>Ga0208079_1000325_pt1 | contig 26436 bp, 36 predicted proteins | sample NGESurdeep092012_5_FD_184474 | JGI IMG/M metagenome (GOLD analysis project Ga0208079, IMG submission 184474) | Arctic peat soil microbial communities from Barrow, Alaska - NGEE Surface sample 210-2 deep-092012 (SPAdes) | ecosystem: Environmental > Terrestrial > Soil > Wetlands > Peat ... | reverse complement strand
AGCTGTCGCAAGTTCTTTTCGACTTCAGCTTTCTTGTACCTGCCATGTTCATCGCTCCTGAGGTCTTTGATCTGCCAGATGATGGCGGTATCATCAAACACGATGAAGAGGTCGCAGAGTTCGTTTCCATCCGGCTTCTTGGGATTGGGGTAGCACCAGTCTGTAAAAAATGTCTTTGTCGCAAGGTTGTGGATTACTTTTTCGGCCGCCGCACCCTTCTCGCTAAAGTAATGTTTGGACTCCATATTCAAGCCGGGCGCCCCGCTCTAGCAAAGCTAGGGCGGCAAGGAATTTTCTTGCGGTTACTGAGCGGAAATCTTAACGACCCCACCCTCCAGGTTAATCCCATTACGAACCGAGTCTGACCAGTTTGCAGGCTGTTAAGACGAGCCACTGGCCGACTGATTCGAGTGAACTATGAAGAGCGAAATAGTCCGCCAATCAGCGAATGAGTCACAAAGTACAGGATGGCCCAAACGCCGACTACCCAAACGCATTCTACAAGTAGCTCCTTCCATTTCATTTCCGACAGCGGCTCAAAGAGCCCTACTGGAGGTTCAGGGTCGTGCCGTTGGCGATAGAAGGAAAGGAAGTGCTCGAAGCCTCGGACGTAAAACCGCACGGCGGAATGAAGGCTGCGTTGAGCATTGATGACACGCGCCTGATCCCGGAAAAGCGTTGCGTAAAACACTGCAGCCGCCAAGAGCGTTGTCGTCCGAATCAGAAGCGGTACCCACACTGCAAAGCCGGCGACAGTCCAGCCGCCGACTGTCACGACCAGAATGAGCACGTAAACGCCCTCAATCAGGTAATTGCCAGCGCCGGTGCTTGTCTCAGCAGCCGGAGGATCCTGCACGGAGCTCATGGGCCAGAACCTCCGCAAAATGGTTATCGATACTGCCTGATTATAGCCCTGTCAATGACGGTTCTAGGTAGGTTTTTGCCCGAACCTATGTCACGTTCCCACTAATTGAATTTGTGCGAGAGAGAGTCCACCATAGAGCATCAAGGGTGTAGGCACATTCAGTACGACGGTTGCGCTAACGGAGATCGGGCTGCTGTGAACCCGGAATCTTTTCAGGAGGACACATGGCCACATTTGGCTTCATCGAATACAACGACGCCAGCCCGGAGGTGCGGGCGGTGTATGACGACATCATGGCGACGCGCACGACCGACCGGATCAACCATTTCTGGAAGGCGCTCGCCCACGATCCCGCGCTGCTGAAGCGCACGTGGAACGACGTCAAGCACATCATGGCCCCCGGTGCGCTTGATCCCCTGGTGAAGGAGTTGATCTACGTGGCGGTGAGCGTGACCAATGGCTGCCCCTATTGCATCGCTGCGCATACGGTCTCGGCACGCAACAAGGGCATGTCGGAGGCCATGTTCCACGAATTGATGTCTGTTGTCGGAATGGCGAACGAAACCAACCGGCTGGTGAACGGATATCAGATCGAGATCGACGAGGCCTTCCAAGACGCCGCTGAAATGAGCGCCGGGCCTGCGAACAGCCAGTCGGTATAATGGAGTTTCGCCCATGAAAGCCTACGTTTACGTCTCGCTGAAGAAAAGTGTGCTCGACCCACAAGGCAAAACCATCCACGGTGCGCTCAAGAAAATGGGATACCGTGGTATCGACGACCTGCGCCAGGGCAAATACTTCGAGATTGCGCTCGACAGCAGTGTCACCCGCGAAGCGGCGCAGGCGGAGGTGGAGCGCATCGCGCGTGAAGTGCTCACCAATCCCGTGATTGAAGAGTACCGCTTCACGATCGAGGGCTAGCACGTCCGCTCACCAGGAATCTACTGACTGGGAGAGGCACTCCGCAGTACAATGAGTGGCCCAATGGGCTCGACGAGGCTGCAAAAAAGGGTCAGTTGCAGCAACAAGGAGGTCTTGGATGGCCAGTCCATCGCTAACTCCCACAACTTTTCCAACCACCATTTCTTCCACCGATTCAGCGATGCTGGCACAAGCCGCAGCCGCCAATAACTTCAAGCAGTTCATCGAAAGCGCCGCTCAGCAGTTCGGTTTTCAACCCGCGGTAATCTGTGGCATCGGTTCGCGCGAGTCGGGTTGGGGACTGCTCTTGAAGCCCCCCGGTCCAACCGGAACGGGAGATTTCGCACCGCGGAAAAACACCAAGCCGTTTCGTCCTGGACCTCTGCCTCCCGATGGCGGCGGGTACGGACGGGGTTTGATGCAAATTGATTTTGACGCCTTCCCGTTCGCCCAGACGGATAATTGGAAAGATCCTCAAGCCAACATCGAATTCGGCTGCCGGGTGTTGCACAGTAACTTCGTCTTTCTCTCCAGCCACACCACTCTGCAAGGGCTGATGCTGCTTCGTGGGGCCATTGCGGCCTACAATTGCGGGGCAGGAAATGTCCGTAAGGCCTTTGAACGATCGCAAGACGTGGATTTCTTCACGGCGCACTCCAACTACTCGGTCGACGTCCTGAATCGGGCGGGATTTTTCCAGCAGCAGGGCTGGGTGTGAGTTCACGGTGGTAAGCCACCAATATTCCCAATACCGAGTATTCCCAATATCGTGCGTGGAGCAATTCTTCCGCATCAGGAACTCCCGCTGACTCATCAAATCTACTAAGATTGGCTAGCTACACGCATTCATTTTTTGGTCAACCAGGAAGATTTGTGTCGGCCAGCGCGGCGCCCTCGGCTGCGCTCAGGCAGTTTTCAGGGGATTATTCATGACGTTCGCAAGCCAGGTGGCGAAACTGGCAACTGACCACTGGCAACCGGCAACTGCCGTTTGGAGCTGAATTATGTGCGGGATTGTTGGATACGTCGGAAAGAAGCGGGTTGTGCCGGTCATCATTGACGGCTTGCGCCGCCTCGAATATCGCGGTTATGACTCGGCCGGCATTGCCGTGGCCGGCAACGGTGAAGGCTTGCAGGTGCGCCGTGCCGAAGGCAAGTTGCGCAATCTGGAAGAGGTCATCCGCCTGAAGCCGCTCGACGGTACTTACGGCATCGGCCATACCCGCTGGGCCACGCATGGCCGTCCCACGGAAGAGAACGCGCATCCCCACCGCGACTGCACCGGCAAGATCGTGGTCGTGCACAACGGTATTGTGGAGAACTACGTCGCGCTGAAGAAGAAGCTGATCGACGAAGGCCACAAATTCCGCACCGAAACCGACACCGAAGTGATCGCGCACCTCATCGAGAAAAACGTCTCCGCGCCCGATGGCAAGGTCCCGCTGGAGGAAGCTGTTCGCAAGACGGTGCTGCTGCTGACCGGAGTGTTCGCCATTGCCGTCATCTCGGCAGACGAGCCCAACAAAATCGTCGCCGCTCGCAATGGCCCGCCCGCAGTCATTGGCTTGGGCAAGGATGAATACTTCGTCGCCAGCGATGTGCCGGCCATCCTGTACCACACCCGCGACCTCTTCTTTCTTGCGGATGGCGATCTCGCCGTCATCACGCCCTCGGGCGTGCAGCTCACCGACTTCGAAGGCCAGCCCATTACTCGCGAGGTGCAGCACATCACCTGGGACCCCATCATGGCGGAGAAGGGCGGCTTCAAGCACTTCATGCTGAAGGAGATTTACGAGCAGCCGCGGGCCGTGCGCGATACCACGCTGGGCCGCGTCTCGCTTGACTCCGGCAAGGTGTTCCTCGACGAGATGGACATCACCGACGAAGATTTTCGCAAGCTGGAGAAGGTGCATATCGCGGCTTGCGGTACCAGTTGGCACGCCGGGCTGGCGGCCAAATTCATGATTGAGCGACTGGCCAAGCTTCCGGTGGAAGTGGACTACGCCAGCGAGTTTCGCTATCGCGATCCGCTGACCGGACCCGGCGATCTGACCATCTTGATCACGCAGTCAGGCGAAACCGCCGACACCATCGCGGCCATGCGCGAGTCGCGCGCCAAAGGCTCGAAGACGGTGGGCATCTGCAACGTAGTGGGCTCCATGATCGCGCGCGAAGCCAACGGTACTATCTACACCCACGCTGGGCCGGAGATTGGCGTGGCCTCGACCAAAGCTTTCACGGCGCAACTGACCGCATTGTTCCTGTTCGCGGTTCACCTCGCCCAGGTGCGTGGAACGCTCGACCTCGACCACTCCAAGCAGCTCCTCAACGACCTCACTCTCATACCCGGCAAGCTGGAAACGCTGCTGACTCGCGACGAAGAGACGGAAGATCTTGCCAAGGAATATCATCGCGCCCACGACTTCCTGTTTCTAGGGCGTGGCATTCACTACCCGATCGCGCTGGAAGGCGCATTGAAGTTGAAGGAAATTTCCTACATTCACGCCGAGGGCTATCCCGCGGGCGAGATGAAGCACGGCCCGAACGCGTTGATTGACGAGGATCTTCCCGTCGTGATTCTCGCGACTCACGACAAGACGGATCCCGGCTCGGTGTTGCGCTATGAGAAGACGCTGTCGAACCTGAAGGAAGTGAAAGCGCGTTCCGGCACCGTGATTGCCATCGCCACCGACGGCGACGAGGAAATTCGCGAAGCCGCCGACCACGTCCTGTACGTTCCCGATGCGCCCGAACTGCTCGCCCCGATTCTGGAGGTGGTTCCCTGCCAGTTGCTGGCGTATCACATTGCCGTTCGCCGTGGCTGCGACGTGGATCAACCGCGCAATTTGGCGAAGTCGGTTACGGTGGAATAGTGCGACGGGCGCTATTCGCTTTTCGCTTTCTCGTGCTCCGCGCACCTGTTCTCCTGGGTGCCGCAGGCTTGTTCGTGCAGCGACAGGATGAGATAGTTCCATCTCAAAGTTTCTTCTTTGTTTTTCGTCGCACCCACGCGCTCCACGCACGTTCCGTGATCTCGCCTGCAGCGGCCCTCAGAACCATTGCCGTTTCCTCTGCTTCGCTGCACCCGAGTTCCCAGCCGTTCAGCTCAAGAAAAACCACCATCGCCGCCAGCGCGGAGCGCTTGTTTCCATCGACGAATGGATGGTTCCGCAGCAGTCCCCATCCGTACGCGGCCGACAGACTACCCACCGATACGTTTTTCCCATAGGCAGCCAGGTTCTGAGGCCTGGCCACGGCGGATTCAAGTAGTCCGGCGGCGCGAAGGCCAGGGACTCCGCCATAACGCGCAATCAGTTCCTCATGGATGGCCTGCACCGCTTTTGCGGTGAGCCACCTCAGGCGCTTCACTTAGCCAGTTCTCGATAGCTGTTACGGTGCCGCGATTCGATCCGGCGGAAGGCCTCGACTTGCTCGGAAAAATTGGCGTCAAAGGGAGACAACTCAATCCCGGTAGTCGTCTCGGTGAGACTCAAGACACTACCCTCGGTCACACGAAGGCGTTCGATGACTTGTTTGGGCAACAGGACTCCGTATCCGTTGCCGATCTTGCGTAACTTGGTCTGCATGACAGCATTATAACATTTGTTATAATGCTTGGCGTCTCCTCCACGCGACGAGTTCTGTGGTCGGCGGTTGGCCCGGCCTTTTCCGATTCTTTATCCAACTTCGGGGTGCGCCACGCCCTCGGCTGCGGTCGACGAACTCGATCGAGAGTAGAGCGACGCGGACACCGCTACCTGCGCTACGCCGATGCTTGCAATATCCACGTGCGCCGTCAGCGGGCGGGTCAGCCGGTGCTGGAAAGCATTACGCGATTCATCACGCAAAAGCTCAAACTCAAGGTAAATAAGACGAAGAGCGCCGGTGCGCAACCACAGGAGTGGAAGCTTCTCGGGTTCAGCTTTACCGACGATTCGGAGATCAAGCGCATCATTGCGCCGAAAGCTGTGGAGCGGTTTAAGCCTCGAATTCGGGAAATCACACTTCGGACGAAAGGCGCCAGGTGATTGCCGGGACCATCGCCACCGACGACTATGCGTCTGGCGGAAAACGGCCTAGAGCACTAAGCTTCTGTTCGGCCCGTGGACCTTCCATTGCCCAACTGCGATTGTCCTCAAGCAATGCAAGGGCCCGCATTCCATCTGAGCCGGTGATCGGTAGCAGATTGAATCCGCCCACGATGAAATTCACCAACGTGATCCAGATCGCCAGTAAGCCCAGCCACGGGGTAAAGAAAATTGCCCCCATAAGCACGAAGTTTGCCAGCGGGCCGGCAATCGTGATTGAAAGATTCTGAACCGGAGACCCAAACTCGCGGGCCAATCCGACCCCCTTGCGCGTGAACCGAAACCCGTAGGTTTGCACCCCAAGCCATCGCGCGGTCAGATAATGACCGCATTCATGGCCCGCAAAGGCAAGCAGGGTTGCGACGGCTACAAATAACAGGCTCATTAGTTGACCCCACCTTCTCGGCCAGTAGCGGGTGCGCGTTTAGCATCTCAGGCGCTTTCCGCGCCGCGCTGCCCCGCTCCTGATAGTGGTGTAGTGATGCACGATCCGCGCGCTGAGATGCGAAAAAATAACGGTAGATCGCAAATCGTGGAACCCAAAGCCGGGAAAACGACCGGGTTCCGTCAAGATACTCGTCAGCTGACGCCCGGGCAACGCTTCCGTATAGATGATGGGTAAGAGCACCAACACAACGGCCAGCAGTCCCTGCATGGTGAACGACAACGCGGCTGTCCACGGATTTCGTTTGCTCAAAGTCCCGCTCGACTCAACCAGACTGTCTTCGAACATACCGCCGCTGGCTTGTATTCACTACAGACACCGGCAACTCGAAACTAGCTCCCAGTGACACCAGACGCCCCGGCCTAATGCTTAAAATTCCCGCCAATTGCAGTTTTGCTCTTTGGCATTGGACTGCCCTCTAGTGCAGCGTCAAGAGCCAGGCGCAATCTACCGGGCGGCTCAGAATCGATTTTGAACTGCAATCGGAGTTCCTCACCAGCACGGCAATCCTGCTGTTTTATTGGGCGATATTTCGTGTCTCCTACATCATTCGCAAGTGCGATGAGCGGCAGGAGAAGGTCTCGACCCCATCGCTGCTCTGCTTAACTCAGTTGCCCTGCTCGGGTTGATGATGAAGTACCAGTCGGTGCAGAAGGAATCAATTGGTGCAGTAGGAAAGTCACATTTTTAGTCACATCCGTTTTAGGCGACTGTGTTACAGGATGGTGCAAGTGATTGATAGCGGAATGGTTAAGCTGGTAGCGCTACCGGGAATCGAACCCGGGTTTGAAGATTGAGAATCTTTCAACGGTGTGCTGACCATCTTCCTTGATGCTTCCGCAAGTTGTTAAATTCACATCAGTTGCTTCTCGCCACAGGACACGCAACCCTCTCTTCAGACGGACCGCAAAATACCGCAATTAGTGGGTATTTGCGTATGTTCCGAGCACAAAACCGAGCACAGGGAAACAACCGTGAGGACACCAGTCAGTTGAGGTTCTCTCGGCACAACGAGCCAGAAAACACCCCGGAAATACAACGTCCCGCCGGCCGAGCGATAGAAAAGACTGGGCCAGTCACCACGGCGACCGGGCGTCCGCACCTTCCGACCAACTGCGGCCGCACCTCGTGACGATCTCGGCTATGGGCAGCCCGGTTGTTAGGTCTCCGGGGGACCTGCGGCCGCACCGAGTTCTAGTTGAGCTGGACTTCATCGATTTGCTCGAAGAACTCAACGAGGCCGCACGAGTGAAGAATCAGTCCCTACCCGATGCAATTCTCATCACAACAACCGGCATCATTCTCGCTGGATTTGGTCGATGGCGGTTGGCGGTGTTGGAGGGCAGGACTGGAGTGCACTGCATCGAATATGGGATCAGCGAGGAAGAATCACTACAGTTCATTCTCGGTTACCACAAGCCCCGGCGAGGTTGGAATGCGTTTGTCCGTATTCGCGTGGCGCTGACGTTGGAAGCACATTTTCAGCAGCGAGCCCTCGATAATATGCGAGCCGGCGGCCGATACAAGGGTTCGGCAAATTTGCCGGAAGCTCAGCGCATGGACGTCCGACAGCACATTGCTGACGCTGCCGGAGTTGGTACTCGTAATGTTAGCAAGGTCAAGACGATATTGCAGGCTGCGCACCCGCGACTGATTGCTGCGCTGATGAACGGCACGCTATCGATTAACGCCGCGATGCAGTTCTGCACATTCCCTAAGGGTGAACAGTTGGAGCGCTTCATCCGTCGCAGCGAAGATCGCGAAATCAATAAGGTGATTCGTCGGTGTATTGCTCGGCCCAACGAGGAGACGACCAGTACGGACGTGGCCAGCGTACTCGGGGCCTTGCAGCAGCACGAATCGCGCCACCCCAGATCGGTCGTGGTGCAGGTGAGTAGACTTCAACGCACCGTGATTCTCGTCGGCCGCGATTTGTTGGGCGGACCCCTTTCTCAAAAGGAGCTAGAGCTAAGTGAAATACCGCGATCCACTCAAGCAGATTCTGTCCAGGACGCGCTCTCATTGGGACCGGGATGAAACTCGCCCGGCGGTTCGTTCCGCATTCAATAAGGCGTCGCGATGCCGTACCCCGGAGTTGGGAGCAGAGGTGTATGCTTCGGGTCAAGAAGAACGGATTTTCAATCACACTTGCAAATCGCCATCCTGTTCAAGCTGCGGGTATCGTGCCACGGTGCACTGGCAGCGTGGCTGGTGGGCCGTACTGCCGGAGACGCTTTATAAGGGAATCACCTTCACGATGCCGGACGTACTCTGGATTGTTTTCCGCGACAATCCTCGGTTGGCCAAGGCGCTCCCTGTCTTAGCTGCAAAGGTCATAGAGACAAGGGCGAATGCGAAATACGGGCTGCGCGTAGGTGTCATTGCCGTTCCCCACACCTTCAACGGGAAGCTGGAGTTCAACTCACATGTGCACACGATAGTTACTGGAGGGGGACTGTCCGGTTGCTCCGGCACCTGGATCTCTCGCATCTACTACGACCGTGACCTGCTGATGGAGGCTTGGAGGAGGGCTGTGGTCGCGCTCCTACGCGCAGCGCTATGTGCGGATCGACTCCATACGACAATGCCTGTCGAGCGGATGGAAGAGCTACTCACGGAGCAGGAAAACCGTTGGTGGAGCATCAATATTCAATCCTTCAGGTCGAAAGAGCGATTCCTGCGATACGCCGGTCGCTACGTAAGACGTCCGCCCATAGCGCAGCGCCGGATCACCCACATCGGGCAGCGAGTCGTTAAGTTTTGGTACAAAGATAAGAAGCTGCGTCGCCGCATTGTCGTGCAGTGCTCACTCGAAGAGTTCATAGACAGGTGGGCTCAACACATCAGGGAACGCTATCAGCACTCTTCTCGGACGTTTGGTTTGTTTGCTCCCCGCGCGCTCAGGCAAACGTCCTCTGCGACATTTGCAATTTTGGGACAGGAGCGGAGGTTACGCCCCAAACCAAGGCGATGGGCAGAGTCTCTCAAGCGCGACTTCGGATATGATCCACTCTTGGACAAAATGGGCGAAAGGATGAGATGGGTGGGGCGAATACCGCCAAAAACGTCACAGTAGTCTAACTCAGCCAATATTCCTTCGCTTGGTGCTTAGATTCCGGGCGCGCGAAATACGTTCCCACTATCTCGCCTTCGTCCACACCAGGACGCTATTTCGATTCGACTTCCCGGCTTCGAGCAGTATCGTCCGGCAGATCGCGATCCCGAATGGTCCCTCGGAAGAATGCGTACTCGACGCGCCAGATAATGCGCTAGCTTGCCCAATGCGAGATTTTGCTTTTCCTATACTTCAAGGGCGCGAAGCGCAGCCAGATGCTATGCCTCAATGCCGATGGCGAGTTGGCCTTGGTTGCCGGGAACAACGCGGTGTCACTCTCTGAGTTTATCGACTATCGCAATGGCAAATATTTGCTCGATCAGGCCATGATCCGGCAACTGGTGGACTCCGCGACCACGGCAGACAACCGCTACACGCCAACCAACGCCAGGCGCGAAGTGCGCAAGCTGGACACGCAAGCCATGTATGAAAGCTGGCAGAAGGAATACCGGAGACTGAAAGAGAGACGCCCAAACATGTCCGATGTTTGGTACTCGCAGCAGATTGCCAAGATGGCCATTGCCAAGGGCCGCAATGCTGGCACCATCAAAAAGAACATGAAATCTTGAGAAAGTTGGGCGGAATTTTTTCGCCCAGCTCGCACACCCGCTAACCCGCTGTTTTCCGTCACTATCCGCGCCTGAACCTACATCGCGCCAACCCCGGCGCGGCTGTCTTCGCAACTCGCAACATATTGATGTTCAAGGTAATGCCTCGCCTATGCCGGGCTTATCTGGACATTTTATCGCCCAAATCGCCCAGCTACGTTATGTCTTGAGCGCTCCTAACTCGCTCAGCGAGGTTCAACATGACGCATACCATACTGAGGCTTCCTGCCATCAAGACGAGCACGGGCCTGTCGCGAAGCACCATCTACCTGCGCATTGCGCAAGGCGTATTTCCCAAGCCAGTGAGCCTAGGCGGTCGCGCCGTGGGCTGGCCTGCCAGTGAAGTGGCGGCGCTGAACGCTGCCCGCATTTCAGGAAAATCCGACTCAGAGATTCGCGATCTGGTGGTGAAGCTGGAAGCGGCTCGCAAGACAGCCGCGTGAGAGGTGCGCGATGAGCCAAAACCGTGACGCTCCGGCTTACCAAGGAAATGTCGCGCGAGAAACAGCGCGGGTGCAATCTGACGAACAGCTACGAAGCGAAGCTGGACGACCACTGGAAGTTCATCGCCAGTTTGTAACCTACCGCGTGGACGAGCTTCACCCGCATCCAAGTTACGTTCGGCATCATCTCACGGTTCCAGCCTCCAAATTGTCCGCACTCGCTGAGCGAGGTGACCTCGCCTTTCAAGAGCCGCTCGTAATCACGCGAGAGCGCACGATTCTCGACGGGTATGCCCGGTGGGAGCTAGCCCGACTACAAGGTCGAGTGACGCTCCCCTGTATCGAATATGAGCTGACCGAGGCGGACGCTCTTCGTTGGCTACTCCAGAGGCATCGCCGCTCGAAGGGCCTGAACGACTTTATCCGGGTACTCCTGGCACTGGAGCTTGAACCTTTGCTCAAAGAGAAGGCGCAGTCGAACCAGCGAGCCGGTGGGCAGAACAAAGGTTCGTCAAAATTGACAGAAGCTGAAAGGCTGGATGTCCGGTCGGAAATTGCCGCCGCCGCAGGGGTGTCTGTGGGAAACGTGAGCAAGGTCAAGCAACTGACGGTCACTGCGCATTCGGAGCTCCTGCAGGCGTTACGCAGGGGAGAGATTCGGATCCATCGGGCATGGCGGTGGAGCAAGGCATCACCAGAAAAACAGCGGGAGGCATTGAGGCTCTATCAGAGCGAGAGGGGCGTCAAGAAGACCATACGGACTCTCGTTTCGCGGCATCGGTCGAGAAGTTCACCAACCGTACCCGATCTAAGCTCACTAACCGTAGCCGATCTGGGTCGTCTGGTCAGGCGCTTGTCCGCGATTGAATCCAGTAAACTCGGTGCGGTCAGCGTGGCTGTGATAAGGGCACCAGGAAGAACTGTCTTTCTGACCGAAGAACTAGTCCGCGCCCTCGGATCACAAGAGGAGTTACCACTCACATGCGCGACAAACAACCGCTAAAGCAGATTTTGGCCGATGCACGAAGTCACTGGGATCGCGCCGTGACCCGCCCCGCCGTCCGCCAGAACTTCGAAAAGGTGATCAATTGCAGGACCCCTGCTTTGGGCGCGGAAGTCTATGCCTCGGAAACCGAGGAGAAACTCGTTTACCACACCTGCAAGTCGAGAGCTTGTCCGAGTTGTGGACATCGAGCCACCCAACTGTGGCAACGGGAGCAATGGGCCGCTCTCCCCGACATCCCGTATTCAGGCATCGTGCTTACGATGCCTGACCGTCTCTGGCCAATCTTTCAGCAGAACCGCCATCTGCTCCATGACCTAGCCGCGCTCGGAGCCGCGGTGATACAGCAATGGGTGAAAGCCAGATATGGTGTTCGCGTGCTGGTTATGGTGGTGCAGCACACCTTCGGCCGCCGTCTGAATTTTAATCCGCATCTCCACATCCTGGTCTCTGCCGGCGGTCTGCAGGAGTCGGAAGGCTGCTGGATTGCGCCACTGCGCTTCGAGAAAGATGCGCTGATGCATATGTGGCGCTACGCCGTCATTACTTACCTCAGGGAGGCGGTAAAGGCGAAGGTGCTCACGTCCGAGTGGAGTTCTGAAGAGCTTCAGGCGGTTCTGACGACGCAGTACGAACGTTGGTGGAACATTGACATCGACCACTTCAAGTCGAAGTGGCAGTTCTTACGATATGCGGGCCGCTATATTCGCCGGCCACCCATCGCTCAGCATCGTTTCGAGGAGATCACGGATCGAGAAGTCCAGTTTTGGAGGAAGGACCTGAAACAGAAGCGGCGAGTGCTAACTCGGTATTCGATCGCGGAGTTCGTTGCCACTCTTGCCGAGCACGTGCCGGACCACTACCGACACGCGATTCGCTATTTCGGATTGCTGGCCCCCGGTTCCAAACGCCAGACCTCTGCGGCCCTATTCGCACTGCTGGGGCAGGAGAAGCGCCCTCGTCCATCACGGCTGAGCTGGGCGAATTCGTTGCGAAAGCATTTCGGGGTAGATCCGCTCGTCGATAGCGGGGGTCGATCCATGCATTGGATAGGTCGGACGGATCCAGTGGCCGCATAGGCGTTCGCGCAGATTCCTGTTCCACTTTCGTTGACCCTCCTTAAAAGTTTTCGGGGTCCTATCCCCCTCACCCTCAACTGCGGTCATGCGCACGCGGGTTGCGGCGCGGTCGCGAAGCCGTCCGGCGTCGGCGATTCGCACCCCATATCCCCCTATGCTGCTACAGCTTGCAGACTCCGGTCAAAGTCGGCCACCTGCACCGGCAAGACGCCGTCCTCTTTCCGCTCTTCACCCCGAACCAGCCACCGGTTTCAGGCCGCAGGACGATCTGAGTTGCTTCTTTCAACCAACAATACAAACTCGACCCGCCAAAAAACGCCTCGTTCACGCCGAACACGAGATTTTGATTTTCCTATACATCAAGTGTTTATCGCCAACTCCCGAGGCCCCGACCGCAGCGGCGATGCTTCCTTTCTTCCTGCCGTACGGATTCTGGACCCGTCAAGGCTTCGCACATGACTACATGGCCGCCTACCACCATGCTTACACGGTCGGCTTTGTGAGCATGATGATCGTCGGGGTTGCATCTCGGGTTGTACCGATTCTCGCTGGGTTGGATGCCTCGCGCCTGAGCCGGCTATGGGGCCCATTCCTCCTGCTCAATATTGGCTGTATCGGCCGTGTGTCGCTGCAAATCACGGCGGACTGGTTTCCGCAGGTGGCCTTCCCCCTCGTTGGCTTGACCGGTTTCCTGGAAGTAGCGGCTTTATCGTGGTGGGGCATTGAGCTATGGCGGGTTATGAACATTGCCGCCAACCGGCCGAAGCTACTGGTAACGTCAGTCCAGCCAGCGCGCCCGCAACTGATCTCGATTGCAAACTGACCCGTTCATTCTTAACAGCGCATCTGCATCCGTGGTCAGAGCACGCACTTAATGGGGCCACTCGGGCGGTTCACACTCCGGGCACTGATGATTGATGAACTCCAGCATCCTCAGTACCTCATCATTGCTGGGCGGGTGCTGGCCGCCCCGGGCGTCGTAGACAGAAACAATTTCGCCGAAGCGATCGGTCACATAGATGACGGGACCAGGCCTTCCATGTTCATCGACGGCGCCGTAGAGGCTGTGCACTCTTCCATCATCATCCGCAAGCACTACAAATGGCAGCGTCGCCCATATTTTCAGGAGATGGGTCTCCCGGGAGTTGTACGGAAACACGGCGACAATGACCGCATCCTGTTCGGTGAACTCCTGGTAGCGTGCGGCTGCGTGCTGGAGAAAGTCGGACTCGATGCCTGCTTGCCCTGCAAAGACAAGAACGAGATTGGACCGCCCACGATAATCCGATACCTGCACCCGTCCACCCTGAGCAGACATCAGAACGAAGTCACGGATCAAGTACCCCGGCTTCTGGAGTCCTTTTTCCGGGTCAACTCTGCCGCCGCCTCCGACTTCCGCCTGCAACATCAGAACACCTCCTAATCTCGTGCAGCTTTCCCAGGATCACCCGTAGTTTCCTTGATCTGCACGAGCAACATCATGACTGGAGTTTTAGCGGAAATGCCGTGAGGAAGCATCGGCGGCATATAGATGAAAGACCCGGGCTTTCCATCGACGATGTCGTCGCCCAATCTTACGTCGGCTTCTCCCTGGAGGAAGTACAGCAGAGCCGGCGTCGGGGCAGAATGGGTTGACAACTCCTGGCCTGTCGAGAAACCGAATAGCGTTACATTGAGCTTCTCATCCTTGTGGAGTACGCGGCTCATGATTCCGTCCTTTGGCATTGCAAACTCTGCAGCTAGGTCCGGAATAAATTTGTAGTCCATGTATCCTCTCTCTTTTCACTGCCGCTGACATGCTTGTGATCAGACCATACACTCGAATCGCGCACTCAGCGCCTGTAGTATTCAGCGTTCTTTTCTGTGTACTCCTTCCACTTCGTAGGGAGATCGTCGAGCGCGAAGATCGCTGATACCGGGCACACCGGTACGCATGCACCACAATCGATACACTCGACAGGGTCGATGTAGAGCTGAGGGTCCTCAGCAAAGCGGCTTTCATCTTTCCTTGGATGTATACAGTCCACAGGACAAGCATCAACACAAGCGGTGTCTTTCACCCCAATACATGGTTCAGCAATCACGTATGCCATGGTTCTTCCTTCTCTCTATTTCCGCGCGGTTTGTTCTCTCACCTCGGATTCGGGAAGCGAACCTTGCGCTCTTCTGCGGCGGCACGTCATTGGATGGCCAATTCGTCCATGTGCGCGAGTCGGAATTGGACACCCAGGTTTTGCATCTCCGAAATTGCTCCAGCCAGTATCTGGACGATGCCCAACGCGAGCTCCGGATCTCCCCGAAGTTCTTCAACAAATCACTTGCGAGGTAGGACAGCAATTTCGCAGGTTTCGATGGTGACGGCGGTAAGGCTGTAAGGTTTGCCGCTCAAGTTCGCGGGCAGGCCCAGGATTGAACCCGGACCTGCAACCCGGCAGAGGCTCGGTTGCGTCGCATCAGGCGTGAGCGCAATGTCTGCGCGCAATACCAGAAGCACTTCTCTGGGGGCTTCTCCCTGGAGAAACAGCACGGTAGATCCTTCGACTCTGCGCGTGGCGCCAAGGGAGCGTAGCCTCTCAAAGACCTTGCCAGGCGCGAGAAACGATCGGTCGGTTTTCATATGCACTTCCTCCAGCAAGTTGCTGTGTCTGTGATTCACTGCCAGACGATACCTGACACTGGAGGATCAGGTATGGAGGACAGGGCATCGCTGCACGGGAAGGTGTCACTCAGCGTCTCGTCCAAGCCTCGGTCCCTCGCCTCTGCTGTGGTGTTGGCGTTTCTTCGCGGCACGATGTCCGGCAGCACTCGAACATCTCCCGCCGTGCCGTCCCCTTGCGATAGCTTCTGTTCCCTTTGAGGCGTTCTCCCGACCACAGCACCGAGACGCCGGGGCTGAGCTGCTTCACTGCTATCCCGGAGCACGATCACGCCATCGTCCTGGAGGGCACTTGCCTCAAGCCGGCTCCATGCCTCAACAAAATCACTCAAGACATCACGGCTAACAAGTCTGGTCTGGAATAGCGGCGGACACTCCGTCTCATCGGGTACAGGACAGCCCTGCTCCAGCATTTGATGGGAGAGCAGGATATCCTTCAGAGGTACTTCATAAAACTGTCCATATGGTGTGCACGGGATTTGAACGGATAAAACTTCCAAAATGTTCATCTGGCTCCTCCTAAGTGGGCCAACAATGGTCACGCCACACGTTGTCCGGCGGCGATTCTCATCTTAGGAGAAGCTTTCACGACCCGGTCCTCGAGTTCCGTCGCCAGCTGCTCGTAACTTTCGTGCGCGTAGGAGAAAATGTCGGATTCGACGCTTGTGAATTCTTTCAGAAGACGCTCATCATCCTGTACCGACAGTACCTTCCTTGCCAGCGGAAAGAGCAGGTACTCCTCTTTCCAGATGTGCGCTGGATAGAATTGTATGAGGTTACGAAATACTTCTGACAAAGCGGATCGCCCGGCATGTGGATTTGCAGCATAATTCCCCGAAGCTTGCTCCAATTCGTGCGTCAGGTCTCGTGACCGCTCGTGCTCGTGCCGCAACGCGCCCAAGAGACAACCCTCCTCTGGCACGCCGTGGCTTTTAAGCATTGGGAACAGATAACTCTCTTCCTTACCGTGATGACATTGGTTTCCGTAAATCCGCAAAAACTGGCATATATCCCCAAGAGTTTCACTGTCGATGGTACGGTTCTCTGCCAGTTCGTCTGCCAGCACACCAATCACTCGGAGAATCTTCTCGATTGTCCGGTGTTCCTGTTCAAGACCGTCCGTGGCCCGCTGCATCTCCCGCCTCCTCGCCTATCTCCAGCTACGCCGCTTCTTTCCGGGAACGACGGGCGTGACTGCGCTTGCGGTCCAGGTATTCCTTCAAAGCTACGGCATTGTTGTGTTCGCGATCGTGGGAGCTATAGACCAGGGTGACCAGTCCTTCGGAAGATGCCGTCCGCAGAGGCCTCCAGCGCTCTTCATTTTCATCGAGCTCTCGAAAATATCGATGCCTGAATTCGTCCCACCTCGCAGGATCGTGGTGAAACCATCGGCGCAGTGTGCCACTCGGTGCTGCTTCCTTCGACCATTGGTCCAAGCGGGCCGAGACCTTCTTCACACCGCGTGGCCACAAGCGTTCCACCAGGATGCGAACGCCATCACTTGGCGCTGCGGGTTCGTAGATTCGCTTCAGTTTAATCACGCATATCTCCTCTCGACGCCCTCTGGGTTTCTCGCTGCATTTGACTGCGAATGTGATTTTCGATCACCATCCCACTCCGAGTATTTAGGTACGAGTGTGACACCCGTACACACCGTGAACTGAAGAGTAAATTGAGCGCAACACTGTTCGCATAGCCAGAAATAGACAGTGGCATGCCGCGGCCTCTTTTCGCAGATCACGGCGGGTACGTCGCAGCAGGGCTCTTCCGGGTCCTTGATTTCGTATGGGAAGAGATGCCCCTCGCGAGAAGAGCGGAACTCTAGTATTGCAGATGGGATTAGCGCACTTGTTGATCATGTGTCGCTCCGTACACAATGTTGAGCTGTTTCAGTTATCCTGCAATATCAAAACGAAAACAATGAACCGTTTATACCGCCGCTTAGGAGGGAAATACCAGGAGGAAGGAAAACTGTCAGAGAAATCGGCGAACAACTGTCGTGCACTTCAATGTGTCGCTGCCTGCACCTTTGCTTCCGCTGCCGCCAGTCGTTGGCGCAGTGCTTTGTCGCGTTCCCAACGCGCGGTGACGTCCTGGAGAATGGCAGCGATGCCGACGACCTCGCCGCTCGGCACCTTTAGCAGCACAACATTGAATTCGATCGAGACACGACGGCCCCCTTTGGTCAGTGCCGGCACAGCGAGCACATTACGGCCGTACTTGGTGACCCCAGTTTTCATCACGCAGTAATATCCTTCCCAATGCGAAGCGCGGTGTTTTTCCGGGATGATGAGGTTCATGGATTGTCCCAATGCTTCTTCCGCCGTCCAGCCCAAGATATCTTCCGCACCTCTGTTCCATAGCCGCATGATACCCGCTGCATCACCGTAAATCACTGCGACGCGGCTGTCCTCGACGATATGCTGGTACAACCAATCATCCGTAAGCGTGAATGTTTCTGGCATCAAATGTTCCTTTGGACTCAGGGGTCCATGGTTGTCCGAAGAACCTGGATCGAGGCTCGCTATCAATAACGATTTGCATTTTCAGAGATCGATCTGCGTTACGAATTTGACGTCTCTACGGCTCGCCATTTCCTCAGCAATGGCCATCTTTTCCGCCTGGGGCAGCAGCCTCGCCGCTAGAGGAAAGATGACAGAATCCTCGATGTTGATGTGCTGCTTATACATCGACGCAAGGCGCACAACAGCACTACGGAAGGCTGCGATCTGAGTGCCGGATAGGCTTCCCGTCGAAAGATACTCTACTCCTAGCTGTTCGACTTCCGCATGTAAGGGAGCTGCCCAACGGTGCTCCTCCTCTAACTGTTCCAGTTGTGAGAAGGAGGATTGGATCTCAGCATGTTGAATCTGCCGCAACCGGGGGAACAAGGATCCCTCCTCATCAGCCGTGTGCTTTGGCGCAGCTTGGCCGAAATAGCGCAGGGCAGATTCCAGTGCTCGGCCGGTTTCCTCCGAGGCGGGGCAGTCTATCACCGCCGCGACCGCCTCTAGCGTGCTGAGGAACATCTCGATGCGCCGATGACAGTCGGACAGCAAACCTGTCGGGTCAGAAAAGTTGTGAGTCTTTGTTCCAATCTGAACAGGCATATGTTAATGCACCTCCCATCTGGCACGCATAGTGAAGAAGTCACAGTCCGTGACCACCGAATCTACAACTCTCCGGCCAGGATCATGGATCGTGGAAACCACCGATCAGCTAAACGAGGCCTTCCGCGGCTCCTACGATGCTTACCCAGCTACTTACGCGCGAGCATTGGTTCTGGTCTCACGATAACGACTCCCTTCATGCCATTGCCTTCATGCAGCGTGCAAACGTAGCGATAAACCCCAGGAGTCGTAAAGACACGGGAGAAGGTCTGGCCAGGCTGCAGCAAACCGGAGTCAAACGGTCTGCTTCCGGAAGGCAGGCTGACATCCACCTTGTACAAAGCCTTGCTTGAGTCGTCCACCACATTGTGGAAAACCTGCGAAGAATTCTTCCAAGTCACTTTCTCGCCGACGTTAACAGTCATCGTTGTCGGGATAAATCTCATGTCACTCATGCCCACCGTTCCTTTGACTGCCGCTGCCACAGGCTTGGCCAAAGCCTTCCGGATAGTTGCAGCAGAGACTTTTGTGTAGCAATTGGGCGCGAGTTCATCCACCGTATCCACCACAAAGCTGGGGACGTTAGGATCTTCGATTGCGACGACGCTTCCCACACTCCCGCTCACATGCACCAGGCGATTGGCGTTTTCAGAGAACAGGAAGGGCTGTGCTTCCAAACGATAGACTTTCGATGAATTGAGGATCTTCAGCATAACTTTGCCGTCGCTTTGCAACGTCAGGCATCCATTGAGTTCCTTTAGGGCACTTGGCGCTGACTTCGACAGAGAAGTAGGAGCCGGCACCATACCGGGTTGGCGAACAGTCATTGCCGCAGTTGCGCCGCCATGGCGCATTGGCATAGCTGCCATCGAATCTGTAGTGGCTGCTGCTGTGACGTCGCGTATGCTAGCGGCGAACGGTGCCGAATCAACAGCACCTTTAGCCATTGCTTCCGCCACATCGGCCTGGGTCATTCCGCTTATGCGGCTGGATTCTGCCGGGCCCGGGCCAGGCGACGCTGGGCCGGCGTGCATCAGCGCCTCGTTCTGAGCGCCAGTAACCTCAAGCGTTCCCATGAGCCCTTTGGCCATGCGCGCCATGGCATGATCCATGAAGTCGAACCGCCCCGGCACGCTCGCCGTGAGTTCCAGGATCGCTGCACCACCCGGCGGCACGCTGGCCGTTTGCACGCCGGTCAGCGCAGGCGAGGTCAGCGAGCCCAGCGCGTAATCGCGGGTGAAGATCTCTCCAACAACATGGAACGACGATGTTTTGTTCGGCCCCGCATCGCCGAAGAAGATCCGCACCGTGTCGCCGACATGGGCAGTCAGCGGGTGTTGCTCAGAGACGGCATCGACTGCTCCGTTGAAGATGAAGTATTCGGGGTCCTCTTGCAGGAGCTTCGCATCGCTGAACTGCTGCAACCCGGCCTTGCCTCTCGGCGCAGTTGTATAAATTTCGCCCTGCATGACGTAGTACTCGTGGTCTATCTGCTGCAGTCCGCCGGGCGGTTCGACCAAAATCAAGCCATACATCCCGTTGGCGATGTGCTCGGCGATCATTGGCGTGCCGCAATGGTAGACGAACAGGCCCGGCGTAGTCGCCTGAAAGGCGAACGTCTTCGACTGGCCCGGCGCCGCTTGTGAGAACGCAGCGCCACCACCGGGACCGAGCGCGGCATGAAAATCAACCGAGTGGGCCATGTGGCTGCTCGGGTCGTTCTGTAATGTGACTTCCACGGTGTCGCCCTGCCGCACCCGGATCATGGGCGCAGGTACCTTGCCGTTAAAAGTCCAGTACCGGTAAGTGGTGCCGTTTGCAGGATCGAGCCGACCGACCACCTCTTTAGCCGTGAGCGTTACGTGCACCACGCCTGGCGCGCGGTTGCCGATCGGCTGCGGAACATCGGCCGGATCGCGAACGATATCGACCGGTTTCGCCGCAGTTGTCGTAGTCTTCATCTGCATGTGATGGACGGCAGTCTGTGCGTCCAGCATTTCCGTGCCCGCCATGAATACGAACAGCAACAGGCCGAACACCGGCGTCGTAGCTTTAATTCCAGAATGATTGCTTTTCCACATGTCTCGCCTCTTCGTGCCGGCGCGGATCCTCTTGCACTTTGCCGGCTGACTTATACTTGTCTCGGGAGGCGACAACTCTCAATGGAGCATTCGTACTGCTACGCAAGTACGCTGTTGTCACAAGGACGGGCAAATGCTGGAAAGTGAACTGTTTACCCTGCTGCAGCACACTTCGGACGCGGCGTTCTCAGTTACCGAAGAAGGCGAAATCATGTCCTGGAACAACGCCGCCGAGAAGCTTTTCGGCTATCCAGCCGCCGAGGCGGTCCACAAAACCTGCTACGAGGTACTGGATGGTATGGGGCCATTGGGCACGCGCGTCTGCCATCAGCACTGCAGTGTGGCCGAATGTGCTGGTAGCAACACCACCGAAATTCCCAACTTCGATATGAGTGTAAATATCCGTTCCGGGGAGCGACGGTGGATAAATATGTCAACAATTGTGTTCGATAACCAGCGCACCGGCCGTCGCCTTCTGGTACACCTTGCTCATGATGTCACAGAGCAGAAAAAGAGCGAGGAACTGGTGCACAAAGTGCTCGATCTATCGAAGCAACTCACTTCGGTCGGCGAAGCTGCGGTGCGTGCAGCGCCGATATCCCCACTGTCCGAACACGAAAAGCACATCCTTCGTTTGTTCGCCGAGGGCAAGGACAGTGACGACGTCGCTCTCACTCTCGGCATTAGTCCCCAAACGCTCCGTAACCACCTCCACCACATCAACCAGAAGTTGCGGACTCACAATCGCCTGGAAGCGGTGATGAATGCCATCCAGCGAAAACTGATCTGAATCTGGTTTGCTCCACGGCCCGTCCGCCCCGGCTCCCGAATGGTCACCCGTGTCTCATATCATCGGTTCGGCTGTCACACTGCAGATGTGGCATCACTACTGTCCGGTTAACTTGCAGGGTGGAGGCTGTAAGTAGTAGTTGCCCAATAAGTTGAAGCTATTTCGGGCTTGCCGCGATTTGAATGTGAGGAGAGCAGACGATGGCTCATGAATCAGGGCCGTACCGTATTCTCGCAATTGATCAGCTTTCTTCCCGACCGGGAGTTCCGTCGTTGCGTCGAGCGTTATCATGGCGACCTCCGACTGCGAGGCTTCTCCTGCTGGGACCACCATCTGGCGATGGCTTACGCCCAGTTGACCTATCGCGAGAGTCTGCGCGACATCGAAGCCTCACCAAGGCCAACCCGCTTCAACTCTGAGATTTCACAGTTTCACGCGGATTCAGGTGACAGGGCCGGCCGGTCGATGTCGTGACGGACGGCATACGCGTGGTACACATTTCCAACGGCCATCCCATAATGAGTTCAGTCACTGGCACCGGCTGCATGGCAACGCCGAGGGGGATGCTCTTCAGCACTCGTTTAAACGCTGTGTTCCGTAAGCGGGTAGCTACCATGATGAAGTCTTCATACGGTGCGCTCGCGATTGAGAAGCCACGGGTATTGCCTTCGGAATCTATCCGCGGTTCCTCTTTGGAGCTCATTCCGATATCGCTTCCGAGCGGAAGCGAGCTTCGGCGTCGTGATGCAGTTTCACGCTTGGTAGATGGGGTGGAGTGCCGCACTTGCTCAGGATGACAGCGCTTAGGTGCTCGCTCTGGATCTCGCTTGATTGCTAAGTGCTAAGTGCTAATTGCTAATTGCTAATCGTTAGTTGCTATGCTAATCAAGGACTTCTCATGACAGAAAAGCGCAAAGTTCTTGGCCGCGGCCTGGAGACCCTGCTTCCGCCACGGCAAGTGCCTCATGCTCCGGCCACGGTTTCGCCCGCAGGGCACAGCCCGGTGCCGAACCTTGCCCCTGGAGAGGCGCTGCATCAGATTCCGCTCGACCACCTCGACCGCAACCCTTACCAGACGCGCACCGTGTCTCTCGACCCGGTCGCGCTCAACGAACTGGCCGCCTCCATCCAGGCCGTGGGCGTGTTGCAGCCCATCGTGGTACGGCCGGTCGCAGGCGGACGCTATCAGGTCATCGCCGGCGAGCGCCGCTGTGAAGCCGCACGCACGCTCCACCATCAAACCATCCCCGCCGTGGTGCGCCCGGTCTCCAACCAGCAGGCCATGGAGATGACCATCGTCGAAAACCTCCAGCGCCTCGACCTGACCTGCATGGAGGAAGCCCGAGGCTACGACCGGCTGGCGCGCGAGTTCGGCCTCACCCAGGAGCAGATGGCGCAGCGCACCGGTAAGGAACGCTCCTCGGTGGCCAACTTCCTGCGCCTGTTGAAGTTGCCGCCCAGTGTGCAGGCCATGCTCGACAAAGGCCAGCTCAGCTTCGGCCACGCCAAGGTGCTGATGGCGCTGGAATCGCCCGAAGCCATCGAGAAGCTGGCCCAGCGCATCGCCACACATTCGCTTTCGGTTCGCCAAACCGAGCAGGCCGTTACTAACCTGGTTCACCCCCCGGAAAAGGCCGAAAAGGTCCGCATAGTGGACCCAAACGTCAAAGAAGCCGAGCAAGAGCTGCAACGGGCGCTGGGCGTGCGCGTCACCATTACCGACCGCAACGGCAAAGGCAAGATCCTGATCGAGTACTCCTCCCTGGAGGACTTCGACCGCATTCTTGAGGTAATGAAGGCGAAGTGACGGGCTGCGAGCCAGCAAGGCGCCGGGCTCCGGCTGGGCTATCTGACGTTGTGGCCGGACGGCACCAACCAGCCCGTGGTCTCGACGCTAAATGCCTTCGATGGATCGATCACTAACAACATGGCAATCGTGCCCAGCACCAACGGAAAGGTCGATGCCTATGCTGGTTCCGGGATCACCCAATTGATCCTGGACATCTCCAGCTACTTCGCACCGTAGGGTGCTGCGATTGACCGTTGTCCTGTGTCAGTCAGCCAAGGCGAAGCCACGCTGCTTCGCCTTTGGCCTCACTCTCCCGACGCTACATTGCCCTGCTTGTAACCGGCCGGGAGGGCGGTGGGAGGATGGCGTCAGCCGAACCAAAGTAGAGCGATTCCAAGCTTGATGTATCCGGCTTTTGCGGGTAGAGAAGGCCCTTCAGGCACAGGAAGAAGAACGCTACCGGGGTTACAGGCTGCTGAAAAGTCGAAGAGGCAGGTCCCCGTCGCCATCTGAGCGCCTCGTCCTGTATTGCGGTTCATCCTGGCGGCGCCGTTCGAATTCGGTCTCCCGCGTGAACAAGTCGTAGCCATCGTCTTCTGGAAGGTCGCACTCATCTCTGACGTTCAACATGACGGTCATCTCGCGGCAATTGCTGCTACTATGGTCGGCCTCTTGAGCAGCAACGCGCAGTGACGCAGCGCACGTCAGCGGCGGTTGGCCTTCCCGAAGCTGCACTGTTGTGATTTGCAACACCTGGAACCAAGCTGTCTCATGTGAGCGACTCTTCCAGGACCATAAAAGTGGATCAAATCAATGAAAAACAAGCCAGTAACATCGCGGAATATCTAATTTTGCGCACTGGAACCAGGTCAAGTGGGAAATAGTTTGAATTAGCTAATGACGATGCCGCTTCACATACCCCGATGGAAGCCCATCTCCTCCCCACAAGAACGCTCGATCAACGCGACGCTGCATCGCGGCTCTACCTAGTTCGCAGGATCCAATAACCCGCAACCGTCTACTCCTCCGGCGCTACATACCCTTGCTTGTAATGTGGGAATGAAAACTAACCACGGAGGCACGGAGATCACCGAGAAAAACGCGAGCGAAATTAAGACTCCGTGCCCTCCATGTCGGAGCCTGCCCCGAGCGAAGCCGAAGGGTGGTGAATGATTTTCGACGACGCCGAGCCGCTCTACTTTTGGGGACCCGACCGCTCTGCCGACGGTCCCGTCTTGCCGCAGCGCCGCTGCTCCTCGCGATCGATCTGCTGCCGCAGGTCGCGAATTAAGATGGTCCACATACGGGCATTGGTGTTCAACAGGATCTGCAGATTCTGGTCCTGCAGAAACGTGATCTCGCTGCTCATGTTATTGAGCAAGCTCTCCATGTGGTTGAGATCGGTTCGCATCTGCGCCAGATCGTCACCGGCTTCGGCAGGGGACGGACGCGCCGCAGCTTGCCCCGCCGCGTCCGCCTGATTTTGCGTGTTCTGAGCCGACGGGCGGGCCTGACCGCCGCTGCTCTGCGCCCATAGTGTCGAACTCAACAGAAGCAGAAAAAACATTTGCCGCATCACCGCCGTATCCTCCTGTCTAAGGCACATCCGTGATATTCGAAGCGTGCAGATGAACGATTTTCCAACCATCTGGGTACTTCTTGAAAACGAGGGTGCGGCGGCTCACGGTTGCGCCGTCAACCAGATGGAATGTAACTAACGCTACATCTTCGGACAACCGCGCTGTCAGCAGACCTTGCGGCTGCAGGTTCATGTACGGAGGTGCACTCCGCCCGGAGGTTTTCCTGATCCTCTCGAACACGCCCAGCCAGGCCTTCTCGAACTGGTCAGGCGAATCGATACGCTTAACATTCGGTGCTGCCGGATGGAAAACAGTCGCGTTGTCACTGAAACAGACTCGGAAAGCTTGCCAATCGAGATTGTTAAAGGCCGTAAGAAATGAGGAAAGAGCCAGCTCAATGGTCGTTGCTGCCGGGCTGGCCTGAGCTTTATCCTGGGCCACGGATGACTGCGCAATCATCATCGCTGCCAATAATAAGACTCCAGCCAGTGAGCGTCTTTTGAAATTCATACCCTGCGGCCCATTAACTTTGGATGGGGTGCGAACAATTCCGGGTCGTATCTTTGTTCACCTTTGATGCGGAACCAATGGCTCACGCCGACGTGGCAATCTTAAGCCTTATTCCGTTTTTGTCGAGCCGTAGTCGGTCCGCAGCTCGTGGTTTCCGATTTGCTGGATAAAGATAGGAACTTCTCTGTTTAGCAGATCAGCCCGGTCGATTGGTATATGGTGTCCGCTTCCTTTTGCAATGATTCTACGGCTGCGGTTGGACAAGCGTTTTAAGGCTTCCTGGTCTTGATCCCACACCACGCTCGCTTCGAGCGCCAACTTGGGCGGAAGTTCCGTGCTCCGGCTGTCCAGTTCAGGATCTCGCGAAAAGATCAAGACTGGCAGATCTCTATACGGACCTGTGTTGATCCTCTCCTCCCCGGACCGCTGCATGTTCGTGTACTCTCTCCATATCGCGCTGAACTGCTTGCCACATTCGAGTTGTGCAATCCTTGTTGCGGCGGGCTCCTCAAAGCCACGCTCCGCCGAGCACCAGCCGGCAACCCGTTGCAGGCCAAGAGCAGTGAACAGAACATAAGGGTAGTAGACATACTTAGAATGGGACATTGCCGCTCTCAGCTCGGCAGATCCATGGTCCTCCTGCAAGGGCGTAGCGCCGTCAACGACGATCAGTCCAGTCACGTCCTGGGGATAGCGGGTGGCGTAAGCGCGTATATAGATGCCCGCTATCGAGTGTCCCATTAAGACGATGGGGCCACGAACACCGGCTTGCTGCAATAGAGCATGTAATTCACTGGCAATAGCATCGGCGTCTCGGGGATCGGGCCCCGGAGTGCTCCAGCCGAATCCAGCGCGGTCATACGAGCAAACTCGCGTAGTTTTTGAAAGTTCCGGTTGCACTTTGCCCCATTTCAGCGAATCATCTCCCAATCCCGCTTCGAGGACAATCGTCGGAGAGCCCTCACCCGTGCAGTAGATATGCATGTCGTGTCCGTTGACACGGTAGATTGTCCCGGGGGCCGGATAGATGGAACGGTAATAGCGAAGGGCAGCCGCATTGAATATGGTGCTGCCGGCAGCTATCACGCAGAGAAGAATGACCAACGAAAGCAACACCCGTTCAGTGATGCGGCGCCACTTGCCATGTCGTGTGCGTTGAAGTGTGCGCAGGCGGCGGATGGAAAGCGCGACGATTAGAATCGCGACCAGCACGATGGCAATGGGAAGAGTCAGTGGATTGACATTCAACAGAGCGCTCCTTTACGGAATCCCTGAACAACGACTGCCGTTAACTTAGTATGCTTTGGGAAGATTTTTGGGACTTCTCTACGCGGTCCGCAATGACTCTAAGAG
>Ga0208079_1000324_pt1 | contig 26444 bp, 22 predicted proteins | sample NGESurdeep092012_5_FD_184474 | JGI IMG/M metagenome (GOLD analysis project Ga0208079, IMG submission 184474) | Arctic peat soil microbial communities from Barrow, Alaska - NGEE Surface sample 210-2 deep-092012 (SPAdes) | ecosystem: Environmental > Terrestrial > Soil > Wetlands > Peat ... | reverse complement strand
CGACAGCGATCGCCGCCGTTACGCCTCACAACGCCACCGCTTGGTTTCGCCACTGTGGGTATTTATTATCGGATACAGCTACCCCGGAACCGCTCTAAAACCAATTCCGCCCCTGCTCCACCCCATTTTGCGCAAAAGCGGCGCGAACTGGGAACCCCGGTTGCGGGGCCAGATTTTGCGCAATCGCTCCACCCAGCCAACTCAAAAGGGGTTCTCACACACCCTCTTGAGCTACCTTGCTGTATCGCCTCCGGACCACGGAAAATTCCGCGCCGCTATTGTGGTTTCTGCAGCGCGTCGAGAAACTTCTGCGCCGCTTCCTTGCGATCGGGGGAGGCCGAAGATAGAACCAGCGCCGGAACTTCGGCCGGACAAGCCTTCACGGCAGTGCAGATGTTCACCGCATGCGCCATATCGGCTTTCACGCCAGAATTCAGCTCGGCATCCTCCGGAGCATCCAGGATGATCACGTCGGCATTCATATCTTTGCCGAGATGGTTCTGCAGCAAATCGCGATAGTCGCGTATCTCGACCGTCTGTATCACGATCGGCTTGCCCGACTGCAAGCGCGGATTGGTGATTTGAAACTCCACGATCCGGAGATCCATTTCGCTGCCGTAAGGGGAGCTGAGATTGCGCGCCACCCGCACTACTTCAGGCTTGGTCTTCGTCCTGGGCTTACATCCGCCTAAGCCCGCGAACACGAGTATTGCCAGAATTGCAGAGGTGAACCAGAGTCGCGACGACATTCTTACATCATACCGTAGCCGACGCCAGCGCCTCTACTGGCAGCTAAGGGCTCAAAGCGCCGATCTCTACGATGTGATTATTGCTGGCGCCGGATTGGCAGGCACTGGCGGATTGGTTGCCAGGCTAACAAATTCTTGGGAGCTGCTCGCCGAACATGACATCCAGGACGCGCGTGCCGCCGATCTCGGTCTTCATCAGAACCATACCGGCATGATCGGCAACCACCTCTCCGATCACGACGGCTTTCCCGCCCAGCGGGTGCTGGCGCATTTGCTGGACAATTTCGTCGGCTGCTGCTGCGGCAACGATCGCGACCAGCTTGCCTTCGTTGGCCACGTAGAGCGGATCGAGTCCCAGGATTTCACAGGCGCCTTGGACGGTTTCGCGAACTGGAATATCGCGTTCTTGCAGCAGCATTCCGACCTGCGACCGCCCGGCAATTTCATTCAACGTGGTTGCTACCCCGCCGCGAGTTGGATCGCGCAGACAATGAATAGTGGGTAACCCGTCGCTGCCCGTCACTTCAAGCATCGCGCTAACCAGGCCGTACAGCGGCGCGCAGTCGCTTTCAATCGCACCTTCGAACTCCAGGTTCTCCCGTTGCGACATGATCGCCATTCCGTGATCGCCAATGAATCCGCTGAGGATGATCTTGTCGCCCGGACGGGCGCGATCGGCTGAAATTTCCACCGGCCTGTCGATCACGCCAAGCCCCGTAGTCGTAATGAACACCTGGTCGCCCTTACCGCGATTGACGACCTTGGTGTCTCCGGTCACCAGCAGCACCCCGGCTTCGCTCGCCGCATCCCGCATCGATTCCACCACGCGACGAAGGTCATCAGCCGCCAGCCCTTCTTCCAGAATGAAAGCCGCGGCCAGATACAGTGGACGGGCACCGCTCATGGCCAGGTCATTCACCGTGCCATTGATCGCCAGTCGTCCAATATCTCCGCCGGGAAAGAAAATCGGCGTCACCACGAACGAATCCGTGGTGAAGGCCAGGCGAGTGCCATTGACCTGCACCACAGCCTGGTCATCCAGCTTGTCGAGAATTGAGTTGGCGAAGGCAGGCCGAAAGACTTTGTCGATCAGCTCAGCCGTCAGCTTGCCGCCACTCCCGTGGCCTAGCACGATCTGTTTGTGCTCGAAGATCGGCAGGGGACAGGAACCGAATACCGGGGAAATAACTTCGCTCATATCACCTCGAAGGGCTTTGGTTAGACAACGCCAGGCTGCGTCACGCCGGGCCTCCCCTGGAAATCGCTGTCAGGTTCGCATCATCTTTATCTCTCCTGAGGTGCCTGCCATAGGCGTAGTACGCGGCGCAGGCGCCCTCGGCCGAAACCATGGTGGCACCCAGCGGATGCTGCGGGTCGCACTCAGTGCCAAACGCGGGGCAATCGTGCGGCTTCTTGATGCCCTTCAGAATTTGCCCGCTGATGCAAACTTCGGACTCCAGGGTATCGATCTCCTTCACGTCGAAAAGACGCTCGGCATCATGGTCGCGGAACTCCCAGCGCAACTTGTACCCGCTTTTTGGAATCGTCCCTATGCCTCGCCACTTGCGATCGGCGATCTCGAACACATTGCACACCAGTTTCTGCGCCGGCTTGTTCCCTTCCCGACCCAGGATGCGCGAGTACTCGTTCTCCACTTCGGCGCGCCCGGTCTCGAGCTGCCGGATGGTCATCAGTATTCCCTGCAAGATGTCCAGCGGCTCGAACCCCGTAATGACGATCGGGACCTTGAACCGCGCGCTGAGCGGTTCGTATTCCCGGTATCCCATGACCGCGCACACGTGTCCCGGCCCCATGAACCCCTGCACCCGGTTCAGCGGAGATTGCAGGATTGCGGCCATCGCGGGTGGCACCAGGACATGGGAAACCAGGACAGAAAGGTTTTTCACCTTTTCCTGCTGCGCTCGCCATACCAGCATAGCGTTCGCCGGCGCAGTGGTCTCGAAACCGATAGCGAAGAAGACTACTTGCTTGTCGGGATTGGCGCGCGCAATTTTCAGGCAATCCAGGGGCGAGTAAACGACTCGAACGTCCCCGCCTTGCGACTTGATGGTAAACAAATCGCCATCCGAGCCGGGCACGCGCAACATGTCGCCGAATGAGCAGAAGATCACGTCGGAGCGTCTGGCGATGGCATGTGCTTTGTCGATCATCTCCAGGGGCGTCACGCAAACTGGGCAGCCGGGACCATGTACCAGCTCAATCTCCCGCGGCAGCAAGTAGTCGATTCCATGCTTCACGATGGAATGTGTTTGGCCACCGCAAACTTCCATAATCACCCACGGCTTCGTCTGGATACGATGAATTTCCTCGACGATCTTGCCGGCCAGCCGTCCATCACGATATTCATCCAGATATTTCATGGCTTGCGTCTCCCATCGCCAATCTCGTCCACGACCGGCGCATTGAGTTCAGCCAGTTGGTCCAATTCCTCGAGCAGTTGGTAGGTACGGAGCGCCTCTTCCTCATCGACCCGGCTGATGGCGAAGCCCACGTGGACCAGGACGTAGTCGCCGACCTGTGTCTCCGGAACGTACTCCAGGCAGGCCTCGCGCACGATTCCACCAAACTGGACCTTGGCCATACGCATACCCCCCTGGTCGAATGCTTCCACCACTTTGCCGGGAATCGCCAAACACATGTCAGTCTCCTCTTCGCAAAACTTCATTCGCGATAACTGCCTGGCCGAGAGAGATACCTCCATCGTTCGGAGGAACCAAGGCGTGCAGATAAACCTCGAAACCATCGCGCTGTAATCCGTCTACGGCACGGCGCAGCAGGTACATGTTCTGGAAGGTACCGCCGCTCAGGCACACGCGCTTCAACTGGTCACGCTTACGGATCCTACGGCAAACTTCCACGATCGCGGCGGCGATGGTGTTATGGAAACATGCGGCGATGTATCCCGCTGGCTTCGACCGCGAAAGATCTTCCACGATGTTCTCGATCATCGGCCGCAGGTCCACCTGCGCCGGCTCACCCGCATCCACAAGGAAAGGATACCGCTGTTCGAGGTTCGCCTGCGCAATCATTTCCAGTTCGATCGCCGCTTGCCCTTCGAAGTTGACCTCCTGCCGCAAACCAACGAGGGAGGCCACGGCATCGAACAAACGGCCGCAGGAAGAGGTCTCAACAGTGTTGATGCCGCGCAAGAGCATGGCGTCTACCAGGTCGACTTGCTTTGCCGGAACACTCTGCAGGAATCGCAGATCCGGCGGCAGTGAGTTCGGGCCGAACGTGTCGCGGAGATAGCTAAGCGCCATGCGCCAGGGCTGCCGCACCGCTGCATCGCCGCCCGCCATGGGGACGTAACGCAGATGCGCACGCCGTTCAAATCCGGCGAAGTCAGCGACCAGAAATTCGCCGCCCCAGATCTTTGCATCGGTGCCGTAGCCGGTCCCGTCGAATGCTACGCCTATGACCTTGCCGCGCAGGTGATTTTCCGCCATGCAACTGGCGATGTGCGCATGATGATGCTGCACGCCGATTTTGCGCTCCAGCGGCAACTTGAGAGCGAAACGCGAGCTCATATAGTTGGGATGCAGGTCATACGCAACCGCCCGAGGCTCCACCCGGAACAGCTTCTTCAGGTTGGCCAGCGTTTCCTCGAAAAACACCAGCGTCTCGTAGTTCTCCAGGTCGCCAATATGTTGACTCAGGATCGCGTAGGTACCCTTGGTCAGACACAGGGTGTTCTTCAGTTCGGCGCCGCAGGCCAGAATCTCAAGCAACGGGACGCCCAGGTCCACCGGATGCGGCACGTATCCGCGGGAACGACGAAGCACACGTTCGCGTCCCTCCAACGTGCGCACCACTGAATCATCCGTTCGCATGTAGATATCGCGGTTATGAAACACGAACCAGTCGGCTATCGGACCCAATCGCTCCCAAGCTTCTTCGTTTGAGGTGACAATGGGCTCCTCGCTGATATTGCCGCTGGTCATCACCAACGCCGCAAACCGTGGCGGGTCGTCCGGCGAGTCGCCGAACAGTAGGTAGTGGAGCGGCGTGTACGGCAGCATCACGCCAATCGTGTCATTCCCCGGAGCGACGGCGGGAGAAATCGTAGCGTCCGGGCGGCGGCGCAGCACGACGATGGGCCGTCGCGCACTTAGCAATGCGGTGCGCTCCACGTCGGAAACAACGCAGAAGCTTTCGACGGCGGCAAGATCGCGCGCCATCAATGCGAAAGGCTTGTCGCTACGGCGTTTGCGGCTGCGCAACAGTTTCACACCGGCATCGTTCTCCGCATCACAGGCCAGCAGAAAACCGCCCAGTCCCTTCACCGCTACGATTTTGCCTTGGCGCAGCAGTTCGCGCGCCTGTTGGATGATCGCGGCGGATCCAGCAGGGTTGTAGGACCCATCGGCTGGAAACGACGCTCCGGATTGCGCCATCGCCAAAGCTGGGCCGCACACCGGACAGGCATTCGGCTGCGCGTGGAAGCGGCGATTCGCTGGGTCTTCGTATTCCGCCTGGCAAAGCGCGCACATGCGGAACGATGACATGGTCGTCATCGGGCGATCGTAGGGAATGTCCTGGATGATGGTGTAGCGCGGTCCGCAATTGGTGCAGTTGGTAAAAGGATATCCAAAGCGGCGGTCCTTGGGGTCGCCGAAGTCGCACCAGCACTCGTCGCACGTCGCCATATCGGGCGACACCAGGACAAACTCGCCCGCTTCCGAATGGCTTTCTTGTATTTCGAAGTCGGTGCCGCCAACGGGTTCGAGTTCGACCACCGCGATTTCTGCGATTAACGCTAACGGCGGTGGCCGGTGCCACAACGCATCCAAGAATTTCTGAATGGCCTGGTCGGCACCCTCAATCTCCACCGTAACACCCGCCGAGGAATTGAAAACGTATCCCGTTAGCCCGAGTTCGCGTGCGAGGTTATAGACGAATGGCCGAAACCCCACACCCTGCACGATGCCGCGCACACGTATCTGTCTGCGGATTAGCAACGGACGTGTTGTGGTCGCCAAACAGGTGCTCCCGACCGTCCCGTTAAGAGACACTACCACGCAGCTGATGCCCGGTACTACACCTTGGTTATGCAGCGTGAGACATCACAACTCGAAGAGAAAACCTTCCTCACGGAACGATTACCGCTGCTCCGTCGATGGAGTCGTTCTTGATCGCGAGCAGAGCTTCGTTGGCCTGATGAAGCGGAAACTTCGTAACCTTGGGATGAAGGTTGATCTCGGCGGCAATCTTCAGGAAGTCGCGTGCATCGGCGCGGGTCATATTCGCAACGCTGCGAATCTGGCGCTCGCCCCAAAGCAGACGGTCGTAGTCGAACTGAGGAATGCGATCGAGATGGATGGCGTTGATGGCGACGACTCCTCCCTTGCGTAAACTTGCCAGGGCAGCTATCACCACGTCTCCGCTGGGCGCGAAGGTGATGGCGCGGTCGAGCTCGACTGGCGGCTTGTCCGTTTCCGCTCCCACCCATGCGGCCCCGAGTGACTTTGCCAGTCGGCGATGCGAATCGCCTCGCGTCGAAACGTAGACCTCACAGTTCCAGGCGTGCAGCACTTCGATTGCGAGATGTGCCGAGGCTCCGAAGCCGAATAGTCCCACGCGCTCTCCGGGTTCCACTCCCGCAACCCGCAGACTCCGAAAACCAATGATGCCGGCACAGAGCAGCGGCGCGGCATGCAAGTCGTCGAGCGCTGCCGGTAGTGGAAAGACGAAATCGGCCCGCGCCAGCGCATATTCCGCGTAACCCCCATTTACCGTATAGCCGGTGAAGACGGGAGCATCGCAAAGGTTCTCCATGCCCCGACGGCAATACCAACAGGTTCCGTCGGTGCCGCCAATCCACGAAACCCCGACGCGCGCTCCGGCCGCAACGTCTGCGGTGGCGCCTTCCACGACGTCGCCGACGATCTGATGTCCCGGAATCAGGCTCTCCGGTTGCGCAGCAAGGTCGCCTTCCACAATATGCAGGTCGGTACGGCAAACACCGCAGGCGCGTACTTTCAACAGGACGTAGCCCGGTTCCAGCGTCGGGCGCGGAACTTCGTCTGTATGAAGAGGACGCTTAGAAACGTCCTGAGTTGTGGTAAGAATCGCGGCTATCATCGGAATCTCTGCCAGCGCTGGCTACGATGATTGTAGCCGTAGCTAGCTGATTGCCTGCAACTTTAGTTGTACGGTCTGAGCAGCTTGGGCCTCACATCGGATCACGCGCTCTGGTGTTATTCTGAGGTGGAATCAAACAGCTCAACTGCGATCATTTCAATAGAACGCGGAAAAGACGCGACTGCGAACATCCGTCATAGATTGGAGCACTTATGGTCCAACTTAAGCAGGTCCTGGCGTTCGTCTTAACTTGGGGAATGTTGATTGCGACCTCCCCGTCCATTGCAAGCGCGGAACCTTCAGCTGCCATGTATCCCCCGGTCAGCGGCATACAGGGGTCCCCGCCAGCCAACGTTCCGGCTGCCGACATCGACGCCATCGTGGCCCCAATCGCTCTTTATCCTGACGCGTTGGTGGCACAGATCCTGGCCGGTGCGACTTATCCCGACCAGATTACGGAAGCTGATAAATGGCTGAAGAGCAATGCCAACCTCCAAGGCGAGGCCTTGATGCAGGCGGTCGATAAGCAGCCTTGGGACCCGAGCGTGAAGGCGTTGACCGGGTTCCCATCAGTTCTCGACAACCTGGCGAACAACCTGTCTTGGACCTCTGCGCTCGGCGATGTGTCTTACAACCAGCAGGCGGATGTCATGGCTGCCATCCAGCGGCTGCGCAAGCAAGCCAAGGACGCGGGTAACCTGAAACCAACTTCCCAGATGACTGTGGTCCAGCAGAATCCGCAGACGATTGTGATCCAGCCGGCGAATCCAACGGTGGTTTATGTGCCGACCTACAACCCCACTGTGGTGTACGGGACGCCTTATTACCCGCCCGGCTACAGCACTGGGGCTATGGTGGCCACGGGGCTGATTTCGTTCGGTGTTGGCATGGCAGTCGGAGCGGCACTCAGCAACAGTTGCTGTGGCTGGGGATGGAACAGTTGGGGCTGCGGCTGGCACGGCGGAACTGTGGTTTACAACCGCAACGTGTATGTTTCGCGCAGTAACGTCTACGCCAACGGCAACCGCTACAACTACAACAGCGGCCGATATGCCAACGGCAATCGCCCCACTAATTATCCCGCGAACGTCAATCGCTCTGGGAACCGCAACACCAACGTCAGCGGCAATACCGTGAACATCAATGGCGGCAACCGCAATAACGTCAACAACGCGAACAACGGCAATCGCAACAACAACGTAAATCGAGGCAACAACACCGGCGGATACGGAACCAACCGCACAGAGAATAACAACGCCAACCGCCCGGCGGCTTCCACTCGCCCGTCTGCTTCACCGGATCGCGGCTATGGCCAACGGCCCGCGACCGGAACCCAGACTGGCGCCTTCAGTGGATACGGAACAGGCGGAAGTACGCGAGCGCAGAGCAATCGCGGACAGTGGAGTATGGGCGGCGGACAGCGTAGCGCACCTGCTCGCAGCGGAGGCGGTCGCAGACGCTAACTCGCAGCGCAAGCTGGCAGGTCGGCAACGGAATTGGCCGTGGATCCGTGCTATGGAGAGTAACCGATGTCTCAGACAAATTTGCGAGGTATTCCGATGAAGAGGCATGCAAGGCTGATCAAGACGGTGGTATTCGCATTCTCGTTAGTTTTATTTGCCGCCGTAGCCTACGCCCAGGAGCCCGGGCAGAAGACTTTTGCGACGCCGCAAGATGCCGGCAATGCGCTGTATGCAGCCGTCAAGTCTGGCGATAAACCGGGCATGGAGGCGGTCCTCGGGCAATCCTCCGCCAGTATCATCTCCTCCGGCGACGAAGTGCAGGACAAGAGTAATGGCGAATTTTTCACCCAGGGCTTCGAGCAGATGAATCGCTGGGCCAAAGAAATAAAAGGGAGCCAAATCCTCTACATCGGCGCCCGGAACTGGCCGTTCCCCATCCCGCTCAAAAACAATGCCGGGCGATGGTATTTCGACACTAAGGCTGGAGCGCAGGAAATCCTCTTCCGTCGTATTGGTAAGAACGAGATGGCAGCTATTCGCGTGTGCGGGATCCTGGCCGATGCGCAGCACGATTATTTCGAGCAAACGCACGATGGCGATTCCGCCCACCAGTACGCGCAGAAGTTCATCAGCGCTGAAGGAAAGCAGAATGGACTTTATTGGAAGGTTGCCGAGGGGCAACCCGAGAGCCCGATCGGCTCCCTGGTAGCCTATGCCGCCGGCGAAGGCTACGGAGGCAAACACGATACTCCACAACCTTTCCGCGGCTATTACTACCGGACCCTAACCGGACAGGGCGCTAACGCAAAAGGCGGCGCTAAGAGCTACATCGTGGATGGCAAGATGACTGGGGGCTTCGCATTCGTCGCCTATCCGGCCGAATACCGCAACTCCGGAGTCATGACCTTCCTGGTGGATGCGACTGGAGTGGTCTACCAGAAGGACCTCGGAGCAAATACTGCGGACGTTGCCAAGCAAATGAAGGATTACAACCCGAATCCGACGTGGGTTGTTGCCACTAGCGGCGATGAGGAACAAACGTCAGATAGCTCCAACGAATAGTTCACCACTAACGCCGACACGCCGGAGCGCTAGAGACATCCGGCGTGAACTCCGCTGCGGACAAGCCTGCAAGCTAGAGCGGTTTCAGAATTGATGTGGTTCCCTTCAGAGCGGCGCTTCACCTGGGGTATTCATTCAGCAAGCTTTTGAAGGGGCACGGCTGAACAGGATGCGAAAAAGGTCGATTTCACGCTGCTTTGAAGCGGCTCACCTTTAGAGCCCGCCCTGAGCCTGCCGAAGGGTGCGCCGTTGGAAGTCCTGTATTCTTGTCATCCCGAGCCTGCTTCAGCATTGTCGTGCCCTATCAGGATTCGGGTATGAAGAATCCTGGCAACCTTTTTCTGCATGTCGAGAACAAGGTGGTTCTCAACATCTCGGCGGTCGGCCACCTCGCGCCGAGTAACGGTACACCCGCAACGCATTAGATTAGAGCAGTTCCAAAGCTGCTCTAGATTTTGTGGCAGAGATCGAGGCACAGCCTACTGAATGCGCGCCAACTCCGTGACGTAGAGCTGATTGCCGGGAAATTCCTTCGCCAGACCAGCGAGCAGAGTTCGCGCTGCTGGCCGGTCCTTATCGCGCAATGCCGCAACCGCCAGAAGCAGCCGTGCGAACGGCGCAAGATAGCGCCCTTTGTCCGCCGTGAGGCGCAAGCGCTGTAAACCTTCCCGCTTGTCCGTTTCCGCGCCCGTCATCCGCAGGAGCCACCGTACCGGTGCAGGATTGATTCCGAGCAAATAGTTTTCCACACCGACTGCAAGGTAAGCGTCATAACACGTCGGATCGATTGCCAGCAATCTCTGCGCGATGGCACGTGATGTCTTCATGTAACCCAGACTGGCCAGGTTTCGTTTTTCGATCAGCGCTGCATAGTCGCCGCGAAGCCCATTTGCCATGATCTGTGAGAACAAGGCGTTCTTGTCGTCCGGCTTCTGCGCCAAAATCCTGGTCACTAGCTCGTCGCTCTTGGCCAACTCTTTTTCGAACTCGGTCTTTAGCGCCGGATCAGGTGTAAGTTTCCCGCGTCCGTCGAACTTCTTGTCATCGATGAAAAGGTCGGATTCCAGAATGTGCAATCGGTCGAACTCGGAAAACAAATATGCGGCGGCATTGGATACATAGCCCATCGGATCTGCGGGATAAGTTTGCTGATAGCTGCGGAACGTCGCATGGGCTGCCGCAAAGTCGAGGTTGTACATCTGCTGAAAACCTCGATCGAGAGGCCGTTGCGCAACGCCATCTTGTGGAGACAACGCGGCAACCGAGCTGACCAGCGCCAGCACCAGGGCCCCGAGAACTATGCAAGTGCACCACCGTCGAAGTATCCCCAAACGTCACACCTTCTCGCTCAAGACTTCCGCTAATGGCAACGACATAATAGTCACGGCACCGCCGTGCTTGCCGTCCGTAATCCGCACATGACCGCCATGGGCTTGGATCGCCGCATCCACAAACGCCAATCCCAGACCATGTCCGGTCGAATGCTGCCCCTTCACCAAGCGTTCAAAAACACGACCCCACACCGCGGAAGGGAACCCCGGACCATTGTCCTCGACGGTCAGCTCAGCTTGGCCGTTTCTCGCCCCCACAGGGACATGGATGCGACAGCCGGGCGGAAGATGCGCTATTTCGTTATCGAACAGATTAGCTATGCTTCGATTCAACAACGACGGATCGGCGTCAGTCCTTAGGGGCTGGAGCTGGGTTGACTCTTCGTGCCTATGCTCAGCCATCGCGGGCTGGTAAAGATCGACCAGTGGATTTCAAAGATTCCCCCATAGCGGTGACAAAAATGCTGGTTACACTTTAGGCGAACAAAGTGGACTTGCATTCGAACGGGGATGACATTCTGTTCATCCTGGTGGCCAGCGGCGCCATTATCCGGGACCCATGCTGACCTTGACCGCATCGGCTGACTCGATCATGATCGCGTCAGGCTGTTGCGAGACCCAATCCAGCGGCGTGAGCAACAAGCGAAGCTGCGTGATCGCTGAGCGCGGAGTGGTGCGCCACTGAATCTCGTCGGCGTCGAAGTAATGCGCGAGGTCTTTTTCATTCCAGGGATAAAACCACACTTCCGATGAGACGTTCGGCTCCACTACGAATGTTTTCAGATCGTGACTGCCATCGGCACGGGTGATCTCAAGCTGAAGGCGTTCCGGTTTGCGCAACTTCCACAAGGGACTGTAATGCACCGTCATGCGCAACCGCAGAAAGTCGGCGCCGGCGGGCCAGTACGGTACGCCAAGGTCTACCCTCGCGCTGCGTTCACGGATCGGATAGGTCTGTGCCGGAACGCCGAGCGGCAGGGGCTGCATCGCTATTCGAGCGGCCCGTGAGTCATCACGTTGTAGGCCGAAAACTTCTGGTGCGAGTTCTTGCTCTGCGCGGTAACGCTGGAAGATCCAGAACCAGATCTCGGGATTGCGCGTGAAATTGGGTACGTCGTCGATAGGCAGACTCAGGCTGCCGTCTGGAAAATAGAGTGCCGCAGGCGCTGCTGCGCGCCGCAGCGCAGCAATATCGAGCTGAGTTAAATAAGGGCCGACAGAGAGAAAAGACTGCTCCACCGCGCCCGCCACGTTGCGGCCCGAAGCCATCCCAAACATGTATTGATAGGGAAATATCACAACCGAATTGCCCACGGCGCTGTGCTGCTGAAGATAATTCACGATGGTCTGGAGCATTATGGTGAATCCGACGGGATAGCAAGCGTGGTCGAATTCCTTGAACCCGCTGGGACAAGTGGCTAAAGGGTATCGAAATTGGGCATAGCGATAGCGCAGACTTGATAGCCGAAAGGCTGAGGCGGGCTGCGCAAACAGCACACAAGATGCCACTGCGATTATCGCGGCCGCCACCGACACCGAGCGCGATCGGAAGGAGAACAAAACCGTACCCGTAAAGAACACCATGGGAAATACGGCGAACACAATGTGGTTGGGATCGGAGCGCACCAGTCCACTCTGCATGGCGAGCACGGAGAATACGAATGCGCTTAGCAGGAATCCGGCGCGGGCAGTGATAACCGCAGTGCGGTCCCCATCCACGACCCAGCGGAGAAGAAAGAGGACACCGCCAATTACCAAAGGTGCGAGCAAATGAATGGCGCCAGCCTCCGACATAGATGCAGGCTCGTTCCAGCGGTGCACCGCGACCAGCGCAAGCGATCTCCTCCAGAAACCGAAATCAAAAAGACTTGCCATCGTGATATTGAAGAGGAAGACGAGTACCACCGAGGAAACCGCAAAGGCCGCCACAGCGAACGCGTAGAGCCGAACCTTTTGCGGTTCGCGACGGCCCTCCCACGCCACTCCGCATAGCGCGATCAGCCATGCAGCGACTCCATATACGCCGGTATCCGCCGAATATAAGAACGCGACAGCACAAAGAAGCGCGGCAACGAAGCCGAGCAGGATGGGCTTAACCCGCTCCTGTTGCAGCGCGTACCAACCCCTGACAAAGAAAGCCAACAGAAAGATATAGAATGCTGTTCGCCCGTCCCAGGGTGCCCAGAAAACCGCCAGCAACAGCAGTAGCAGAAAGCGCTTCCACGCCGGTTGTTCAGGAATGAGTAGCCGCAGCGTCGCATAACCGAAAAGAAACGAGCACCACAATAGCAACGTGTTGTAGCTGGTATGGATGGATCCTAGCGACAGACCCGCCCAGCGCGGGGCGCTGAACAGCCAATGGGCCAACGGCCCATAGAGAAATGCGACATCGCGGCCAAACCAGATTCCGCGCGATGCCTTAAACACAGCATCGATTACCCAGTGATCGTCGAAGGTGCCGGGGTGCGGGACGACCACCAGAGCGCTGGGGGAAATCCAAGCCAATGGTACCGATGCGCCCATTAGCAGCACTACCGCCAGGAAATCCCAGTTCCGTGCAAATCGCGCGAGCGGCCGTTTCGAGCTGGCCAAGGGCACTGGCAAGCTTGGCTGGCTCACCGACTCGTGAAGGTTCTCCATAGGCCAGCCAATTCTACCGCACGCCATAATTGCCTTAAACCGGGCGGAACCTTAATATGGACTTTCGATGGCCGTTGCGGCGCATCGTCAACGTGCGGCTAGCATTGGCATTGCCTCAAACGGTAGCGGCTGGATATGCGGGCGGCCGGCAAAAGGTCAAACCTGCCACAACCTTACTGTAATCCCTCGATTCCAGGAGAGAACTTGCCAACCAGGACAGTCGTCATCACGGGAGGAGCCGGATTCATTGGAGTGAACGCAGCCGAAGCCTTTATCCGCGACGGGTGGCACGTCATCCTGTTTGACAATCTGTCTCGCAAAGGCACCGATCTAAACCTGTGTTATCTGCAACAGAAATTCCCCGGGCAGTGCGAATTCGTTCTCGGTGATGTCCGATACGACCACTTTCCATTGCTGCGTGCGGTGGCACGGGCGGAGCTAGTGCTGCATCTCGCGGCGCAGGTTGCGGTGACCACCTCCATCGCCCGTCCGGTGGAAGACTTCGAGATCAATGCTCATGGCACCTTCAATGTGCTCGAAGCGATTCGTGAGGCCGGAAACAAGCCGCTGGTACTGTACTCCTCTACCAATAAGGTCTACGGCGGAATGACCGACGTGGTCTGCGTGAAGGATGCGACCAGGTATCGCTTTCGCGACTTTCCCGAAGGTATCGCGGAAGATCGTCCGCTCGATTTTCACTCGCCGTATGGCTGTAGCAAAGGGGCGGCGGACCAGTACGTCCACGACTACGGGCGGATCTACGGCATTCCGTCGGTGGTCTTCCGCCAATCGTGCATATACGGCCAGAGGCAGTTTGGCGTGGAGGACCAGGGATGGGTGGCCTGGTTTTCGATTGCGGCGCTGCTGGAAAGACCGATCACCATCTATGGCGATGGCCTGCAAATACGCGACCTGCTGCACGTCAATGATTTGGTGGCAGCCTACCAATGCGCAGCGGCCGATCCGGTGCGGGCCGCAGGCGGAATCTACAACGTCGGGGGCGGTTCCGCGAGAACGCTTTCGCTGGTGGAACTGCTCGCCTTCCTGGAGAAGCGCCTGGCGAAGAAAATTCCGATCAGTCATGCCGAGCCCCGCGCCGGCGACCAGCCTGTCTTCGTAGCCGACATTCGCAAGATCAAGCGCGACCTTGGCTGGGCACCCACCATCGATCCACTGCCCGGAGTCGGGTTACTGCTCGATTGGATTGAACAGAACCGCGGTGATGTTGAGCGCGTAGTGGGGTCCTTCTAGCCACGAGCTAAGTCCGGCCCAACCCATGGCGAAAAGCTACATCATTATTCCTGCCTACAACGAAGGGCCGAACCTAGGCGCAGTGCTGCAGCAGTTGCGGGAGCTGGCAGCAACACTGCCGCTGGCCGTAATCGTGGTAAACGACGGCAGCCGCGACAACACCTTGCAGGAGGCGGAGCGTTTCCGCAGCCTGATGGACCTGGAAATTGTGACCCACCCGGTCAATCTAGGTGTCCCCATGACCTTCTATGACGGCTTGGTCGCGGCGGCGGCGCGGGCCGAACCCGCTGACTGCATTTTCATCATGGAGGGCGACGGGACCAGCGACTTGGAGGTGATGCCCGAAATGGCGCGCCGGATTTATGGTGGTGATGACGTGGTCATTGCCTCGCGCTACGTTCGCGGAGGCGGATATCTCAATTTCCCGCTACAACGCACCTGGGGCAGCAATCTGGTGAACATTGTTCTGTCGGTGTTCTTCCATGTTCGGGGAATCACCGACTACACCATCTTTTACCGGGCTTACCGGGCGGAAGCGGTCCAGAGTGCGCTGAAACATTACGGCCCAGGATTTGTGACCACCAAGTCCTTCGCCGCGAATCTCGAGGTATTGTTGCGCGTCCTGCCGTTCAGCAGTCGCTTCAGCGAAGTACCGCTGCTCTATGACTACGGCCTTAAGAAGAGCCAAAGTAAGATGAATCCCTTCAAAACTCTACGCGAGTACCACAGCCTGATCGTGAAGCGGTTGTTGCGGAGAATCTGAACTCGCTCGTGGCCAGTCGCATGTACAATAAGAAACTTATTGTCCTGCATCAGCCGCGCCGCCAAACGATGCCGCCGGAAGACAGTCTCGTGGCTTTTGTTGTGTGGAGCTATTCATGCGAATTTCAGTAATCGGGTCCGGGCACGTGGGGTTGGTCTCGGGAGCGTGCTTTGCCGAACTGGGCCACGACGTCACCCTGGTCGACAACGATCCCGCCAAGTACGAGGTCCTGCAGCGCGGCCTCTGCCCGATTCATGAGCAGTACGTGCCTGAGTTGTTCCAGCGCCACCATGGCACCAGGCTGGTATTTTCCGAAACACTTGCAGATTCGGTCGACAAGTCAGAGGCAATTTTCATCGCAGTTGGTACTCCGCCGGCGATCAATGGCGAGGCCGATCTTTCCTTCGTTGAATCGGTAGCGCGGGAAATTGCGGCCAGCATTAAGAACTACACCATCATTGTCGGCAAGAGTACTGTGCCTGTGTACACCAGTGAATGGGTGCGCAAGGTCATGCTGCTCAACGGGGCTCCCGCCACCCTGTTTGACGTTGCCTCGAATCCTGAGTTCCTGCGTGAGGGAACAGCAGTCACCGATTTCCTTTATCCTGACCGGATCGTAATTGGTACCGACAACGAAGCTTGTGCGGAACGCCTGCGACTCATTTATGAGCCATTGCTCGACGGCAGCTACTACCGGCGGGCTGACTCCCTTCTTCCGCACAAACTCGTCAAACATCCGCCGCCCTTCCTTGTGACCACGGCGAAGAGCGCCGAGCTCATCAAATACGCCTCCAATGCCTTCCTGGCGATGAAGATCAGTTTCATTAATGCGGTTGCCGCTATCTGTGAGTCGGTGGGGGCTGATGTGGACCAGGTACGGGAAGGTATCGGATCCGATTCGCGCATTGGCCGTCAGTTCCTGAACCCTGGCCTGGGATACGGCGGGTCGTGCTTTCCCAAGGACCTATCGGCGTATCGCGCCGTGGCTCGCGAATGTGGTTACGACTTTCGCCTGCTCGAGGAGGTCATGCGTATTAACAATGAGCAGCGTGAGCGTTTCCTGCGCAAGGTGCGGAGCGTGCTGTGGACCTTGAAAGGTAAACGGCTGGGCGTGCTGGGACTGGCATTCAAGGGTGGTACCGATGATGTAAGAGAATCGCCCGCCATTTCGGTCATACGCTCGCTCATTCACGAGGGCTGCAAGATTCAAGCCTACGATCCTGCCGCAGTCGAGAATGCGCGTGAGTTGCTAGGCACGCAGAACATACAATACGCAGCATCAGCAATGGAAGTGGCGCGGGACGCAGATGCTTTGCTCGTGCTCACCGATTGGGAAGAATTTCGCTCGATCGATCTCGTTCGTTTGCGTGAATTGCTGAAGTACCCAATTGTGATTGACGGACGGAACATGTTCAACCCGGCCACGATGGCAAAACATGGATTCACCTACACCAGCGTGGGACGTGCCGACGTGTACCACGAAACGGGGAGCGGTCAGAAGTCGCCGGTTGCAGTAAAGAAGTCCGTTGGCTCCCATCCAGACGTGGACGCCGTTAAGACGCCTTGAGAGCTGTTGAAAAGCGCTACGTTCGCGTAGTACGGGTCTTCACGCGGGTGCAAGCTGTTCATGAATGATTAGGGGCTTTACAGCGTGTGTGAGAACCAAACGTAGTATTTGCCAGTGGATTTGCTGGCTGAAAACCCAGCGCCGTAGCCGGGGTCCCCAGGTCGCGCCGCTTTTGCGCGAACTGGGGTGGAAGTAGGCGCGAAATAGTTTAGCCCAGCACGCAGCCGCAGGCGGAGTGCTGGGTAGAGTGCGAAAAAGATTCGAGTCCCGTAGGGACGGCAGACGTTCTCATACACGCTCTTAAAGCCGCCTTTGCGCTTCCCACGTTAGAAGAACCGGTACATGAATACGTTGGCCCCTCCGCTTTGACGTTCCATCATGGTCACCACAAGGAGTGACGCGGCAGCCCACATGGGCGCTACCCAAACCCATCGGTCTCGCGCCATGACTTCCACAATCTCCGAGCGGGATGTGGCTGGCTCCATTCCCAAGCGCTGCGAGTAGCGATCCAGCGAGTTGATCACGAACAGCACAGCGGCGTATGCCACGGCCAGACCCATGACCAGCAGATACAGACTCCGGGGAAGAACGTGATCGAGGTAACTGGCTGGCGACACAACCGCCGCCAGCATCTGAGCAGCCTGCGGCAGTGAGTTGGCTCGGAACAAGATCCACCCTGCGCTGATAAGGGTAATGGTCACCATCCACGATACTGGCGTCCAAATCGCGGCGGGAGGCTCCCATTTCAACCTGCGCTGCAGGCCTTGCGATTGCCGGTGCAAGACAAGAAGTATTCCGTGGTAGCTGCCCCACAATACAAATAGCAAGCTCCCTTTGTGCCACAGCCCGAACAAGACCATCGAAATGACCAGCGCCAGGTTTCGCCACCACACCTCCCGTCGCAACACCGCCAGGGGAAGGAACACGTAGTCGCGAATCCAAAACGAGAGCGACATGTGCCAGCGTGTCCAAAAGACGGAGGGCGTCGTGGATGCGAATGGCCGGGCAAAGTTTTCCGGCACGGTAAAGCCAAGAATCTTGGCGGCCCCAAGGGCGACGTGGGAGTAGCCTGCGAAATCGAAGAAGAGCTGCAAACCGTAACCAAATGCTAGACACCAGACATCCAGACCGCTCCAGCGAGTCAGATGGTCGAAGCCGCCGTTGATTCCCTCTCCGCCGAGGATGCCCTTGCCAAGCAGTTGGGCGGTTTGCATCATCAGCAGGCCAGTCGCAATGCGACACAGTCCGCGTCCGATGTCATGCCGTGAAACACGTTCCCCGGAGCGAAACTGCGGCAACATTTCGGGCATACGGCAGATTGGACCGGAGATCGTGACCGGGAAGAACGCCATGTATAACGCGAACTCCACGAACGATGGATCAAGTTCCTCGCCGCGATACAGGTCGAGCAGGTAGCTCATTGCCTGAAAGGTCCAGAACGAGATGCCTAACGGCAGAGCGAGATGAGAAAACTTCTGCAAGGACGCTATTGGAATTGAAACCGCGACTCCGGGGATGTACTTGAAGACCGCTAACAACGCCAGGTTGAACGCGAGGCCCGTCCACAATACGGTCGCCGTGGGTTGTCGCTTGAGCCACCGGCCCACCAGGAAATTCATCACAGTGGATGTCAGCAGCACGACGCCGAACCACATTCCCCACGTAAGGTACAGCGCGTAGCTGGCGACCAGAAGAAAAGATTGCCGTATCCGGCGCGAGCGGAACTTCTCGAATACCAATGATCCGATGAGCAGTACAGAGCCGTACAGCAATCCCGTAAGCAGCATCCCAAATTCCAGACTCTTCATGATTGACCGTGCGGGTGCTCGATTGAGCGAACCGGCCCTTTAGGTTGCTCAGCGGTGTCCTGGCTGGAAACCTTCGACTGGCGTTTTGTTACCGGCTTTTCTGCGAGGCTTTTACCTATGACGTCGGCGACGATGGCGTCACCCGCCGAGTTGTAATGCGTGTCTCCGAAGATGAAATGACTCAGATACCAGCAGCCGGGCTGGGTTCGTGGGCACTGTTCCTTCACCGCAAAAAAAGCCGGAAACAGCGAAACGAAGCGCCGGCACTTGCCCTCGCACCACTCGCGCCAGATACGCACTTGCCGCGAATCCACTGAGTCATGAGCGAGCTGCGCCGGCCAGGGATAGACGACCACGCTGATCGAAATGTTGCGCTTCGCAAGCTCCTGCCAAAGCAAATCCATCTTCGCCTTCTCCCTGGCAATGCCGCCCTCCAATCCCAGCGGCCCATAGCCCGTTTCATAGGGGTCTGTGTCGGAAACCTTACGATAGGTCCAGGCGGAGCGCTCCAGGTCGAATTCGTTGCCGCCGTGCCCCAAATCAAGGTGATACCAGCCGAGCCGGACAAGGTTCCGTTCGAACAATTCGAAAACGTCGTTCGTCAGTAATAGGTGGTCATTGATACTCCGCCGCAGGCTGGAGTACCAGTTCCCTTTCGTGAGTTTCTGTTTTGCAGTAGCGACCGCGCCTGACGGATCCACGTCGTGAAAAAACGCAGCCTCATCCTGCGTATCGGAGATATCAATAAACACAATCGCCTCGTCAAATTCGATACCGTCGTCAATCACCTTTCGCGCGGTGTTGAGGTAGTTGGAGGGTGAGTAACCCTCGACACTGCCATTGAGAAATTCGTATTGGGGAAAATTGGCCGCAACTCGTCCGATGAAGCTGTCCTGCCAGGCAGTCATTCCCTCCGGAGCCGAGTCGCCCAAGATGAGAACTCGGGGCCGGGCACCGCTGGCGGGCACATCTCGAATGCGCTCGTCGCGAAAGCCGAGACTATTCGTGTTGAACTCGTACGAACTCCCCAGCCACGGGCGGGTACAAGAGCAGTTGGGCTGAAACGCGAAACCGCGGACCGGGTCGCGGGCAAAACAAAAACCGTGCGGCCCCCCTGAGACGGCAGACCCCAGAATGGTCCCAGTGTAGAGATAATCGAAGCTGACGAATGCAGCCGTGCTGACGACGACAGACGCCAGAAACAAGAGGACCCTCATTTGCCGTTGCCGACCTGAGTGCTCCGAAAGCGAGTTCTCTTGTCTTGCTGTCTGAACCGTGCTCAACCTCTTCCCTCTTCCCTATGTCGCTTCCAAGTCCCAGCGTTCCACTGACACTATTTGCGCGGCCGTCCCACACGCTGCGCGGTAGCAAACATCAGCGCAACGGTGTCCATGTCCTTGGGCTGCACCTTGCCGGGAGGAATACGCAAGTGCGTAAGGTCTTCCAGCTTGAGCAACAAGTCCACGAGTGCCATGGAGTCGATCAGTCCCGAAGAAACCAAGGGAGTACTTTCGTCAATCTCGATTCCCGGCTTTCGCATGACGTGGATGACGTGCTCAATCATCAGTTGCGCTTGCTCTGTCACCGATTGACCCTCTCCTATGACCCTGTGTTGAATTCGGAATGCTCTTTCAGCAACTTCTCGCGCGTGGCGGAGCGCGCCGCCTTACCTGCAGTGCTCTTCACAATCCATTTTGGCGGCTTCAGGAGAATGGTTCTAACGGCCACGCCGCTGCTCGCTACTACCAGGCTGCGTATCTCGCGTTCGATGCTGGACACATCGTTCAGCAGTTGCTCCTGCTCCACTTCCGCTACCACGATGATCTCCTCGGTGCCGAGATCAGGATTGTACAGTCCCATGGCAATCGCACGTCCGTCATGGATCGCAGAGTGGCTACACACGACTTCTTCGATGTCTTGCGGATAAATGTTTTCGCCGCCGATAATGAGCAGGTCTTTCTTGCGGCCAACAACGTAAAGTTCGCCGTCAAGGTAGAAGCCAAGGTCGCCCGTGTGGTACCAGCCCTCCAGAATCACCTCGGAAGTAAGGTCGGGACGGTTGTAGTAGCCCTCGAACATACAATCGGATTTTATGAGAATCTCGCCGACCCAACCTTGAGGAAGGACCGCACCGGTATCCGAAATGGTACGCACTTCGTTGTTAGGCAACAGACGGCCCGACGATACGAACGACAATGCCCCGGGAGTTCCCTCCCCGACAGGCGCGATAAAGTGCTCGGCCCGAAAACGTTGGCCATCCGCCCACATTCGCGCAGGGAACTGATGGATGTCCGATTGGGTCACGGCAAATACGTTTTCTGCCATCGCGTAAGACGACTGCAGCGCATCTGGCTTCAATCCAATCGAAGCAAATGCGCGATAGAACTCGTCCATGCTACTGGCCCGCACCGGTTCGGAGCAATTGATCAGCGCGCGAGCCGAAGACAGGTCGTACTGCGCCCATCGGCTTTGCGGAGTACGGCGAGGAACGAACTGAAAGGCAAAGTTGGGAAGCCAGGCCAGCGTGCACTTGTACTCGCTGAGTATCTGCAACATGGTTTCAGGATGCATCACCCAGTCCAAGGGCGACTGCATCACGACCGGCATATGGCAGACCATGGGCAGGATGAAACACGCGATTAACCCCATGTCATGGTAAAGAGGCAGCCAGCTATAAACGCGGTCGCTACCACCGTCGATTTTCAACACGCGGACAAGAGACTCAACCTGGCGCAGCACGGCGGCGTGGGTCAACGCCACCCCCTTCTGAAGTCCCGTAGTGCCGGCCGAATGTTGAATGAACGCCAGGCTGTCAGGTTGATTGCCCGGATCGGGCATCTCCTCTTCTCCGCCGTCTCCCGCGGCATCGCCAGCGCGGACAAGCGTTGTCTCTTCGCCAAGGGAGATATGGCCGAGCAAATCTTCGGGAAACTCCTGATCGATGACGACCACGCGGGCCCTTAGGTTCGCCGTTACGCCCGCAAGTCCGAAACTGTATTTTGATGGTTCAACCTTGAAGTTGGGGTAGGCAATGATAGCCGGCACCGCGCCGAGCATCATCGCTCCAACGAAGATCGTCATCGCTGGAATGCCTTGCGGCATGATAACGACCACGCGATCGCCAACTCCTACTCCATGATTGCCCAGCAATGCAGCTTGCAAGCGGGCCCGGCGGCGAAACTCGCCAAACGTCACGGTTTCGCGCGTGTCTTCGTCCAGCCATGCGGTCACGAACGGACGGCTCGCAGGCGCGCAGTTGAGGGCGACAATGAGAGTGCGGTATTCGGTCGCAATCATTCCGATCTCAACGTTGGCAACCCGCAAAGATAATAAAGATATCGGGCTACTACCATGTTTTGCTGACTGAAAAACTGCGAACCAGAGGTGTGACTCATCCTGCTAAGTTTATCTGATAGGCGAACTGATTCCGAGGGCTGACGCGGATTGTGCATCTGGAATTACGTGAGTGCGTTATTAACAATCTGCCGAGCTTCATCGATGATCGCGTCCAGATGGGCTTGGTCCTTGAAGCTCTCCGCATAGATCTTGTAAATGTTCTCGGTCCCGGAGGGCCGGGCTGCGAACCAGCCGTTGGCAGCTACGACTTTCAGCCCCCCAATTGGCGCATTATTGCCCGGAGCGCGCGTAAGCTTTGCGACGATGGGTTCGCCCGCCAACTTCAATTCCTTGACTGACTCAGGCGATAGCTTCCCGAGTCTCGTTTTCTGCTCGGGTGTCGCCGGTGCGTCAATGCGCGTGTAAAGCGGCGAGCCGAATTCCGCCGTCAGGTCACGGTAGTGCTCGCCGGGATCTTTACCGGTACAGGCAGTAATCTCAGCGGCCAGCAGGTTCATGATTAGACCGTCCTTGTCGGTGGTCCACACGGTTCCATCGCGGCGCAGGAAGCTTGCACCTGCGCTCTCTTCTCCGCCGAAGCAGAACGAACCATCGAACAGTCCCGGCGCGAACCACTTGAAGCCTACCGGGGTTTCGCACAGCCGGTGGCCAAGCTTGTTTACCACGCGATCGATCATGCTACTGCTGACCAGGGTTTTGCCGACCACGACATCCGCTCCCCAGCGCTCGCGATGGGTGAGCAGGTATTGAATCGCAACGGCCAAGTAGTGGTTCGGATTCATCAATCCCGCCGAGGGCGTAACAATGCCGTGCCGGTCCGCATCAGGGTCGTTGGCAAAGGCCACTTGGTACCGATTCTTGAGACCGACGAGCCCCGCCATTGCGTACGGACTAGAGCAGTCCATGCGAATCTTGCCGTCGTGATCGACGGTCATAAACGAAAATGTTGGATCAATCCTGGGATTCACCACGGCGATGTTCAGGCCATAAACCGAATTGATCGGCTCCCAGTAAGGTTCCGCAGCGCCACCGAGCGGATCCACGCCCAACTTCAGGCCAGCCGAGCGAATTGCCTCCATGTCGATGACGTTGTGCAAATCCTCGACATAAGGCAGAACGAAGTCTTTCTGGTGTGTAGTAGCAGACTTGAGGGCCGCAGAGTACGACAGGCGCTTCACACCGACATTCGAAGCTCGCAACAACTCGTTGGCGCGGTTCCCGACCCAACTTGTAATGTCGGTATCAGCCGGTCCGCCATTCGTCGGGTTGTACTTGAAACCGCCGTCTTCCGGAGGATTGTGTGACGGCGTGATGACAATCCCGTCGGCCAAGTGCTCGCTGCGACCGCGGTTGTAAACAAGAATGGCGCGAGAGATGACCGGCGTCGGAGTAACACCGTCATCTCTTTGGATTATTGTCTCAACGTTGTTTGCGGCCAGGACTTCAAGGGCTGTGCGCTGCGCTGGCGCCGACAGGGCATGCGTGTCCTTACCCATATAGAGCGGACCGTCGATGCCCTGGCTGCGGCGATAGTCACAAATGGCCTGACTAATGGCCAGAATGTGCGCCTCAGTAAAGGTCGCCTGCAGCGGCGAGCCTCGGTGTCCGCTGGTCCCGAAGCTGACCATCTGGGTGGGATCGCTTAGGTCGGGCTTACGCTCAAAATATTCCCGTTCGAGCCGGGCGACATCGACCAGCATCTCCTTCGGCGCCTGCTTGCCTGCCAAGGGAGAGATCGTCACGCGCCCGTTTGATTCAGCAACCATCCACTGCTTCTCCGGATACTCGGCTATAGCTCCGCATTCCAAATGTCAGCCACGCTGCAAGCTGCATCTCTCGTCCACATGTCGCGTGTTGTCCCATAGCCTCACAGTTTCTCTGAGTTTTGTCTACTTCGAGTGCACGTTAGCTGTGGCTGCTCGATCGGCGAGCACCACAGCCTGGTCCCGGCTGATTCGCCCGGCAGGAATCGTCGGGTCGCCTTGGAGCAAACGCGGCAACATCGCAACCTTCTCACTGCCGGTCATCAACCATAAGATGCGCCGCGAACGATTCAGCACGGGATAGGTCAGCGTCATGCGACGCCTGCCCATGTACACGCCAGTCAGAGCAACATCAGCATCGGTGATGTTGAGAACAGGATCTCCGGGAACGAGCGAGGCCGTATGTCCGTCAGGTCCCATGCCCAGGTGCGCCAGATCGAGCACCGGCGGCAATCCGGCGACTCGCTCGAGCGTTTGCGCATATTGTTTGGCGGCCGCCTCCAAGTCAGGCGATTCCACCGGCATGGCATAGATCTGTTGCGGAGGCAGCGGCGCGTGTTCCAGCAGGCTTGCGCACAGATTTGTCAGGTTGCGGTCCGGATCGCCGGCGGGAGCGATGCGCTCGTCGACTTGGAAGACATGCACGTCTTTCCAGGGGACCTCTTCGCCTGCCAGTGCGCGCAACATGATCCACGGCGTATGGCCGCCGCTGACCGCCATGATGAAGCGCCCGCGCGCAGCAACCGCAGCGCGCGCATCCCCTGCAATGGTCGCCGCCGCGGCCCGTGCCACCGCTTCGGCATCTTCAAACACTTCCAGCTTCATTCAGTTTCTCCAGTTCACCGCACAACGCCAGCTTACTTGCCGGTGTCCAGTCAGATTTGGCCCCGATGACAGGTACGTCGAGGTGGCCGCGTTTGACCATGGCCTGGAGCGCCGGAAAGATTTTCTTGCAGGCCAGGTCGCCGGTCGCGCAGAAGAAGACCAGGGCATCGGATTCGGAATTGCTCATCGTTGTCCCCTCACTTCCCCGCCGCTTTTTCCAAGTGGCCGCCGAATTCGTAACGCATCGCCGACAAAAGTTTGTCTGCGAAGTCGGCCTCGCCGCGCGAGCTGAAGCGCTCGTAAAGCGCGGTAGTGAGGACCGGACTAGGCACTGCCTCGTCGATCGAGGCTTTGATGGTCCAGCGCCCTTCGCCCGAGTCCGACACCCGGCCAGCGAATTTCGAGAGCTCAGGATCTCCGGCTAAGGCCGACGCTGTCAGGTCTAACAGCCAGGAAGCGATCACGCTGCCCCGTCTCCACACCTCGGTAACGTCGGTCAGGTTGAAGTCGTACTGGTAATGATCCGGATCACGCAAGGGAGTCGTCTCCGCGTCAATCGCGTGGGTCTGCTTACCAACATTGGCCGAGCGAATAATATTCAGCCCCTCGGCATAGGCGGCCATGATGCCGTACTCGATTCCGTTGTGCACCATCTTGACGAAGTGTCCGCCTCCGCTTGGTCCGCAGTGCAGATAACCCTGTTCAGCCGTGCCGCTCATCTTCTCGCGTCCCGGTGTCCGCGGTATGTCGCCGATGCCCGGCGCGATGGTTTTGAAGATGGGATCGAGGTGCTGCACCACCGAGTTCGGGCCGCCGATCATCATGCAGTACCCGCGCTCCAGACCCCACACGCCGCCGCTGGTGCCGACGTCCACATAGTGGATGCCCTTGGGTGCAAGCTCGTTTGCCCGGCGGATATCGTCTATGTAATAGGAATTGCCACCGTCGATGAGGATGTCACCGGCTTCAAGATAGGGCACGATTCCGGCGATGGTCTGGTCCACCACGGCCGCCGGGATCATCAACCAGACCGCGCGCGGCTTGGTCAGCTTGCTGGCAAAATCTTTCAGCGAAGAGGAACCTACAGCCTTTTCCTTCACTAACTCTTCCACCGACTTGGGGAACATATCGAAAACCACGCATTCGTGGCTCGCTTTCATGAGCCGCCGCACCATATTGGCACCCATTCTTCCCAGACCCACCATTCCGAGTTGCATAAATTACTCCCTCTTTCAGAAAATTGTTGGACTCTACTTGTTTTGCCGGTAGCGACGGATCCGGTTGTTCGGATCGTGCAACAGTTGGGTCGCCTTCATCATTATCTCCTCAATTTACCGCGCTCGAAATTATCAGCCCCGGCTCAAACCTACAACTGGTAAATTTCTAGTTGTCCCCGTCCAAGATCGCAAGTTGAGCCGGATGCAGGCGAGAGAGCACCGAAACTATGGCCCCTGAAATCGTTCGTTACACACTCGACCCCGGAGTCAGCCGGTTCACCGTTCGTGCATTTGCCAGCGGTATGCTGTCGGCCTTCGGTCACAGCCCCACCTTCGCGATTCGCCAGTATTCAGGAGAAGTCCAGGTCGATCCTGAAACCCTGGAAGGAGCCTCGTTGCGGCTAGTTATAAAGTCGGGCTCGCTTGAGGTTGCCGACAACATCGGCGATAAAGACCGCCGCGACATCGAAACCGAGATGCGGGACAGAGTGCTGGAGGTCGGCAAGTACCCCGAAATCGCGTATAAGTGCTCTCGCGTCGTGGCGA
>Ga0208079_1000322_pt1 | contig 26494 bp, 20 predicted proteins | sample NGESurdeep092012_5_FD_184474 | JGI IMG/M metagenome (GOLD analysis project Ga0208079, IMG submission 184474) | Arctic peat soil microbial communities from Barrow, Alaska - NGEE Surface sample 210-2 deep-092012 (SPAdes) | ecosystem: Environmental > Terrestrial > Soil > Wetlands > Peat ... | reverse complement strand
CCTCATCTTCCTCGCCAGAGGCAGTACTTCGTCTAATCCATCACCAAAGAGCGCTGCCGGAATGGGGTGCTACGTCACCACGTAGTTATGCCGCCAACAACCCTGGTAAGCGCCTCGGCCGGATGGGTCATCCTTTCGAGAGGCGCCTCCGCATCCCAATCCTCCCGGGCAAGGCCGTCCACCTTTTCCGCTCTACCTATGCTCGACATTTCAAGCTTTGGATTCGCGTCACCAGCCGGCCAGGTCGGCCAGGTCGGCCAGGTCGGCCAGGTCGGCCAGGTCGAGATTTACCACGTCGGCGGGAATTCGGAGACCCCTTCGGTCATCACGCCGATCACGGCGACCGTACCAATTTGGGCGTCAGTGCGCACAACTCCCGCATCATCCGCATCATCTTCATCGGACCCGCTGTCCCTCGAAGCTTTCTACACGTCCCCCGACCCCCTCCCCGCCGCCGCGCCTGGCTCGATTGTCCGATCCGAACCAATCCCTCACGCAGTAGGGCTGCCCGCTCAGGCCACCGCTTACCGCGTGTTGTATCACTCAGAATCGACCACAGGAGCCGACATCGCCGTCTCTGGGACGGTGGTCATTCCCGCTCGCCCACCACCGGTAACGGGCTATCCCATTGTGGCCTGGGCCCACGGAACCACCGGCCTGGCTGACGCGTGTGCACCCTCCAAGCAGGGGGTCAACACCATCCCCTATCTGTCCGAATTCATCGACGAAGGGGTGATCGTCGCGGCTACCGATTACCAAGGCCTCGGGACCCTCGGGATCCACCCTTACCTGGTCGGCCAAAGCGAGGGTCAGGCCGTATTGGACGCTGCCCGCGCCGCCCGCAACCTCGCCGGATCAATAGCGTCTGACTCGGTGATCATCTTCGGCCACTCCCAAGGTGGCCAAGCGGCGCTGTTCGCCGGTCAGATTTCCCATTTGTACGCACCCGATCTCTTCGTTGTGGGCGTGGTGGCAGTGGCGCCAGTCTCGAACGTCAGCGAATTCGCGCCGGCAGTTCCGGGACGCAATCCCGATACCTTCTCCGCGTATGTCGTCATGGCCCTGTATGCCTGGTCAATTGCCTACGGAGATCTACCCCTTTCGGACGTATTCACGCCATGGGCCATTGCCACCACGCCAGCTATCGATCAGATGTGCAGCGACGAAGTGACCGACACCTACGCGGATGTGTCCACCAATCGGATCTTCCGCTCGGGTTGGAAGGACAACACGGCGGTCCAGACCCATTTGATCCAGAACGAACCAGGTTTGGCACCTACGGTTGCGCCGGTCTTGATCGTGCAGGGGACGGCCGACTCACTCATTCCCTACGCCACCACTACGACTCTGGTCGATCAACGGCTGTGTGGGACCCAACATGACACGGTGGAGTACGACGTAGTTCGCGGTGCCAGTCACGGAAGTGTGGTGGGGACCGCACAACCAGACGTTCTCCAATGGACCGCTGCCCGATTCGCCGGACAGACAGCTCCCGACACGTGTGGATAACGTGATCCGGTATTGACCGACTGGCTCCGTTGGCAAACATAACCGCGTGCGATCGAAATCGCAGAGAGCACGGTTGCAACGGCCGCCGGGTCACCAGACAGGCACCAGACAGGCACCCGTTTGCCGTCACCCGAGAACCACCGGCTTTCCGATGGCGGAGACGAACGGGCTAGACGTCGAGGAAGCGCCGAACAGCTAACGCCGAACCGGCCACACCCACACCGATGCCCACCACGCCAACCAAAATGCACGTGGCAGCGACTTCCCAGGGCCCCATCGACATTTGAGCAATCAGGTTGCCCTGATTGGCAACTGTCTTGGTGGTGTCAAGCCCGATACCCCAGTAGAGACCGAGTACCACCAATACGGCGACAGCCGATCCGAGCAATCCTTGAATGAGACCTTCCGCCATGAAGGGGAGCCGGATGAACCAGTTGGTCGCACCGACCAACTTCATCACCGAAACCTCACGCCTACGGGCGAAGATGGCCATGCGGATCGTGTTGAGAATGAGCACCGAGGCTGAGAGCAACAGCACCACCGCGACGGACAGAAAGACCCATTGCAGAATATGGATCACACTCTCCATTGTCCTGATCTGGGCGGTCGGTGATGATGGTGTCCCGAAGATGCCCGGTTTACCAGTGAACTGCTGAACCACCGCGGTGGCATCTGATGGATTCTCGAGGATACATCGATACGACGACGGATAGTCGGACTGCTGAGTGGCGTTGAACTCGTCGGCGGCAACAGTTTGCTTGGCTTCGTTGTAGTCGTAAGCCTGGGAGCGGGCAATACAGCTCTTCACCAGGGGGTTCTGGGTCAATTCGGCTCCGATGGCATGATACTGCGCCGGGCTGGCGTCGCCGTTCACCCAGACCGCGACGTTGACCCCGTGCTGCCAATGCACAGTCGCATTTGTCGCTCCCTGCTTCAACAGCAGAGCGGAACCCACCAGGGCCAGGGATACCGCCACCGTGAGCACCGCGGCCGCGGTCATCAGGCGATTGCGCCACAGATTGGTGGTGGCCTCGCGTGCAACGTATCCGGCAGAGACCGGCATCAGCTCTCCACGTCACGGCGGCCGAGTCGGTCCGCCGAGTCTGCAAATCCGGGGATCGGGGCCGGAGCGCCAGTCTTAGCAACGGGAGCCGTAGCGGTCTCCACCATGGTGTCGATCGGAGATCCGGCGCCGGCTGCGGCCACCGCACTATCGAGGCCGTACACGCCACGAGCCTGATCTCGCACAATGGCCCCGTGGTCCAACTCGATGACCCGTCGACGCATCTGGTCGACCATGCCGGCATCGTGGGTGGCGACGACAACCGTGGTCCCTGTTCGATTGATCCGGTCGAGAAGCCGCATGATGCCGAGGCTGGTGGTCGGATCGAGGTTACCGGTGGGTTCGTCGGCAAGGAGAATCAGAGGTCGGTTCACGAACGCCCGAGCCACGGCCACTCGCTGTTGTTCACCACCCGAGAGCTCTCCGGGCAGATTCCCGCTCTTTTTGGTGAGGCCGACCAGATCGAGCACCTGCGGTACCTGCGAGGCGATCACATGCTTGGGTCGTCCGATCACCTCGAGCGCAAAGGCTACATTCTCAAAGACTGTCCTATTTGGGAGCAACCGGAAGTCCTGAAACACGCACCCGATATTTCGTCGCAAGTACGGGATGCGCCATTTCGAAAGGTGCCCGATCTCTTTGCCGGCTTCCCAAATTCGGCCCGAGTTGGGAATCTCCTCGCGCAGCAGCAACCGAATGAAGGTGGTCTTGCCCGAACCGGAAGGGCCAACGAGGAAGACGAACTCACCTTTGTCGATCTCAATCGAACAGTCCCGGAGTGCGACTGTTGACCCTTTGTAGGATTTGGTGACGTTTTGGAACGTGATCATAAGGGAATGGTCAGGGTTGAAACGGAATTGCGTTGCAAGGTGCCCTGAGTCCGCAATAGCTTACCGGCCTAGTGCCGATAATTGGTGCAGCCCCTCTGACCTCCCCTGACGCGCGCAACCTCATCGAGGTTCTCCCCAGAACTCGACGACCAGGCGAACGGGGCCGACGATGACAACCTTGTGTGACATTCCGGGTGGAATGGGTTGTGACGAACCGGCAGAAAAGCGCACGTCGACGACAGGAACGGTCTCCATCTGAAATGCGACCTCACCTTCGGTGACCCGGAGCATCCCCCACACTCGTTCCGCCGTCCGATGTGAGCCACGTAATCCCTTCGGCAGTCTGTCTTGGTCCCAGGGACCTGCAGTCCTGAGTAATGAGAGGCCTTCGGGCATCTCGGCCCGGTCACAGAGCGGGCACTCGATCGAAGAGCCCACGTGCCCACTACGTTCGGCGTCGTTGTTGATCCATGGTCGATTTTGGAACGGCGGTCGGTGGCGGATGTGCTGGTTGTGAAGGCACGACATTTCCGCCACCCAATCGCCATCGTCGCCCACATGGAAACCGTCAATGACCCGAATCATCAGAGTTGCTGCGTGGTTACCGCCGCACTGAGCGCTCCACTTTCCGCCACAGTGATCGCCACCCTCAACCCTGGTTCCGGCGCAGGTCAGCCTGTCGCCGCAGTTCCGCCTCCATAAAGGCGTCGAGGTCACCGTCGAGCACTGCTTCGACGTTTCCGGTCTCCTCGTTGCTACGGAGATCCTTCACGAGTTGGTAGGGAGCCATGACGTAGGAGCGGATCTGATTTCCCCAAGCGTTGTCGGTGCGATCTCCGGACAGCGCTTCGAGGGTGGCCTGATGTTCGGCCCGTTGGCGTTCGGCCAGTTTGGCCCCCAGAACCTGCATCGCCTTGGCCTTGTTCTGGTGCTGGCTCCGCTGGTTCTGGCACGACACCACAATGCCGGTCGGAAGATGGGTGAGTCGTACCGCGGAGTCCGTCTTGTTCACGTGCTGACCTCCGGCCCCCGAAGAGCGGTACGTGTCGATACGCAGATCCTTCTCGTCGATGTCGACCTCATCCGAGACATCCTCGAGAAAGGGCACCACGTCGAGCGATGCGAAACTCGTCTGCCGGCGATGCTGCGCGTCGAAAGGCGAAATTCGCACCAGGCGGTGCACCCCCCGCTCCGCGGCCAGCATCCCGAAGGCGTACCGACCCTTCACGATGAAGGTGGCCGACAACAATCCGGCTTCCTGACCAGGGGTGGCTTCTTCCACCTCGATCTCGAAGCCGCGTCGCTCTGCCCAGCGGGAGTACATGCGCAACATCATCTCGGCCCAGTCCTGGGCGTCGGTGCCACCGGCACCAGCGTGGATTTCGGCTACCGCGTCACGGTCATCGTGGTCTCCGGCGAACAACGCCCGCAGCTCCAGGGAACCCAGCCGGCGATCAAGGTCGGCCAAGGATTCTTCGACTTCGGGACGCAGGGAGTCGTCACCTTCTTCTTCGTTCATCTCGAAGAGGGTCTCGGCATCCGACAGGCGTTCCGCCAAGGCCGCCAGCATGTCCATGTCTTCACTGATCCGCCCCAGTTCAGTGGTGACGCTGCGCGCGTTGTCGGCATCGTCCCACAGGTCGGGGGCCGACGCCGCGGCCTCGAGCTCGACTCGTCGCTTCTGGAGCAGGTCCAGTCCCAGGAAATGCTCGGCTTCCCGCAGACGGTCGGTAGTCGACGCGATTGTCGCACGAATGTCGACTCGATCGGGATCCCCGCCCCCCCGCCGGGGAGGCTCGGCCGCGGCCATCTCAGTTAGCGCCGTGGCAGAACTTGTACTTCTTCCCGCTGCCACACCAACACGGGTCGTTGCGACCCACTCTTTCCTTGTCAGATTTCACGATGGGAACCTGGGTTTCGTTGTCTTCGGCGAACCGGTTGGTCACCCCACCGCCAATACCACCGGCCCCACCGCCAATACCACCGGCCCCACCGCCAATACCACTGGCCCCACCGCCAATACCACCGGCCCCACCGCCAATACCACCGGCAGATTCTTCCATCTCCGCCGGCGTGGCCCCGGCCGCGAATGCGGCCGACATCGACCCGCTCCCCTGCACCGGGTCATCGGCGGCGATATAGCTGGCTTGGGCGAGGTCCGGCTCGGGAGTGGCCTCGGTCATGACCTGCACGTGGAAGACGTAACGGAGGTAATCGTCATCGATGCCGGTCATCAGCTTCCCGAACATCTCGAAGCCGTCCCGTTGCCATGCCACCAGTGGGTCCTGATTACCCATGGCCCGCAGGTTGATGCCTTCCCGCAGGAGGTCCATTTCCGCCAGATGGTCACGCCATCTCTGGTCGAGGATCTGCAGCATGATGTCCCGCTCGAGTTGGCGTGCCGTCTCCTCCCCGCCGGGGATCGTCTCGTCCCGCTCGGTGTAGAGGTCGAACGCCTCGGAGAGGATGCTCTCGGTCACCTGACCTGCCGTAGTGGCCTCGGCCAGGTCCTCTTCCACAAACTTGGTGGGGTAGTACTGGGTGATCTCAGTGATCAAACGGGCCAGGTCCCACTCTTCGGGGTAGTCGGTCGGGCACGAGGAGGCGACCAAACCGGTGATGGTGGACTCGAGCAGTTCCTTGGTTTCCTCGTGCAGATCCTCTCCCTCGATGATCTGCAGGCGGCGCTTGTAGATCACCTTGCGCTGCTCGTTCATAACATCGTCGTACTTGAGCACGTCCTTGCGCGATTCGGCGTTGCGACCCTCGACCGTGTTCTGCGCCCGCTCGATGGCCTTGGTCACCATTTTCGCCTCGATGGGGATGTCGTCGGGAATGGCCCGACCCATGACCCAGTTCATGGCGCCGGTGGCAAAGAGGCGCATCAGGTCGTCTTCGAGCGAAAGGAAGAACCGACTCTCCCCCGGGTCACCCTGGCGGCCCGAACGACCTCGAAGCTGATTGTCGATTCGCCGGCTCTCGTGCCGTTCGCTACCTAGGACGTAGAGCCCGCCCGCCTCGCGTACTTCGCCACCCTCCCGGGTACAGGTTGTGTCGAATCCGGCGCGGATCTTCGCCAACTCCGCGGCACCTTCGTCGGTGGAGAGATCGAGACCACGAGCGTTTGCCTCACGAGCGGCCAATCCTTCGGCATTGCCACCGAGGATGATGTCGACCCCACGGCCGGCCATGTTGGTGGCCACTGTCACGCCGCCTACCCGTCCGGCTTGGGCGACGATCTCCGCCTCCCGGAAGTGCTGCTTGGCATTGAGCACCTCGTGTGGGATTCCCTTTTTCTCCAGCAACCGGGCCAGATGCTCCGATTTGGACACCGAGGCCGTCCCCACCAAGATGGGCTGGCCGGTGGCGTGGCGTTCGGCGATGTCCTCGACCACGGCGTTGAACTTGGCATCCTCCGACTTGTAGACAAGGTCGGGATTGTCCATCCGGACCATCGGCTTGTTGGTAGGGATCGGGACTACGGGAAGGTCATAGGTATTGGCAAACTCGGATGCCTCCGTCTCCGCCGTACCCGTCATACCGGCGAGCTTCTCGTAGAGCCGGAAATAGTTCTGAAGCGTCACCGTGGCCCAGGTGTGATTCTCCTCATTGATCCGGACCCGCTCTTTGGCTTCGACCGCCTGATGGAGACCGTCGGACCAGCGCCGCCCGTCGAGGGTACGACCGGTGAACTCGTCAACGATCTTCACCTCCCCTTCGGCTATCAAGTAGTCCTTGTCCCGCCGGTAGAGCTCTTTGGCGTACATGGCCTGGGTGAGGTGATGGACGTAGTTGACCGCCACCGCGTCGTAGAGGTTGTCCACGCCCAGTTGGCGTTCGACCTTCTCGATACCTGCCTCGGTGGGGACGACCGTGCGCTTTTCTTCGTCGACCTCGTAATCGTCCTCGTTCCGCAACGTCCTGACGATGCCGGCGAACTGGTAGTAGAGCTTGGCCGACTCGGCGGCAGGGCCAGAAATGATCAGTGGGGTGCGGGCCTCGTCGATGAGGATGGAGTCGACCTCGTCCACGATGGCGTACGGGTGCCCCCGCTGCACCATGGCGTCCTTGGTGCGGGCCATGTTGTCGCGGAGGTAATCGAAACCGAACTCGGTGTTGGTCCCATAGGTGACATCGGAGGCATAGGCGGCTCGCTTGGCCGCCGCATCCTCTACGTCCGGTCCCACCCGCCCCACCGTGAGGCCCAGGAAGGTATGGAGTCGTCCCATCCACTCCGAGTCACGTGAGGCCAGATAGTCATTGACCGTCACAACATGGACGCCTTTACCGGACAGCGAATTGAGATAGACCGGCAGCGTGGAAACCAGCGTCTTCCCCTCTCCGGTCTTCATTTCGGCAATCCATCCGAAGTGCAGCGCCATCCCCCCCATCAGCTGCGCGTCGAAGTGCCGCTGGCCGAGCACCCGCCATGCCCCTTCCCGTACGACGGCAAACGCCTCGACCAGGATGTCCTCGTAGCTCTCACCGTTGGCCAGGCGCTCCCGGAACTTGGGGGTACATGCCCGCAGCTCATCGTCAGAAAGAGCCTCGATCTCCGGTTCGAGAGCGTTGACCAGCGGAACCAGCTCGGCCAGACGACGTACTTTTTTTCCTTCGCCAGCGCGAAGTACCTTCGTGAACACACTCATGGGGTCATCACTCTACCGTCGGGACGCGTACTTTCTCTCCCGGGGAGGCCATCAGCCATCAGCCGGCTGAACCAAGACCTGTCAGCCGACACCTCGCCACACCGAGGGTGCCCCCTCAGATTCGGCGGAGTTCAAGCAGTTCGAACTCTGGCCCGAATCGTCTGCACCGGACCGTGTTGGCTGGGGTGGGGACGACCCACTATCCGACCCTTGGTCTTCTCGAGCTGGTTCTCGAGCTTTTCCACCACGAAGTCCACAGCCACCAACGGATCGGGGGCAGAAGCATGAGCACGGATGACCCGACCATGGCCCGTCAAGATGACTTCGCAACACTCACGATCGGGGATCCTCGGGTTGTGTTCCTCGGAGAAGTGCACTTCGGCTCGATCGAGACCCGGGCAGTGCCTGAGCAGTCTGCCCACCTTCTCCTCGACCAGCATCCGTACCTCGTTGGGCACTATCCTTCTGCCGTTCGCGATAACAACGTTCACCTGTTCGCCTCCCAAGTCGTGTTGCTTTGGTTGTTACTGGTGTGGTCGGCCGGTACTCCTAATCGGTCGTGGGTTGGATACTGTCTGTGTTGTGGATGAGGTCGTGCCGGAAGAACCGGCACGAGATGGATTGTGACCTACGAGCGGCTGACCTGGTCTTTGACCCCACACTCGCCTGCAGTGAGAATGGCGGCCGGGTTCCGGCGGCACCGACCGGCGAGCGGTCGTGAACCCTTCGGCACCGTAAATGGCACGCGTCACCTCATCTCCGTCCGCCCCCGACAACCGGGAACGCCACGGGCAGGGCTTACTCCTAAGCCGCACCATGCTCAGCAACCAGTAGTTGCCTTACGTGGGTCGTTTCGCCTGCGACTGGCATCGACTTGCAACCACAGACCCGCACGTAGCTCACGTGGCACAGTCTACCCCCGCAGAATCCAATTTTCACTAGCAATGTCTCGAGTTCACGAGGTCGCCACGTAGGCGTCACACGCTCGCAACACACGATCTTGGGCAGGAGGCCGCCCTCGGTGTGATCATTACGAACTGGGCTGGGATCGCCAACCCTGTTCGGACAAAAACCCTGGTGAATCAGTCTTCGCCACCAAGACTCACGTCCTCGGCGAGACGTTCTTTGATCTCGACCAGCACCGGGATCGGACCTGGGTCGATGTCTTCGTGACCGGCCATGTGGAGCGAGACAAAATCGCCGACAATGGCCAGGTCGAAGAGCTGAGCAAGGTCGCCCTCGCCATCCGCCCGCACCTCGATGATGCCGGACACCACCTCGCGCAGCACCTCGGCAACCAGATCGAACCGGCGGGTGACCTGGGGGTGCTCGGCATCGTGACGCAGGTTGACCAAGGTGATCAACTGGCGGGTGACATCGCCGTGCTGGCCCCACCCTGCGATCTCGTTGTGGCAGAGCTCGGGATAGACGTTAAAGAAGGCCGGTGCCTTGGCATTCTCATTGACCTGGGCTTTCCACCGAAGGGCGGCGGCCGCACCCACGGCCTGTGAACTATGGATCAAGGGGATCGTCCGCCCGATGCGGCGAGCCACGTCCTCGGCCAGATTCCCAGGCTTCACCAGTTGGTCGCGCCGCCGGCGGAGCTGATCAACCGCCTGGTTGATCCACTGGACGGCTCCGGGGAACAGCCCGATCTCTTCCAGCACCACCAGCGGGGGAATGGCCATGGCACCAAGAGCGGCCCGGGGCTGCGGAATGCTCGAGGGAACCCCGATCACCGGGACGTGCCACTCGCCGGCCAGGCGCCCCAACTCGCCGCCACTGGTCACCACCACCATGGCGGCACCCGACTCATACGCCGCGGTGCCGGCCTCGAGCGTCTCCTCGGTATCACCCGAGAACGACATGGCGAATACCAGTGAGCTCGCTCCCACGAAGTCGGGGAGCTCGTACCCCTTCACAACGGTGACCGGAACAGACATGAAGGGAGCTGCTGCTGCCACCACCACATCGCCGGCGATCCCGCTCCCACCCATACCGAGAACCACGACGTTTTCGATCTGATCGCGGCTGGGCAGGCCGACCACTCCCCTGGCATCGACTGCCGCCGCTTCCACCTGTTCAGGAAGGCCGGCCGTCGCACCCCACATGTCAAGACTGTCCACCCCAAAAGGGGAACGTGCCACCGGCGGCCTGCCGGCAGCCGGTCGGGTCACGATCCGGCAGACTCGCCGGTGGAACGGGCGCCGCCGGAGTCGGCCAGTGCCATGAGGCGGGAGTGCTCAGCATCGTTGACGGCAGTGGCCTCGTCGATCAACATCACCGGGATCCCGTCGCGAATCTCGTAGCTGCGGTGCAGGCGGGGGTTGTACAGCCGGTTCTCGGTGGCGAAATACAGCAACGACCCCTTGTCTTCGGGGCATGCCAGGACATCGATCAGAAGGGAGTCGAGCGTCATGATGCGGTTCCTCTCAGTTCAACTGGTTGGTCTGGATGGGTCTGTTCGTCGGGGGCGGGTCGGTCAACCGCCGGTGAGGCGGGCCACGGCGTTCTGTACCTCTTCTACGTGGCAGGCACATGACTCGTCGTCGGGTGCCTCCACATTCAGACGCAGCAGCGGCTCGGTATTGGAGGGGCGGAGGTTGTACCACCAGTTACCCCGGTCAACCGTCAGCCCATCCAGTCGGTCGGCGATCCCAAGGGCTCCTTCGGCCGCCTCTACTTCGGCGGCCATGGCTTCGACGGCACCGGCCGGATCGGCCACCTCGGTATTGATCTCCCCCGACGCCGAGTACCGCTGATACGGCTTCAGCAGCTCAGAGAGAGGCTTGCCCGTCACGCACAGGAGTTCGAGCACGACCAAGGCGGCGATGATCCCCGAATCCGCCCGATAGTTGTCTCGGAAGTAGTAGTGGCCTGAGTGCTCACCACCGAAGATGGCGTCGGTCTCGGCCATCACCTGCTTGATGAAGGAGTGACCCACCTGGGTGCGAATACCCACTCCACCCTTCTCGGCGATGACTTCAGGCACCACCCGGGAGCAGATGCAGTTGTAGAGAACCGTGGCCCCAGGGTGCTTGTCCAACATCGATGCTGCCACCAAGGCGGTGGTCAACGAGCCCGACACCGGCTCGGAGTGCTCGTCGACCAGAAAGACCCGGTCGGCATCACCGTCGAAGGCAAGTCCGATATCCGCACCCAGGTCGCGCACTGCTCGTTTCAGCCACGCCAAGTTCTCCGGTTGCATGGGATCGGCGGGGTGGTTGGGGAAATTCCCATCCAGCTCGGGGAAGAGAAACTCCACCTTGAACGGCAGTCCGTCGAAGACTTTGGGAGCCACCAGTCCACCCATCCCGTTGGCGGTGTCCGCCACCACCACCAGGGTTCGGAACGCATTGATGTCGACAAAGGAGCGGACATGTTCGGCGTAATCGTCGAGCACCGACCGTTCCTCGTAGTAAGCCAGCGAGGAGGGTTCGAGGGCCGGGGGCCCATCGGCGCCCCACTCATCGAGGAGTGCCTCGGCGATGGCCTGAATCTCGGTCAGCCCGGTATCCCGTCCGATTGGTCGCGCTCCTGACAGGCAGAGCTTCAACCCGTTGTAACGGGCCGGGTTGTGCGATGCGGTGAACATGGCTCCCGGGGCATCGAGTTTGCCGGCGGCAAAATACAGAAGATCGGTCGAGGCAAGGCCCAGATCAGTCACCGCCGCACCTTCGGACCGGGCCCCGTCAGCGAACGCCTTGGCCAGCTCAACCCCGGATTCACGCATGTCTCTGGCCACCAACAGCCTGGGGGCACCGGTAAAGCGGGCCACCGCAACGCCAATGGCTCTGAACTGGTCGGCATTGAGCTCATCGGGGACGACGCCCCGAATGTCATAGGCCTTGAAGACGTGAGAGAGGCTGGTCATAGCCCGACCATCCTACTCAGCCTGGATCGTCGGCTCCGTGGGTGGGGAGAGTTTCGAATTTCACTTCCACCAGGTGGGCAACGGCAGGCGCCGGGCGCCGGCACGCCCGAGCACCTGGGGCACGTCGGCTGGGGGCGGGGGCGGTGCCACCGGATGCGATCCGGCCCCCGATTACGCCGTGGTACGACCTCGTGTCGGGGCGCCGACGGCATGGAGATGCCGAAGCACCTGTGTATACGACGCCACGAAGCCTTGCTCGTTGTAGGACAGGTTGTGGCGTTCGCAGAATGCCTTCACCAACGGCTGGGACCGGCGAAGGTTACGTCTGGGCATGGACGGGAACAGGTGATGCTCGATCTGATAATTCAGACCCCCGAGGGCGAAGTCGCTGATGATCCCCCCCCGCACATTGCGAGCGGTGATGACCTGGCGTTCGAGAAACCCGGTGGCGTCACCTTCGGGCAAGACGGGCATGCCCTTGTGATTCGGCGCAAATGCGCTTCCGAGGTACAGACCCAGCAGGCCCTGGTTCACCGCCAAAAACACCAGCGCATGCACCGGCGACAGAACGAACAAGAGCGCCGCCACGTACAGGGCGATATGGAGTCCGAGCAGGATGGCTTCCTTGGGGAGCTGACGGCTGGTGCGGGCCGGCAGAGCCCGGATTCCGGCCACCTGGAGGTGCAACCCTTCGAGCAGGAGCATCGGCAAGAACAGGACCGCTTGGTAACGGGCCAGCAGTCGGCCCGGCCCACGCTTGACCCGAGCCTGGCCGGTGGTCCACACGAAGATCCCCGTACCGATATCAGGGTCTCTCCCCTCCTGATTCGGGCGAGTGTGATGCCGGGTGTGCTTGTCGATCCACCAGCCATAACTCATGCCCAAAAAGAGGTTGGCATTGATCAGGCCAAAGAAGTCGTTGAGGCGGCGGGACCGGCGGGTCTGACGATGCCCGATGTCATGGGCGACGAAACCGATCTGTCCCAACACCAAGGCCAGGTACACGGCCACAATCAGCTGGTACCACGAGTCGCCGATGACCATGAATGCTGTCCACCCGACAGCCAGTAGGAGGGCGTTGACCCCCATCCTGACCTTGTCCGAGGCGGACCGGCGGTCGAGCAGACCTGCCTGCTTCACCTGCCGGGAGAGTTCAGAGAATCCGCCGTCATCCCGCTCGGTCGGAGATCCGGTGATGGTATCCGTGAACTGCGGGGAGAACGACGTGCGATCGACAGCGGGCGGCACCAGCCGGGCCGAGATCGGCCGACTTGCAATGGCTTGAGTATCCAGCGGAATGCCTCATTTTCAGCTTGAACTGGCACAAGAGGAGTTCATACGCCAGATATGACAGATACTACAGGCGAATGTGCCCGGGCACCGCTTGCAGTCTTTCACGAGTTATTCGGATCCAACCGTCAACCCGGATTTCTGGGGCCCGGCGCTGACAGGCGCCGCTGACAGGCGCCGCTGACAGGCGGCGATCACTTCGGCGGTTCACACGGTGACAGCGTGCCCAATGAGGTGTCGGCGGCATCGGCAGTCGACAGCACCAGTCGGTAGCCGCGCTGCTCCCCCGGCCGGAAGGAGCGCAACGACCACCCGATGGCATTCCCGTCGGAGCCGCTGGCGACTGCAGCCACCACGTAACCTCGAGTGGAATTGTTGAGCCAGTTGACGGCCACCTGGGAGTTTGGGGGCAGTTCGCCAATGGTGATGGTTGGTCTGGCCGTGCCCGAAGTTCCGTCGTAGCTCATCCGGCCACTCAAAGGTGGCTGGGCACAGAAGTCTTCTTTCCCGCCATAGCCCGATTGGACAGCCACCGTGCTGTTGGGCAACGAAGGGGGGGTACGGGTCACCGTCGGAGCCACCTCGGTCGATGTCGTTCGGGTGGGTGAGGCAGCCGATCGGGGAGATCCACACGATGTCACCATCATCGAGACGCCAGCCAGAAGCACCCCCGCACCCCGCAGCAAATGCTGGAGGTGCTGTCTCGCACCTCGTCCATGGCGGTCGCAATCGGCGCCGTTGCGCTTCCGCCCCGGTGGCCTTGTCCGACTCGCCTCGACCTCATCGACAAGCTTTGCTATCACGTTCAGGCGGCTGAGGCTCCGCAATCCGATCCCAGCCTCATGCCCAATCCGTCCACCGATGATGGGTGAAGATTTCGGCCCGGCGACCTTACATATTCAGCGGATCCATTTCTCGATCACCGGCGGGTTGAACGCGGCGAGTCGCACAAAGAGCCGGTCGATCGAGTTCTCGATCACCACCATCTCTCGATGTTCGCCACGGAGGAACCCCTCAACCAACGCGTGGTCGAGGAATGTCAGGAGCGGATCGAAGTAGCCGGCCACATTGAGGAATCCGACCGGTTTGACGTGGACCCGGAGCTGCGTCCACGTGAGGACCTCGAAGGCCTCCTCAATGGTCCCGAAGCCGCCCGGCAAGACCACAAAGGCTTCGGACAACTCGACCATGACCGATTTGCGCTCGTGCATGGTGTCCACCACCCGCAGTTCCGTCAGCCCGTGATGCGCGACGTCCTCCGCCACGAGGTGGCGGGTGGTGACACCTGTCACACGTCCGCCACCACCGATGACCCCGCCAGCCACCGCACCCATGCACCCCACCGAGGCGCCCCCACAGATCAAATGGATGCCACCATCAGCCAGGTAGCTTCCGAACGCCCGCGCTGCTTCCATGTACTCGGGGCGCGTACCCGGATTTGATCCGGAGAAGACGCAAACCCGCTCGAAGCCGGGTGTCACCGGTCCGTCATGCTCGGGGGCTCGGCACACCGGACGAGGGACGGCCCAAGTCTCCCAGGGATGTGGTCCGAACACGCTGCCCGACACCACGCCGGACCCGGCGCTTGGCCTTACGCCCCACGATCGTCATGCCCACCGCCGCCAGCGCCGCGCCAAGGGTGAGCAACCAACCGGCCAGGTCGGCGTTCGTCGTCCCGTAGTGCAGCGTCACCTCTTGACTGGTGGGGACGACGACCATCAGGTTTGGTGCCACTCTCCAGGGACCCTGCGCACCAGTGGCCTGCCAATTTGGGAAGTACGAGACCTTTACCTCCACCGGTGTCCCGATCTTGTCCACATGGAAGCTGATGGTGCTGTCCGACTGGGCGATGTGGGTCACCGTCGTCACCGGCTCGGGAACCTTGGGTGGGGAAGCGTCACCGATCGGAACCCGATCCCAGTTCGAGGGACCGGTGGCAGCGGGCACCACGTCCCACCCGGCGGGGTTGTCATACCAGGCCACCGACGGATTCAACCAACTCGTCTGGGCGTTTCCCACGCCTTTCCACACCACCGGCTGATTGGTCAGCGGACGAACCAGTTGCGAGTCAGCTATCCGGTACACCTTCCACGTCGTAGCGAGGGCCTCTCCGTTATAAGTGGTGTGCCAGGGCCCGCTCGAGGCAACCTGGGTGAGCAGAGGATCAGCTGCCGCTGCCCGTTCAGTTGTCGTCGACGAGGCCAGGAAGTAACGCACTCCCAGCTGCTGCAGATGCTCGATGCCGAGCGGAACGTTCAGCCCGCCGTACGGCAGTCCCACCATGGCGTCAGACGGTGTGACCGAGAGCTCGCTCTGGTTGATGAAGTGATACGGCGTCGTGGTCGAGGATTCGAAGAGAAGCCCCTCCATCGAATCGATGCATCCGCTGGTCCAATAGGGCAGCAGCATCAGCGACTCGGTGGTGCCAAATCGGTTCAGGGAGGGGTCGTATTCCCACATGGTCCGTCCGCATCCCTGGCGAGTACCGACGTTGGCCATCATGTCGACCACCGCCTTGTATTCGGGGAAGTCGGGCTTGCGTTCGTAGCCCGAGTAGTTCCACTCGGCCCACGAGCTCGGTTGGTTGGCGCCGACGGTCACTCCAACGTGGGTCAGCGCCGAGGCCGGAAGCACCAGTGGGGGAAGGACTGCCAGGCACGCGGCCGCCAGTGCGATGAGTGGACCGACCACAGCGCCGGCAGGGGTGGCACTCGGGGTCGGACGTCGGAACCGACTGACTCTCCATGCCGGTCGCCATCGATCACCTTCGCCTGACGGGAGTCGACTGCCGACCAATGCGACCCAGTGTTTGAGCTGTCGCCGACGGATCCATCGAGCCGACCCCGAGACAGTCTCCGACACGGCAATCCCACCGAGGAAGTACAGACAGAGGAACCAGAAGGGGAGGAAGCGGACGTTGTAGAGCTTCCCCTGCGGATCAAGGCAGACCACCCCGGCCGAGATGCCGCCCATGATGGCGATGAACAGACCAACCCGATTACGTCTGATCGCCGTCGCCACCAACCCGATGACGGCGGCGCCCTGAACCCATCGAGACGAAGCCGGGAAAAGAAGGTGGGGGAAGCCATCGACATTCAGCCATCCCATGTTGGTGGCGTAGGCCTGCCGAACGACAAACGGCACCACCCACCATGCCGTCAGTCCGAACCCGACCACGCCGACAACCAACGTCCACAACAGGCGGCGCGACCACCGGCGTCTAGCCACTACCCCGCGCAGCCCTCCCCGGAAGGCACGACGCAGATCGGCATCGAGGATCAACCACACGCCGACCCCGGCTGCCGCGAACAGTGCCGGGATCAGATGGCACAACAGGGTCGCCGCCAGTAGCACGGCCGCCAGCGACCGGTGGCGGCCGGTACGGAGCCCGGTGGCCACCACGCCCAGGAACACAAGGGAGAGCGAGAGACTGAGCGAGAAGGAGAACTCCCCGGCCAGGGTGGACAGGAGATTGCCGCCGTAGATGGAGAAGCTCGGTTCGAACAGAAAGGGCAAGGTGGCCGCGGCCAGGCAACCCGGCCCCGGATCACGCAAACCGGACAGGCGTCCAAACACCCACGCCGACAGGGGCAGGGTCAACGTGCCGAGTACCGTCACCAATTTGAAGGCGACGTCATAACTCACGACGCCGTTGAACAGCACGGTGAACAAACCTGGCAGCGGGAAGTAGAAGGTGTACATCGGGAAGCCGTCGTACCAGCCCGGATCCCAGCCAGTCAGGTGGCCGTGGGCGAGAAGGTTCGACTCCAGGAACTTGGGCAGCAGCACATGCGCACCCGTATCGCCGCCGGCTGTGGTGGTGGAGGTCAGCAGAAGTAATGGGTGAAGCTGCCAGAGAGCAACTGCCGTGGCACCCAGGATGGCGATGACGGTGGCCCAGGTCGGCCAGGCCGACGGCCGGGTTGCCCGTTGGGACAGGTGACGGGCGGGGTGGGCCCCTACCGGAGAGGAGGCCACGTCAGAACAGGACGCCGGTGCCGGCGGCCAGGGTGGCCACCACCGCTACCAGGTTGAAGGTGGCGTGCGAGACCATATTCATGCCCAGCCGCCCGGTCCGGTACGAGATGAACGACAGGATGATCCCGAAGGTGGCCAACCCCGGGAGTTGCAGCGACTCCGCGTGGGCGAGGCCAAACAGGACCCCGGTGATGATGATGGCCAATGCCGGACCGACCCAGCGCCCGAAGTTACCGAAGAGGCGAGCGAACGATCGCAGCAACAAGCCGCGAAAGAACAATTCCTCAAAGAAGGGAGCACCGACGACAGTGAGGACGGCAATGACGACGAACCCAAGGCCGTGCGAACCCCCCGTCAGCTTCTGACTGGGGGCATTGAACTTGTGGTTGAAGTCATGGACATGCTGCGAGATGGGGATATAGACGGCGGCCACCAGAAACTGGCCACCGATGCCGATCGGGATACCAGCCAGATCGATCCATTTGAATCGGAGGCCGAGATCCCGTACGGCACTACGGGTGCCGCGGACGGTGGAGGCCAGCCAGGGTCCCCCGAAGAATCCGGCCCAGAGACCGAGCAGGGTGGACACGATGTACCAGGTGGGGGGCTCACTGAGATTTGCGATGGTGTTGAGGCTGTGGAACTTTCCGGCCGGGACCGCCGCCACGACGACGAAAATGGCACCCAGAACCTGGCCACCCAAGAAGCCCAGCGCCCCAAACAAGAGCCACATCCAGGCCGAACCGCGTGAAGTGGGCGCGCTCCCTGCGTCCAACTGACGATTCAGCGGCACATCCCCTAGGGCGAGGGCGGCGGGACTGCCGGGGATGGCTGAGCCGACTACCGCAATCTGACTCCACTGCGACGGAGGTTGTGCCCAGCCCGGAGGCGGCGGAGCCCATCCGCCGGGAGGTATCCAGCCCGGCGGAGGTACCCATCCGGGAGGCGGAATCCACCCGCTTGCTCCGCCTTCCCCTCCGTTGGTCACGCCGACACGTTACCGATCACCACCCCTTCTCAAGTAGCGCCCCCCTGCAACTGCCCGCACGCAACCATGGGGGCGATGCCTCGGTGCCACCCATGGCCGCATAACATGGGGCGGTGACCCCGCCTAATCCCAACCTTCCCCCAGGTCCGATGAACTCCGGTGGACCCGGCGATGGAGCACCAGGTCAGAACAGAAACCGCCTGATTCTCTACGTGGTGGTTGCCGTCGCCATCTTGGCCGTGTTGATAGCCCCTTCGTTGATGCGCACGTCTCACGCGACTTCGCTGAGTTACAACACGTTCCTCAGCGATCTTCAAGGCAAGCAGGTCAAGTCGGCCAATGTGAACCAGGGCAGTGGCGTCATCACCGGGACACTGAACAACGGGACCAGTTACACCGTCAACGGACCCAACCCGGTCATCGACTCTGAAGTCACCGCCCTCCACGTCCTCGGAAACAATTACAAGCTGGTGACACCTCCGGCCAACAGCTTGCTCGGGATCATCTTGACGTGGGTTCTCCCATTTGCGCTCATCTTCGGAGTCTTTTTCTACATCAGTCGTAAGGCGCAGGGTCAAATGGGAAGCATCATGTCGATCGGACGGTCCAAGGCCAAGCTGTATTCCACCGAACGGCCGTCCACCACCTTCGATGATGTAGCCGGCTACGGGGGCGTCAAACTCGAGATCAGCGAGGTCGTCGATTTCCTCAAGACCCCGGCCCGCTTCAAGGACATCGGTGCGCGCATCCCGAAGGGCATTCTGCTGGTAGGCCCGCCGGGCACCGGTAAGACCCTCCTCGCCCGGGCGGTGGCCGGTGAGGCCGGTGTGCCGTTCATGTCGGTCAGCGGCTCGGACTTCATGGAGATGTTCGTGGGCGTCGGCGCCAGCCGGGTACGTGACCTGTTCGCCACCGCCCGGAAGCAGGCTCCGGCCATCGTGTTCATCGACGAGATCGACTCGATCGGCCGAAAGCGTGGTGCCGGTTTGGGCGGTGGCCACGATGAGCGCGAGCAAACCCTCAACCAACTCCTTTCGGAGATGGACGGGTTCGAACCGACCGAGGGCATCGTGGTGATGGCCGCCACCAACCGGCCCGACATCCTGGATGCCGCCATTCTTCGGCCTGGTCGATTCGACCGGCAGATCGTGGTGCCTCTACCCGACCTCGAAGAACGGCTGCCCATTCTGCAGGTGCACTGCAAGGACAAGCGCGTCGCCCCCACCGTGGATCTCGGCGTCGTGGCCCGGGGAACGCCCGGGATGAGCGGAGCCGACCTGGCCAACCTGGTGAACGAAGCCGCACTCCACGCCGTGCGCCGGGGCTCAGAGCTCATCGAGAACGTCGACTTCGAAGCGGCGAGGGATCGCGTCCTGATGGGGCAGCGCCGCGAGAGCCTGGTGCTCTCCGATGAAGAAAAAGAACGGGTGGCCTTCCACGAAGGCGGCCACGCGGTGTTGGCCTATGTCCTCCCCGGTGCCGATCCGGTCCACAAGGTGACCATTCTGCCGACGGGCATGGCCCTGGGCGTCACCATGCAACTCCCGATGGAAGAGCGTCATATCCATCCGCGCCAGAACATCGAGGACTCGCTGGCCGTCCGGATGGGTGGTCGGGCGGCCGAGCTGCTCGTCTATGGCGATCTCTCGACGGGGGCAAGCAACGACCTGGTGGGCAACACCGAACTCGCCCGCAAAATGGTGCGTGAATGGGGCATGAGCGACAAGATCGGTCCCATGGCGTGGGGATCCCAGGGCCAGGTGTTTCTGGGTGAGGACCTGATGCACACCCGCGACTATTCGGAACACACCGGGCAGGTCATTGACGACGAGGTCGAGATCATCCTCAGGGGGCAAGAAGAACGGGCGCTCGAGGTCCTAGCCCGCCACCGGGGCGGGCTGGACGCAGTGGCCCGGGCCCTTCTCGACGAGGAGACGATCGACGGAGAGACTGTCGGCCGCCTGGTCGACACCTCCTACGGTCGGCCCGTGCACGAGCATGGCGCCAAGTCCATCCCCCCCGTCTTTGTGGCGGCACAACACGGCCCAACCGGATCAGACAACGCCGATGGACCCGTGGGAGAAGGGTCGATTCCCGGTGCCAGCGCCGAGACTGCCTCCGCCGACGCAGAAATGCCGACGCCGGCCCCCACGGACGCGGACTCCCCTACTAGCGCCGGTGTCTCCGGAGCCAAGGATGCCGAAGCCCCGTCACCCACCCGTTCACCGTGGCCGCCTCCGTCGGCCCCAGCGGGTCACGCGCCCCAGGTTGCGACCCCGTGGCCCAAGCATCCGGCACCCGGTCACTGGCCCCGCCAGGCCCCTTGGCCGCCACCGCCACCACCACCACCACCGCCTTCTCGGTAAGTTCGACTGCTGGCCCCGAACGGGGCGGGAAGTTGGCCGGTCGGCCTGTTGGCCGCAGTCGGTGGGCGGGGAGCTACCGGTTGGCCAGGGGCGGACCTTCGGACCCGGCACCCGAGCCATCGAGGAACTCAGGAAGTGAACGGCATGCCGGTTGACGACACGATCCCCACCGCTCCGGTCGGGCCGTCATCCTCCTCGACGGTGACCGGTTGAGTTGAGCTCACGTCAAATGTCTGGAGACCGCTGACCAGTTTGGAGTCAAGGACCATCAACGAGCCGGGCGCAACAGTGAACGAGCTCACCACCGCACCGGTTCCTGCCGTTGCGACCCGCACATGTGCGGGCGACGTCCCTGGGTTCGCAATCCCCAAGCTGACGACGGTGGCACGGGGGGTACCCGGGGCGGTTCCGGTCCCAGGGGCCGGGACCAGCCAGTGGGTTCCCGCCGCCGACGTTCCGGCACTCGCCCCCCACACCGGAGGTGTCGAGCCCGCTGCCGCCTGTACCGAACGGGCGACGACCAGGCCCACCGAGGAGTTGACAGTCACCGCGTACGGTGACTGACCGGGCAAGCGGCTCGAGCCCGAGGCCACGAAGGTCACCACCGATTGAGCCGGTACGGGAACCTCGATGGGAACCACCGACGCCGATGGAAGTCCGATGGCGAAGGTCGCCATCCCCGCCTTGGCGCCGGGGTTGGCCAGATAAAACGTGACGGTTCCTTTGGCGGGGTTCGTCGTCTGGGCGAAGTGCCAGACAGTGGAGAGGGAGGGAGATCCAAGCCGAAGCGCCAGGCCACCGGTCGGACCGGTCGACCACTGCTGTACTTCGTCGGCCACGATCGCTGTCGACTGCGCCGAGACCAGCGTGGCGATCTCCGGTTGATTCTGCACAAAATCCTCGACGTTCTCCGCCACGATTTGGCCCGCCGGCACAACCAAACCCTGATAGGCCGACGGCGTGATGATTCCGGAATTGGTCAGAAACGAGACGTTGATCACCGCGTCGGTTGACGTCGGGTTAAACAGGTCGAGCGTCAACGCATTACCGGCGGTCGTCGATCCCCCGGCGAAATACCACGAGGTGGCTATCTGTGAGGCACAGGGCGCGGTGCTCCATCCGCCGGTGCCGGTCACCACCTGGTTGGCGGCCACTCCTCCGCCGGCGAACACAAACGACGTTGCCACATCACCGGTCGTCAACCCGGCCCCCGGGTTGACGGCAGTCGTCGCCATGGGAGGGACACCGATCGTACGGACGGTGGGAGGACCCGGCGTGCCAGAACTGGCGGCGCCACTCCCCGTCCCCGGCGCCACCCGTGAGGTCATGGTCCCGTCAACCGTCTTGGTGGTGGTATTGGTCAAATAGATGGTGGTTCCCGCCAGTCCACCGAATCCCGAGGCACCGCCGGCGCAGAATGCCGATGAAGCAGAAGAACTGGCTGCGGGGATAGACACGCCGTCGGCGACACGGGACGCGCCGGGCTGGGACGGAGCGGTGATAGCGACATCAACGATTCCTATGCCGATGGCCACGACGGCCACGACGGCCAGCGCGGCCATCCGGCCCCGCACCGGACGGAGCTGTCGACGGATCTGGGCCGAGGTCCGGCCGGTGTGGCGGACTCGACTGGTTTGGTGGGGTCGCCCGGATTTGGCATGACGGCCTGATTTACCGTGGCCTCCGGATTGGCGGATCAAGGGGTCGCTCACTCTTCCAACCCCCCAAACTGGTCGGCCTCAGGTTCAAAATCGAGCTCAGCAATGGGACGGGGCTCGGAACGACGACGCCGCCGGAGGAGTACCGATTGCAACCACGGCCGCACGATCCCGCGCCGTTCACGCAGTGCCCCAGCGACAAGTAGCCACAGAACCAATTCGTACCCCACCGAAAGCGGAGCCCACAGGTTGCCGTTGAATCGGAGCGTTGCCCGCCCGCCACCAGCCACGTGATACTGGCCGGCCCACCCGAACGCGGCAGACATCGGATACGTGGTCCCGTCCGACGACGTCAAACTCCACCGCCCCGCAGGAGCAAGCGCGGAAAGCACAGTTCCGGCGGGAATCGTTCCCTGATACGAGCGCGAAGCCGCGGGACCCGGCAAGACAGGTACCGCCCCGGGGACGATGGGAGCTCCGGTGGCAGTTCCCAGAACATCAGGAGCTCCCGGGGATCCGTTCGCAATGGCAGCCTCTGCTGCCCCGGCCGTCCGTGATGAAGAGGCGACAGCCGACCGCTCAGGCAACCACGCGGTGTTCTCATAGACGCTGATCCCGGTTTCGGTAAATACCGATTGGAGATCGAGTTGGTGAGCCAGGGCCGGTGTCAGGTCAGCCGGAATCGGATATTCCGTCGGGCTCTGGACCAAAGAGATGACGGGCGCCAATGCGGTTACCTTCACCACGTAGCGCACCCCGGCCACAGCCAGCATGCTTCCGAGTTGATCGGTCTGACCGGACCGGGCCTGATTCACTGCATTCGCCAACGTGGCAGCTGGACCCGGTCCGGTTGCGTTCCACAGCCAGGAGGCATCGGGTGTTCCGTCCTCTGAGGTGGCGTATGCCAGCCCATCTCCCGCACTCCACGACCCCTGGTTCAACGCCCGCGCATCACCCAGCCACAACACCCGAAATGCCCCATCCGCCGTCTTTGCGTGCATCCACGCCAGTGTCTGGCTGAAGTCGTTCTGAGGTAGGTCCCAACGCCCCGGGAGTGCCGAGGCCAACGTCGGAAAGGCTCCGAGCACCATGGCGGCAGCGGCAGCGGCGGTGGCGAGCTGCTTCCACCCAAAGGTGGTGGCACGTAGGTCTTCCTCAAAGGCAGCGATCCCGAGACCGATAGCCATCGAGATGGCCACTGCGGCCGGTCCCAACAGGACAGCCGGATCGATGGCCAGGCTGCCTGTCCAACCCCTGCCGACCACCCACGCCACAGACCAGAACACCATGGCGATCGACCAGCACCGACCGGCCCACCCGAACCGGGCATTTCGACCCAGCAGCAGCGGAAGCAGAGCCGCCACACCGAACGCCCACGTCAACGGCGAGTTACCGATGGGCCCGACCGAGAACTGCAGCAGATTTCCCCACGACGCCGCCCCCGCGGTGGGCCCGGCTACCCCGAAGACGCTGATGGCCCCACCACCGGCTGACACCACGCCGATCAACCACGGGAGGCAGAGGACCCCGGCCACCACGGTGGACCCGAGCGCCAGCCATAGTGCCCTCGTCGCCGAGGTGAGCTCTCCGAGGACGCACGACGAAAGTGCCACCGCCACGCCGGCGAGGACGACCACGAAAGCGGCGGCGGGCACAAAGGAAATCAGAACGGCTTCAAGTACTCCCAACAAAAGGAGGCTTCGCAGGGTTCGGTGACGGGCCAACCATCGCCTTCCCGTCGGGACCGTGGGATCGAGCGCAGTTCTCCTCCGACCCGAGCCTCTCTTCGCTTTATTCGCATGCACCCCGGACCGGTCCGGTCCCAGAACCGGGGCAAACGGGGCGATCCGGGTGAATCGGAAGAGGTGGCCGAATACCCACGGCGCGCCGGCATATACGGCCAGGGCCCCGAGCCGCCCGAGGGCAAGGGCGTTGTAGGGAATGGGCACAGCCAAATAGACGATCCCAGCCACCAGAGATGCCCGTGGGGACCCAAATGGGCGCACAAGTCGCACCATGCCCCACGCTCCCAGGGGAATACACCCGAAGATCAGCACCTTCTGGGTGAGTCCCATGGCACCGATGAGCACCGTCCCCACCGCACCTACCAACGCGAATGCCGGAGACGCGGGGGCGATGGAACCGACGCCTGAGGGGTGCCAGCCGGCGGCGAACTGAACGATTGTCGAAGACCAACTCGGAAATGGCACGAACTGCCCAATGGACGGGATGGCACCGGACAGCAGACTCCTGGAACCGACACCCACCACGAATGCCGCCGCCAGCCACGACAGCAACCGCGCCCAGCCGCCGAGTTGCCCGCGGGATGATGGAGCCTTTTCGGCGGCCCATGCATCGTTCGGTGGAGCAGGTTGGTCGCTTCCGACACCGTTGTCAGTCTCCACCAAGTCATCAAGGACGCTGCCCAAGCCGCCCTCCGCTTCCCCGCCGGAGGCTTCGAGTTCATCGACGTGCGCCCCTCGGAACCCGAATTGGAAAACCCGGCGGGCATACGCCGACAATCGAGCACTCCCCGCCACCTGCAACAGGCGTATCTCCTTATCGCTGAGCCGCCGATGCGATTGGACTTCTTTTCGCTGCCGCCGGGTGATGCCCAGGTGATGAAGATTCCAACGCCATGCCTCCAGCACGGCGCGGACCCGAGAGCGATTCCCCGCCACCGTGGCCACGATGAGCTCGCCCAGGGTCAACAGGATGATCTGGGGGACCACCCGCAGTAGGTGGAACGCTCCGTAGCATTTGAAGACGACGTGCAGTTCGTGGCGCCGCTGCAACTCCTGGAGCGTCACCGGATGATGGCGGTGCTCCCCGGGGACAGCAACGAGAGAGTCAGCTATCGGGCGAGACCCACTGGCCAGCTCTTCACGATGTCGGACTCGCGCATCAGGTACCACGATGATCCGGGCCCCAACCACCTGGGCCCGCCAACAGAGATCGAGATCTTCACCCAGGGCCACGATGGTCGGGTCGAACCCACCGAGCTCTTCAAAGAGGTCCGCCCGGACCAATGTGCATCCACCTGGGGCGACGAACACATCCCGGACTGCGTCGTGCTGCCCGTGGTCGATCTCGCTCGGTTGCACCCGGTCCACCACCGAACCGCCCTTGTCCACCGTCATGCCGACATGGAGCAGTCGGTCGGGATCGTCCCAACTCACCACCTTGGGGGAGACGATCCCGGCATTGGAGCGGAACGCCTCTTCTACCAACAGGTGGACGGTATCGGGGAACAGCGCCACATCGTCGTGACAGAAAAGAAAGTACGAGGCGCCATCGACCATCGATCGCACCTCGTTCGAAGTGGCTCCGTACCCTTTGTTCTCCTCGAAGCGGCGCACGTAGGCAGAAGGAAGCGCCGCGGCCACCCGGGCGGTGAGGTCTTCAGCACTCGCGCTGTCAAGGACCAATACCGACAGCTCGGCATAGTCCTGCGATCCGAGCGAAGCCAGCGTCTCATCGAACCACTGACCAGGATCGTGGGCGATGACAACGGCGACGACCGGCGGGGCCAGTGTTTCCATCAGGGTCAGAGGCTACCGGCCCAGTCGAGCCTCAGGAGAAATCCCGTGGTCAGCACCATAATTTGGCGCCACCCACCAAATTGCTGCGCGAGTGCTTGCAAATGTTTATCAGATCAGATACACTTGTATCTATCAGCACGCAGCCCACACCGACTGCGTACAGAAACATCTATCGCAGGGAGATGAACATGCCAGAGATCAATACGAATATCAACAAAGCAGCCCAGGATCTCGCCAACGTGGCAAAGGATGCGACCTACGTGGTCATCGGCGCAGGCGTCCTCGGTTTCCAGAAGGCCCAAGTGCAGCGCCAGGATCTTCTCAAGCGCCTCGGCGATCCCAAAGTTGAGGTCGGGAGCCGAATCCAGGGCGTTCGTTCCGACCTGAGTGGTGCGATCCACACGGTGAATGCCCAACTCGAGGACCTTATTTCCAAGGTTGAAGCCGCATTCGCTCCGTTCGAGGACCGTCTGCCCACCCCGGCCCGTGACCTGGCCAAGCAGGTACATGTCCAGGCCAAGGAGACCCGCTCGCAGATCCGCCATCGGATCCTGACCGTCGCCGGTTGACGGTCCACATTGCGACGGCGACAGACCTCCCCCGGTCGTCGCCGGCGCCGGCCTCGCCCCTTATGGGGTTTGCAGGCCGATACGGGCCGGATACCCCCCTTTCCGGTCCGGTGAAGAACGGTCCGCCTCGTGCGGGCCGTTCTTCACGTCAGGGATTCTCAGGATTCTCCCAGGTGCG
>Ga0208079_1000321_pt1 | contig 26547 bp, 20 predicted proteins | sample NGESurdeep092012_5_FD_184474 | JGI IMG/M metagenome (GOLD analysis project Ga0208079, IMG submission 184474) | Arctic peat soil microbial communities from Barrow, Alaska - NGEE Surface sample 210-2 deep-092012 (SPAdes) | ecosystem: Environmental > Terrestrial > Soil > Wetlands > Peat ... | reverse complement strand
TCGGGGTGCAGGGCCGAGCACGCCGTCCTCACCGAGACCCGAGCCGATTCGAACAACGGAGCTATGACGTCGATGCCGGCCTCGTCGCCGTCCGCTCCGCCGCCGTCCGCTCCGCCAGCGTCCGCTCCGTCGCCGTCCGCTCCGCCGGATGCAACTTCGGCCTCTACATCGCTCACCCTCACTGCGGTCGAACTCATACCTGCATCATTTCAAAGAGGTGTGACGGGCATGCCCGGGGTGGCCACCCTGAGGGCGACAATCACCACGGAAACATCTCACATGGATCTACGAACACTTGTGGACACAGATAGCCCGGCACTATGCAATCGGAGGATGCGAATCCTTCTGGCCGCGATCGTTTGCACCCTGTGCCTGGGTGCCTGGGTGCCTGGCCATCACCTCGGTGGAGTTCCACCCCGCCAACGCTTCGCTCCCGATCGTTACCACCCCGATTTCCACGACCACCAACGGGACCGTCGGCGCGGTGGCCGGCGCCTCCGATGCGGCGACCGGGTCAGGTTCGGCTACTCCGTCCATCCCGGGCATCCCGTCCGCCGCCGGTACGAGCGGTTCCACGACCCCAGCCCCGGGTCCACCTCTTCCACATGGACGCCGGAAGGCGCTACCTACGGAATGGCTGTCACCAAGAGCGAGCTGATCCCCAAGACCGACGGAACTGTCTTGAGCGCGTCGTTCCACGTCCCGACTGATCTCGCAACCGGGAAACCTGCCAACCCACCGGCGAGATCCGGCGGGTTCCCGGTGCTTCTCAGCGAAACCCCGTATGGCAAGTCATTCGAGGATCCCATCGATCCGTACCTGGTCGAGCGCGGCTACATCGGCGTCTCGGTCGATGTGGCCGGTACCGGTGGATCGACCGGTCAGTCGCAGCTCTTCGGTCCGGCCGAGGCCGCCGATAGCGTGCAGGTCATCAACTGGGCAGCCAACCGGCCGAACTCCGACAGGAAGGTCGGAATGGTCGGGATCTCCTACATGGCCATCGACCAACTGTTCGCCGCCGCCGCAGTCGGACCGAACTCGCCCCTGAAGGCGATCTTCCCGGTGGCCGCCTCGGTCGATCCGTATCGTGACCTCTTCGTAAGCGGTGGGCTCGTCAACATGGAGTCATCGCTTGGTCTCATCGTCGGCTATGCCGGTCCCCGGACCCTCACGTCGTTCGAAGAGCAGTCGTCGAAGCCGGCCGATGCACTGGCCCTGTCCATCGAACATGGCCTCGACCTCCTTCCGTTCGAGGGACAGATACTCATCGACGTGCTTGCAAACGGTCCTCGGCGCTTCGACGGGTCGTGGTGGCAGCAACGGGCCCCCGAAGGCGTGCTTCCCCAGATCGTCAAGAACAACGTGGCGATGTATCTCGTCGGCGGTGAATACGACGTATTCCAACGAGGCGAGCCCCAGCTGTACAGCGAACTGCAGAACCTGGCGACGGGACACTCGCAGTTCGCCCCGATGGCGCCAGACCAGGCCGTCTCACCCGACTACCAATTGTTGTTCGGCCCGTGGGATCACGGCGACGAGGGCTCGGGTATCAACCTCGAATTATTGCAACTGCAGTGGTTCGACCAATGGTTGAAGGGCGAGAACACCGGGATCGTCGCTACCACAACGCCTCTCCACGTCATCGAGCCGACCGGCGGTACCTTCAACGCCACTGACTACCCGGTGGAGAGCACCAGCCCGCAACGGTTCTATCTGGGACCGAACAGCCGACTCACCACCACGGCACCCAACGCGGAAGGGGGGTCGGACACGCTGTTGTTCACCCACCTGTCGAATCCCTGTGACCGATCGACCCAGCAGTGGAGTGCAGGAGTCATCCCTTCGTCGGACTGCGGTGACACGGGGCCGAGCCCGTGGCCGGCGCCGACTGAACTCACCTACACCACCGCACCGGTCCCCAGCCCGGTCACCATTGCCGGCCCGATCGGTCTCACCGTGCAAGCCACGTCCATCACGCCGGAGACCATGTGGGTCGCCAATCTCGAGGATGTAGCGCCGAATGGCACTGCCACCTCGCTGAGCGGGGGAGCGTTGATCGGTTCGATGCGCACGCTGGACACCACCCGAAGTGGGCTCTGGCCCGGCGCCTCGAATGCGGCCGGAGGTGCCGCGACCGTTTTACCCTACTATCCCTTCACCCAGGCATCGGAGAAGCCGGTCACCCCGGGCCTGGTCACTCGGTTCGACATCGAGATCCGACCGGTATTCGCCACGCTGAAACCCGGCCATAGCCTGCGGCTGGTCCTCGGCACCGGTGATCTGCCCCATCTAATGCCCAACACCACCGAGGGGCCCCTGTTGTTGGGTGGGATCTATTCGGTCCAGCACAATGCCGCCTCCCTCTCGTGGATTGACATCCCGGTCGGCACCAATTCGGCATCCTGAACTCCGACCTGCAGAGATCCTCACTGACCAGCCCGGGATGGACAGAATGGGGCGCGTTGGCTCGCCGGCCCGTCCGACGTCTATCATGGCGGGTCGTTAGCAGCGGTCCCACGCCACCGGCATTCACTGTCGCTTTACACCCGGCCACCGCCCGCTTCCCGCATCCCATCGCCAGCACCCGTTGCCAGCACCACCTGAGGAGTTCCCGCATGCCCGAGATCACGCTTGTCGCCGAGGCCGGTCGCCATATTGGTACGAGCGCCACGCGCCGCCTACGGGCCGAGGGGAAGATCCCGGGTGTCGTGTACGGCCACGGTACTGACCCGGTACCGGTTGCCATCGTCGCTCGCGACTTCCGCATTGCCATGTCCGGTGAGGCCGGCCTCAACACCCTCCTCTCTCTCGAACTCGAGGGAAAGAACCTCCTGACCCTGGCCCGCGACATCCAGCGGCACCCGGTGAAGAACGTTGTCTCCCATGTCGATTTTCTCATTGTGCGCCGTGATGAGGTCATCGCCGCAGAAGTGACCATCAACCTGGTGGGCGAGGCCATTGAGATTCAGCACGGTGACGGCATCGTGGACCAGCAGCTCTTCACCCTGGCCGTGAAGGCCAAGCCGGCCGATATCCCCCCGTCGGTGGACATCGACATTACTGATCTGATCATCGGTGCTTCGCTCCACGTGTCCGACATCGTCATTCCCGCCGGAGTGGAGGTCGAGACCGATCCTGGTGCCACGGTGGTGGCAGGACAACCTCCGAGGGTCCAGGTCACCGCGGAGGAAGAAGCGGCCGAGGCAGCGTTGACCGCGGAAGCCGCCGGCGACGCCGGTGTCGGTGCTGGTGCAGCGGCTGGCTCCGCCGAGCCCACCGAGGAGTAAATCCTGCTCCGCAGCCGCAAAGGGACAACCCGTCTGGGTCCCCGGACCGGCTCTCCCGCTGAGCTGTTGGTGGTGGGCCTGGGTAACCCGGGTCCCGAGTTCGAGGCCACCCGTCACAATGTGGGGTCTGACACCGTCACGCTCCTGGCAGGGCGCCACGGCGGCCGACTTCGGCCGGAAAAGGGACTTCACTCACAGGCGTGTGTGGTGCACATCGGTGGCCGACGGGTGCTGTTGGCCATCCCGTCGACCTACATGAACGAGTCGGGGTTGGCCGTCACCGAGTTGGTGCGGCGGGCCGGTGTGGCGCCCGACGCCGTCGCCACTCAGCTGATCGTCGTCCATGACGACCTCGACCTCCCCCCCGCCCGGGTGAAACTCAAGGCAGGTGGCGGAAATGCCGGCCACAACGGGCTCAAGTCGATCGACAACCATCTGAAGACCAATGACTACCTTCGGGTTCGCATCGGTATCGGCAAGCCCCCGGGTCGCCAATCGGGCGCTGACTTTGTGCTCAAGCGGCCCGGAGCGGCCGAGAGGGACCTTCTGGCCGTGGCGGTGACCGAGGCCGCCGAGGCGGTAGAGGCAGTGCTGTCCGAGGGCATCGAGGTGGCGATGAACCGGGTGAACACCGCTCCCTGACGGTGCCCGGAAGCGCTGGGCCCCGTGTCCTCAAATTGAACGTATTCCTCCTTGCGTCACCACTGAATATGCCCTGACCCCGCCCTGAAAATGCAGCGCCCAGGCGGTAGGATCGTCTTTCGTGGCAAATGACCCCGACATTGTGATTTCGGTCAAAGGACTGACCAAGTCGTATGGAAATTTTGAGGCGGTACGGGGTATTGATTTTGAGGTCCGACGCGGTGAGGTTCTGGCCTTGCTCGGACCCAACGGAGCCGGAAAGACCACCACGGTCGAGATTCTCGAGGGCTTTCACGATCGGGATGGAGGTGAAATATCGGTGCTGGGAGCCGATCCCTCCCACCGGGACCGGGAGCTACGAGCGAAGATCGGCATTGTTCTCCAAGCCTGTGCGGTGGACCCCTTTCTCACCGTGACCGAGGCGATCACCCAGCGCGCCGGCCTCTATCCGAACCCTCGACCGGTGGGTGAGGTGGTCAATCTGGTGGGTCTGGAGGCCAAGCGAGGAGCAAGGATCAAGACGCTCTCGGGAGGCCAGCAGCGTCGGCTCGATCTGGGCCTGGCCCTGGTCGGGGATCCTGAGCTCATCTTTCTCGACGAGCCCACCACCGGATTCGACCCGTCGGCCCGACGCGAATCCTGGGACCTGGTCCGCGGGCTCTGTGCCGAAGGCCGCACAGTGGTGCTCACTACCCACTACATGGACGAGGCCCAGGCCCTCGCCAATTCGGTCACGGTCATCGTGGCTGGGAAGGTTGTGGCGTCGGGCCCGCCGGACACCCTCGGCGGGCGTGACCGGGGAGAAACGACCGTCAGATTCACATTGCCGTCCGGGGTCACGGTGGACGATCTGCCCACCCCTCTCGGCATCTGCCCGCGGGTCCGTCACCACGCGGTCGAATTCAGCCTCCCGGACGCCACAACCTTTCTTCATGACCTCACCGGTTGGGCGGTGGCTCGCGGCGAGGCGCTCGAGCACCTGACGGTGAAGCGGCCCTCACTCGAGGATGTCTATCTGTCGCTCACCGGTGGAGTGGACGAGTTGGAAGAGCTGGAAGAGCTGGAAGAGCTGGAAGAGCTGGAAGAGCTGGAAGAGCTGGAAGAATGAACGACCTCCTGATTGCCAAGGACCAGGTTCGGTACGAACAGAAGGCGTATTGGCGAAACCCGGTGGCGGCGGTGTTCACCTTCATGTTTCCGGTGGTGTTTTTACTGGTGGTGGGGACCGGGGCCGGAAGCGAGAAGATCGCCAACTCTTCCCTCCGGTATAACCAGTACCTGGTGGTGGCCATGCTGGTCTTTGGGCTGGTCTCCGCTTGTTATACCAACCTCGGGATCACCCTCTGTATCCGCCGGGACTCCGGAGTGTTGAAGCGGATGCGAGGTACCCCGATTTCCATCGGCTCCTACGTCGCCGGGATCATCGGCAGTGTCATCATCAATGTGGTCTTCATCAGCTTGTTGGTGGTTGGGATCGGGATGGTCGGGTACAACCTGCACTTTCCCTACCATCTGGCAGCCGCGGTGATCACCCTGTTGGTAGGTGTCCTGACGTTCTGCGCCCTGGGCCTGGCCGTGACGGTCATTGTCCCCAACGGTGAGGCCGCCCCGGCGGTGATCAACGGAACCTTCTTTCCCGTCGTGTTCATCTCCGGGGTCTTCTACCCGATCAACAACGAGTCGGTGTTGTCGGAGATCGCCACCTTCTTCCCGGTACGACACCTGGTGAAGGGACTGGTGGGCGCGTTTGAGTACGGCCCTGGTTCGGGGTTGCAGGTCCGCGACATTCTCATCATGTTGATCTGGGCGGTGGGGGCATTGGTCTTCGCCCTCCGAAAGTTCCGCTGGGAGCCTCGGCACCGCTGAGGATGCAGAGAACTCTGCCAATCCCGGTACCCTGAACGTGTGAGCCTCCGCTCGCTCCCCCCACTGCTTCGCAACGAACCCGCCTTGACGCGGGTCATCGGCGCGTCCACGGCCACCTTGGCGGTAGCCACACCGGCTCAGGCATTCGTTCTGGCCGGGTTGATCCGATTGGGGAGTCGGCGACCGGTGCTGGTTGTCACCCCCACCGGCGTGGCGGCTGACCAGCTGGCCCATGACCTGGAGGCGCTGACCGATCAGGGTGGACCCGACGGGCCCGGTGGCATTGACGGGCCCGGTGGTATCGACGTCTTTCCGGCCTGGGAGACGCTTCCCTTCGAGCGGGTGAGTCCCGATGTATCGACCATGGGCCGTCGGTTGCGACTGCTGTGGAAGCTGGGAGGAGGCTCCGCCGCCCAACGGCCCCAGGTGGTGGTGGCGCCGATCAAGGCGGTACTGCAGCGCCTCGGCCCCTGGAGGACCGCGGCCCGACCCGTCGTCATCTCCCACGGCGACCGGGTCTCGGAGGATGACCTGGTGGTGCAGCTGGTGGGCATGGGCTACCGGCGCGAGTCATTGGTGGAGCACCGTGGCGAGCTGGCGGTGCGGGGTGGGATCGTCGACGTCTTCCCGTCCACCGCTGACGATCCCATCCGCATCGACCTGTGGGGCGACGAGGTGGACCGCCTGACCCGGTTCGACGTTGCCGACCAACGGTCCATGGATGATCTGACATCGGTGGAGCTGTTCAGCTGCCGCGAGTTGATCTCCGACGAGGCGATGCGGCGGGCCGCGGCCGGACTGGTGGGATCGGCCCCGTGGGGACGGCACCAATGGGAGCGGATCGCCGAAGGTGAGCTCTTCGACGGGATGGAATCGTGGTTACCGTGGCTGTCGGACGGTGACGAACTGATCACCGACCTGCTCGGCGACGACGCCGTGGTGGTGATGGTCGAACCTCGCCGGGTCCGGGACCGGGCCGGTGAGCTGCTCGACGAGGAGTCGGCACTGGCCGACGCATTGGCGTCCACATGGGGCCTGAGGGCCGATGGCGCCGATGCTGGCGATGCTGATGGGGAGACGCCCCACGACGCGGCGACCGCCACGCCGCGTCTGCACGTCCCCTATGACCGGCTGCTGACCTCGACCTCAGCGGCGGTGATCTCGTTGGTGCTTTCAGCCGAGGGTCCGGATATCCCCGCGGTGGAAAGCCGGGGATGGGAGCCGATTCTCGGTGATGGGGCCAAGTTGGCGAGCCAGGTATCTGCCCTGACCCTGGCCGGCTATTCGGTGGTGTTGTGCTCTTCAACGTTGGGTGGCGCCGAACGGCTGGCCGGAATCTTGGCCGAGGAGGGACTCACCGTCCCGGTGGTGCCGCCCGGTGACGGCCCGGATCTGGCCGCCCCCGGCGCCCGCATCGTGGTTGCCTCGGTGGACAGCGGTTTTGTGCTGCCCGGAGCCAAGGTGGCCGTTCTCGCCGAGTCCGATGTCACCGGCCGCCGCCGTCCCCACCGCCAGGCCCGGACCCGGACCCGTCCCGTGGACGGGTTCTTCGATGACCTGGCCCCCGGCAGTTTCGTGGTTCATCGCCAGCACGGGGTGGCCAGGTACGGGGGCATGGTGACCAGGTCGATGGGAGGTGCGACCCGCGACTACCTCCTGCTCGAATACCGGGGAGCGGACAAGCTCTACCTCCCCACCGACCAGATCGAGCTGCTGACGCCCTATGCCGGTGGAGAATCACCGAAGGTGAGCCGCCTGGGCGGGTCGGAGTGGCAGAAGGCCCGTTCCAAGGCGCGGGCTGCGGTCCACGAGATCGCCGAGGAGTTGGTGGCCCTCTACCGCCGGCGGCTCGAGGTGGAAGGCCATGCCTTCGGGCCCGACACGCCGTGGCAGGCGGAGTTGGAGTCCCTGTTCCCGTTCATCGAGACCACCGACCAACTCCGGGCCATCGAAGACGTGAAGGCCGACATGGAGCGCCCTCAGCCCATGGACCGGTTGGTCTGCGGCGACGTGGGCTTCGGCAAGACCGAGGTGGCCATCCGGGCGGTCTTCAAGGCGGCCCAGGACGGCTTCCAGTCCGCCATCCTGGTGCCGACCACCCTGCTGGCCAGCCAGCATGTCCAGACCTTCACCGACCGCTACGCGCAGTTCCCCATCAAGGTGGAATTGCTCAGCCGCTTTTTGACCAATGCCCAGGCCCGAGCGGTGCTCGCCGGGCTGGCTGACGGCTCGGTGGACGTGGTGGTGGGGACCCACCGCCTGCTGGGGGGCGACGTCTCTTTCAAGAAACTCGGCCTGCTGGTCGTGGACGAGGAGCAGCGGTTCGGCGTCTCCCACAAGGAGGCGATCAAGGCGATGTCCGACGGGGTGGATGTGCTCACCCTCACCGCCAGCCCGATTCCCCGCACCCTGGAGATGGCGTTGACTGGCATTCGCGACCTGTCGATGGTCAACACTCCCCCGGCTGCCCGTCGCCCGATTCTCACCCACGTGGGCGAGTACGAGGAAGGGGCTGCCTCCGAAGCCATCCGACGCGAGCTCCTCCGCGAGGGCCAGGTCTTCTACGTGCACAACCGGGTGCAAGATATCGACGCGGTGGCCGACCGGGTTCGGCGAATGGCACCCGAAGCGCGGGTGGCCGTTGCCCACGGCCAGATGGACGAGGGCTCACTGGAGCAGGTTGTGCTCGATTTTTGGGAAGGCGCCTACGACGTGCTGGTGTGCACCACCATCATCGAGTCGGGGATCGACATGCCCAACGTGAACACCCTGGTGGTGGATCGGGCCGATCTGTTGGGGCTCGGCCAGTTGCACCAGCTCCGGGGTCGGGTCGGTCGGGCCGGAAGCCGTGCCTACGCCTATCTCTTCCATCCCCGGGACAAGGTGCTGTCCGAACAGGCCTACGAGAGGTTGCGCACCATCGGCGACCACACCGAGTTGGGCTCGGGATTCAAAATTGCCCTGCGGGACCTGCAGATCCGGGGGGCGGGGAACCTGCTCGGCCGGGATCAGACCGGTCACATCGCTGCCATCGGCTACGACCTGTACGTCCAGATGGTGTCCGAGGCGGTGGCCGAATTGAAAGGGGAGGCCCGGCCGCAACCGGTGGACCTCAAGATCGACCTGCCCGATGCCGCCCACCTTCCTCCTAGCTATGTCGAGGCCGAGGATGTCCGGCTCGAGGCGTACCGTCGGATCACCGGCCTCCGCACCGCGGCGGAGATCGCCGACGTGGCCACCGAGTGGGAGGACCGATTCGGTCAGTTGCCCGCACCGGCCGCCGCGCTGCTCGACGTGGCCCGGCTCCGGGTGGAGTGCCTTCGTCTGGGAATCACCGAGCTCACCGTCACGCTGCCGCGGGGCATGGGCGGAACGGGAAGAACGGGCGGACGGGGTGGAGCCGGGGCGGGGCGGGCATCGGTCAAATTGTCCCCATTGACCCTTCCGGCGTCGGCCGAGGTGCGCCTGAGACGGCTGGCGCCGGGGGCGACGTACCAGGCCGACTTCCATCGCCTGCTGGCTCCGTTGTCGCCGCCGGCCTCCGGCACCGACTATGCCCCGGTGGTGGCCAACCTCCTGGGTGAGCTGATTCCCCCGCCGACCCCTCCGGTGGAGGGCGACAGTGCCGGTGGTTCCCCGGCCGATATTCCTGCGCTGGCCACGAGCCGGTAGCATCGCCGCCGTGAAGCGCCTCCTCACCTTGTCCATCATCGTGCTGGTTGCAGGGTTACTGACGACTGCGTGCAACGTGACGCCTCCGGCCGCCACCATCAACGGAGCGACCATCTCGGTGAGTGCTCTCAACGATCAACTCCGCTCGTTCAACTCCACCCAGGTGGGCCACTGTCTGCTCACGGCCGAGACCGGGCAGACCACCCAGTTCCAGACTCAGGGCACCGGGGGTCCGGGCACCTACGACATGGCGTTCACCGACTCCATCCTCGAGAACTCGGTGGGGAACGAGTTGGCGTTCCAGTTGGCGGCATCGAAGGGTCTGAACGCCTCGGCTTCCGACCTGAAGACGGCCCAACAGAACTTCGTGGCCACCCTCAATGGGGAGATCAGCGCCGCTGCCCAACAGGCGATCCAATCCGGCACCGGTTCCTACTGTGTGGCGGCGAGTGGTCAGCCGCTCACCGGGGATCAGGTCATGGCAGCACTTCCGGCGACCATCCGCAATGCGCTCATTGCCAACAATGCCATCGACGAGAAGTTGCTGGCCGACCGCGCCGATATTTCGGACGCGGCCATCTCGAGCTACTACGCCGCCAATCGGGGGCTCTTCACCGCCGATTGCGTTAGCTGGATCGTGACCGACTCCCAGGACCACGCCAACCAGTACGCCGCCCAGATCAATGCCGGAACCTCGTTCAGCGATGTGGCCAAGGCGCACTCCCTCGACACCCAGACGGCGTCAAGCGGTGGGACCCTCGGATGTTCGTTCACCCAGTCCCAGGTGGAACAGGCGTTACAAGTCCAGTCGGCGCCAGTGGGCTCACCGATCGGGCCGATCCAGGATACGCGCAGCGGGGCATGGGAGATCTACGAAATCACCAGCCAACGGGTGGCGTCTCTGTCCGACGTCCGATCGGACGTGATCCAGCAATTGCTGCAGACGGCCACCAATGGCAATCGGATCGCCAAGGAGATTCAGACGTACGCGCGACACTCCAACGTGTCGATCGATCCTCAGTACGGGACATGGAAGGGGCAAGGAGTGGTGGCACCGGTGGCACCGCCGGCCCAGTACCTGTTGGCCGCAGTATCCGGCCAACCGCAGACCCCGCTCACGGTGAACAGCCAGTCGGGTGGTCTGGGGCCGAGCGTGACGCCCGCCACCGGGTCCGTCAGCACACCGACCACCTCCAGTAGTGGCAACTGATCTCCTCGATCCGGAGTCGCAATTGTGACCGACGCCATCCCAGCCGCGACATCGGGGTCCGCACCTATCCGGCGCATTGACGTGGTCGGCCTCGGCCCGGCCGGGCCCGAGCTGATCACCGCGGAAACCCTGAAGCTGATCAACGGGGCCGATACCGTCTATCTGCGGACCACCCGGCATCCGGCCGCAGCCGCATTCCCCGATGCGACGTCGTTTGACGACCGCTATGAGTCGGAATCCACCTTTGACGATGTCTACCGGGAGATCGTGGCCGACCTGGTGGCTGCGGCACATCGCAGTGAAACGGTGGTCTATGCAGTTCCCGGCTCGCCGGTGGTGGCCGAGCGAACCGTCAGTCTGCTCCGAGAAGACGCCGCGGTGGTCTCGGGCGAGGTGACGGTGGTCGTGCACCCGGCCCTCTCGTTCCTCGATGTGGCGTTTACCCGGCTCGGGGTCGATCCCGTGACCACCGGAGTCCGGATTGTCGACGCCGAGTCGTTCGCCTCCTCGGCGGCGGGTGAACGGGGTCCCCTGTTGGTCGCCCAGTGTTGGTCCCGGGCGATCCTGTCTGAGATCAAACTGTCGGCTGAGTTGCCGTCAGGGGCGCTGGTGACCGTGCTCTACCACCTGGGCCTCGATGACGAACAGGTGATAGAGGTGGCGTGGGACGAACTCGACCGCACGTTTGATCCCGACCACCTGACGTCGTTGTGGATCCCCACCCTGGCTGCTCCGGTGGCTTCCGAGTTGGTCCGTCTCGACGAGTTGGCCCACACCCTCCGGGAGCGCTGCCCCTGGGATCGAGAGCAGACACACGGTTCCCTGGCACGGCACTTGTTGGAGGAGTCATACGAAGTGCTGGAGGCGATCGACGATCTGGCGACTGTCGATCGGATGCTGAACCCCGATGACGGTGGGGGGGGAGCGGGAGTGGGAGCGGGAGTGGGAGCGGGAGTGGTCAGTGCCGAGACCGAGGAGCGAGCCGTGGCCCACCTCGAAGAGGAGCTCGGCGACCTGCTCTTCCAGGTCTACTTCCACTCCACGCTGGCGGCTGAGTCCGGTCGGTTCACCTTGGCCGATGTGGCTCGAGGTGTGCACGACAAGCTCGTCGCCCGCCATCCACACGTGTTCGGCGGCGTCAACGCCGCTACGGCTGATCAGGTCGCGGCTAACTGGGAGACGTCGAAGAAGGCGGAGAAGAACCGGAAGAGCGTGACCGAAGGCATTCCGGCTGCCCTTCCTGCCTTGGCCCTGGCGACAAAGTTGCAGCGCAAGGGGGTGGCGGTGGGAATGAAGCTTCCCGGACTGGACGACGAGGCGAGCCATCTGGCCATCGGGATGACTGTGGTGGCCGGCGGCGCGGCTGGGATGGCTGGGGCAGCCGGCAGGACGGGTCTTTCGGTGCCCGTGCCGCCTTCAGGGACCACCGACGATGACAAAATCGGCGACCTTCTCTTCTCGTTGGTCAATGTGGCCCGAGCATTGGGTGTCGATCCCGAGAGTGCGCTGCGAGCGAAAGCGGCAGCGTTTCGGGCATCGGTTGAAGCCCTCGGCTAGTCCCGTCGTTGCCAGAGGATGGAGTCTGGCGCATTTCATATCTTCCACCTTTGAATGAATTCCCTGGTCCAGAAGGGTTTGAGTGATAACTTTTCTCACACCAGCAACAGGAGCAACAGGGCACAGTGAGCATCATCGAACAGGTCATCGGTCGGGAGGTTCTCGACTCCCGGGGCAATCCCACGGTTGAGGTCGAAGTCCTCCTCGATTCGGGGGCGGTGGGACGCGCCATCGTGCCTTCGGGGGCGTCGACCGGGACGTTCGAGGCTGTCGAACTGCGTGACGGTGGCGACCGTTACGGCGGCAAAGGCGTGGAGCGGGCCGTGGCCAATGTGAACGGTGAGATCGCCGCCATTCTCGAGGGCGCCGACGCCCTCGACCAGCGGGGGGTCGACCTGGCCCTGATCGACGCTGACGGGACTCCGAACAAGGCTCGACTGGGAGCCAACGCCATCGTCGGGGTGTCGCTGGCGACGGCCAAAGCCGCTGCCGATGAGCTTGGGCTGCCTCTCTTCCGCTATGTGGGTGGCTCTGACGCCCACGTTCTGCCGGTCCCGATGATGAACGTTGTCAATGGGGGCGTCCACGCTGACAACTCCATTGACTTTCAGGAGTTCATGATCATGCCGGTGGGAGCTGCCTCGTTCTCCGAGGCTCTCCGGTGGGGAGTCGAGACGTATCACGCGCTCGCCGGGGTGTTGAAGAAGCGCGGGCTGTCCACCGCAGTAGGTGACGAAGGGGGATTCGCTCCGAACCTCGGTTCGAACGAAGAAGCGGTGCAGGTGTTGGTGCAGGCCATCGAATCGACGGGGCGCGCCCCCGGTACCGACGTCGCCATCGCCATGGACCCGGCCACCAGTGAGTTTTATCGCGACGGTGCCTACGTCTTGGCTGGCGAAGGCCGCACGTTGTCACCCGACGAGATGGTGGCGTACTGGGTGGATCTGGTCGGTCGGTATCCCATTGTGTCGCTCGAAGACGGCATGGCCGAAGACGACTGGGACGGGTGGGCGGCGCTGACTTCCGCGGTGGGAGATCGCATCCAATTGGTCGGCGACGACATCTTCGTCACCAACGAGGAGCGAATGCGACGGGGTATCGACGCCGGCATCGCCAATGCGGTGCTGATCAAGTTCAATCAGATCGGCTCGTTGACGGAGACCCTCGGGACGATGTCGCTGGCCAATCGATCCGCTTACGCGTGCGTGATGTCACATCGGTCGGGTGAAACCGAGGACACCACCATCGCCGACCTGGCCGTGGCCACCAATTGTGGGCAGATCAAGACCGGGGCTCCGGCACGGTCCGACCGGGTGGCGAAGTACAACCAACTACTCCGGATCGAAGAGATGCTGGGCGAGTCGGCCGCATTCCGCGGGGCCGATGCGGTGGCATCGCGGGGTTCTTCTCGGTGAGCAGCCGTGCCTACGCCCGGGCGAAGAAGCCCTCGGTGAGCGCGACCCGCGGCTCGAAGGCGGCGGCTTCGGGGCGGGCGAAGAGCAGCTCGGCGAGGCCCACCAAGTCTGCGGCGGCCCGACGCCCGGTGGCGCGCCCCCGACCCGCGGCCAACAAGCGACAGACCGCAGCCTCGCGTCAGTCCGCGCCCAAGCGACAGGCGGCGTCGCCTCGGCCAAGGAATGCCAGTGCGCGGCCTCGCGCCAACAGTCGTCGCCTGCCGGTGGCCATTGCGGCCGTGATCGCTCTTGTTGTGATGGGAACCAGCTTTCCGGCGGCGGCTCTGCTGAGGCAACACGGGCAGTTGGCATCGACAAGTACACAGTTGCAGAGGCTGCAACACCAGAACCAACTTCTGACCCAACAACAGAAGCAGCTGGCTTCGCCGGCAGAGATCGAACGGTTTGCCCGCCAGGACTATCAGTTGGTCTTCCCGGGCCAGGCACTGTTCAACGTGTTGCCGCCCACAGGACGTACCGCTACCGCCGCCGGTGGTGCCCCGGCGGGAGATCCCGGAAACCAACCCCTGGTTGCTCCGGCTGATGCGCCGAACATGTCGCCCGACCCCGGGCTCCCTCAGGGCGGGACCACCGGAAGTTCGGGAAGCTCGGCGTCGTCGAGTGGTGGTTCGGGCTCGACGCCGACCGCTCAACGGGCGGGATCGTCGGTCGGAACGTCCGGCGGAGCCAGCGCCGGGGGATTCTGGCATCGGGTCACCACCACTGTTGAATTCTGGAAGTGAGTTCGATGTCACCGGGCGGCCCGGTCGGTCCGGGGCCCGACGAAACTGCCCGAGACGAAACTGCCCGAGACGAAACTGCCCGAGACGACCTGAGCCCGAGCACCGACGATGACGCCCTGGTAACCGAACTGTTGGGCCGACCACCGGCTGGTGCCTTTGACGTGGTGGTCCGTGCCGAGAATGGCGTGCCGGCGGTCATCGCCAATGCTCCGTTCCTTCACGATGGGACTCCCATGCCCACCCGGTACTGGCTGGTGGACCCGGCGCTGCGCGAGGCCGTCAGCAGGATTGAGTCGTCCGGTGGAGTCCGGGAGGCCGAGGCGGCTATTCCCGAGGAACGAGTGGCCGATGCCCATGCCCGCTACGCGGCGGAACGCGACACTCTGATATCCAAGGACCACCAGGGACCGCGGCCGTCCGGGGGTGTCGGTGGCACCAGGCAAGGGGTGAAATGCCTCCACGCTCATCTGGCCTGGTGGCTGACGGGGGCCGACGACCCGGTTGGGGAGTGGACAGCAGTGCGCATCGGACTCCACCCCTCCTGAGGGGTGGTAGCAAGGTCCCATGGACTCGAATGGACCGGTGGCGGCGATCGACTGTGGCACCAATTCGACCCGTTTGCTGGTCGTTGACGAGCACGGGCGGACGCTCGAGCGATTGATGCGCATCACCCGCCTGGGAGAAGGGGTAGATGCCACCGGCTTGCTGTCGGAAGTTGCCATTGACCGCTGCGTGGCGGTCCTGTCGGCATTCCGACAGGACATGGATCGCTTGGGGGTGGTGCGGGCACGTCTGGTGGCCACGTCGGCCGCTCGCGATGCATCCAATGGGTCCGTGTTTTTCGCGGCCGCCACCGAAGCGTCCGGCGTGTCACCCGAATTGCTGACAGGAAGAGATGAAGGGTCTCTTTCGATGACCGGAGCGGTGGCAGACCTCGATCCCGATGACGGGCCGTTTCTGGTGGTCGATATCGGGGGAGGATCGACCGAGTTGGTGGCAGGGTCGGGACCCGGTGATCCCGATTTGGAGGCGGTGTCCCTGCAGATTGGTTGTGTCAGGGTGTCCGAGCGCTTTCTGAAGTCGGACCCGCCGCTCCCAGAGGAGTTGGCCGCGGCCGAAGCCATGGTGGCCGGCACGTTGGAAGTGGCCATCGACGCCCATCCCCGGTTTTTGGCGCCTCATCGTTTGGTCGGGTTGGCGGGGACGGTCACCACGCTCTCGTCGTTGCAGCAACAGATGGTGGCCTACGACCGAGATCTGGTGCACCACTCGGTACTGACCGCTGACCAAGTGTCCTGGTGGTATCGGACCCTCGCCTCCGAGGACCGTGCTGCCCGGTTGGCCCGTGCCGGCATGGTACGAGGTCGGGAAGACATCATCGTCGGTGGGGCCATGATCCTGAACATCGTGATGAAACGCTTCAAGATTGATGAGTGTCTGGTATCGGAAGCCGATATTCTCGACGGCATGGTCGCCGTCCTCTTGGAGGAGTGAGCGGCACGCCACACCGCGGCCGAGATACTCAGGCAGTGATGGGGAGGCTGGTTGCGCCGCCGGCACCAATGCCGCCAACGCCGGGAATGACGATCTGACCGCCCATGCCGATCTCCCCAACGTCGGAGCAGGCCTTCCCGGTGGCAACCAGCACCCGTTCGATATACCCGTCCGTCGACCCGAACGCGTCTTCGGCGTATGCCTTGCCTTGAGCACTGAAGGTGGCGCGGACTTCAGGATCAAGCATTGCCTCGACACACCAGGCGAGTTCGCCGGGCGTGTCGAACCACAGCCCTCCCCGGCCCAGTTCTGCGTGCTCTCGTGCCCGTGAGTTTCCCGGGACGATGATCGGCGTGCCGTACAGAAGGGAGTCGACGCAACGCCGGCCGAACAGGGGGCCGGGCCGAAGATCGATGACGACCCGTGCCCATGCCATGAGCCGAGTGAGATCACTGGATCGCTCAACCGGCCATCCCTCGCCCACCCGCCCCTGATGCCACACACTGAAGGCGTCGGTGGCAGAAATCCCCACGGGGTTCTCGGGGAAGCGCAGTCGGATCAACCGGGCGAGTGCGACAGCTTCCTCGTTTGCGTGAGTCTTGGTGCTCGAGATGACAAAGACATAGTCGGTCGTTCCGACCCAGGTATTCGGTTCGTTGAGAGCGCTCGGATTGGCGGCCAGAGGGGCTCCGATGCGGTGGACCCGGTCGGCGCCGCCATGATGTTCGACGATGGCGAGCCGTTCGGTCTCGGTGATGGCGAGCACGGCCTGGGAGCGATCGAAGATTCGGTCAAAGTGAGGGAAGGCCAAGCTGTTCAGATCGGAACCGAGAGCGAGCAGCACAATGGGTACGTCAGGAGCAACTCGATCGACAGCATCGAGTGCCCCAAGGTGTTGATGACCGGCGATGACCACGATGTCGGGACGAAGTCCGGCGAGAATGTCCGAGGAGGCGCTCCAACAATCGAGCAGATCCCGGTCGAGCAAGCGTCCGTATTCGGGCAGGAGCCGCCCGGTGGCGCTCCAGCCGGTATCCGAAATGGCTTCGATGAGGAGTTCTCGACGTACGGCGGCCGTCGGTGAGCTTGGTGTTGCCGTTTCGTGCAGAGTGAACACGCTGTCGACGCGTTGGGAGGGCACGATGCCCTGGGGCGTGATCACATGGACGTCAGCCGAGCACGCCAGGGCGCCCGCCACCTGACGGGTTGCCCAACCCTCCTCGCTCTTCGGCTCCCACTGGTCCGCCAGGACAGCGATCACCGGTCGATCACCTTTGACGGTGCCGGAAGGGTTGGCGCTTGTCCCGGAGGATCGTTGAGATGATCGATCCACCGTCATCGGCTTCGGTCAGAATCCTCTTTGGCCGCAGCTGCGGCCTCGGCAGCCGCAGCTGCCATGTTGCGTTGCGCAATGGTGGACGAAATGGACGCCACCCCGCCGGTGGTCCGTGGCGATTCAGCGTGGAGCCACGCGGCCAGGAGTGCCTGGTTCTCGGCTTCGGCGACTTGACGCCTCACGATATCCAAATTCATTTCCTGGACCCGCAATGTCAGAGCATCACACCGACGTTCGAGGGCCTCGCTGATGCGGACGACATGGCTCAGGAGATCTCGCTCTTCATGGAGGTAACGCCCGAGAACCCGATAGGTCAGACGTCCGAACAGCCCGACCAACCTACCCTTCGGACCGCCCCCGGCATCCTCGGGATTGAACGAGCCGGGGAGTGCCCAGTGCTTGTGGAGGTAGTCGAGAGAGCTTCCGCTGCGGGACTGCTCACCCCCCGAGGAGGGGTTGAATTGATTTGGAGGCAGAGGCTCCCACCGGAGCACTTGATGCTCTTGTTTCAGGCGCTCGAGAAACTCTTTTGGGTCAAGCCCAGGCTGTCCCACGTGGTGATCCTCCCTTCGTTGCTATCACGCGTGGCATTCACCGGATGGTCAGTCACGTCGCAGTCTGTCGGCTGGCGGTGGTTCCCGAGGGACGGCTTGTGGATTTGCCATCCGATCGCCACGCGGATTGTACCCGTTATTGGCATCGCCCTCCGGGGACACCCGGCGGTGCGCGGCCTTGTTCAGAATGGCCCAGGTGGGACCGGTCACTGTCGAAAGTCGCCGGGGATGGGCCATAAGGGTGGGGGAAGCTCATGGTAGCCTTTAGTGGTCTTCGAGCGGTCCTTCTGGATCTGGTATTGGCCCCGGCTCCCAGTGGATCTGCTGCTTCGGGGAATGCGACGGAGAGCCACCGACGATTCTTTCGAACCTATTCCACGTGAGCCAAACAAACGCCATGTCGACACCCGACCCTCACCGATCCCTGGACGACGAGTCAGCATCAGCGGCGGTGGAGGGGGAATTGGTGGCAGCCCTCGGGTGGATGTCGGACAAATTCGCCGAGTCGGCGCCCCTTCCCGCGGTCAGCGCAAAGGTGCCCGACCCCTGGGGTCTCCATGCCGCGCTCTTTGCCCCGGCATATTGGCACTGGATCCACCTGCACAACCAGCAGCGCGTCGAGGGTGTCGATGTTCGGCAGCTCCCCACCGACGGGCCCTTGCTCAGCCTGGTGGTTCCGGTCTATCGGCCATCTCTCTGGTACTTCCGTGAGTGTGTGCAGTCGGTGATCGACCAGACGTACCAACACTGGGAGCTCTGTCTCTGTGATGACGGTTCCGGTGATCCCGAGTTGACGGAAGCCATGGAAACCATGGCGGCTGGTGACACCCGCATCAAAGTGATGGCACTCGAACAGAACGGTGGAATTTCCCGGGCCACCAACAAGGCGCTGGAAGTGGCGACGGGTGAATTCATCGTGCTGCTCGATCACGACGACCTGCTCGACCTCGAGGCATTAGCGGAGATCGCCGCCGTGGTGCTCTCCGAAGCCGACGCTGACGTCATCTACTCTGACGAAGACAAACTCGACGAGTTGGATCGTCCCTGCCAGCCCCACTTCAAACCCGACTGGGATCCGGACATGCTGCTGTCGTTCCCCTACCTGGGGCACGTCACGGCGATCCGCCATGAACTGATACAACGCATCGGCGGTTTCCGCCCCGAGTTCGATGGCAGCCAAGATTTTGATCTCATGCTGCGAGCGACCGAGCAGTCGCGACGGGTGGTTCACATCCCGAGAGTGCTCTATCACTGGCGGGTGGTGGCGGGTTCTGCCGCCGGTGATTCCGAAGCCAAGCCGTGGGCCCACCTGGCAAGCCGTCGAGCGGTGGAGGATGCGGTGATTCGCCAGGGAATCAACGGGGCAGTCGATGGCGGACCGTTTCAGGGCGCGTATCACGTCCGGCGCCGGATCGAGGGATCTCCCACTGTCAGCATCATCATGCCGTTCCGGGACCAGGCAGCCCTGACGGTTGCGTGTCTCGCTTCGTTGGAAGTGGCGCCGCGCTATCCGATAACCGAAGTCGTGCTGATCGACAACGGCAGCACGGAACCGGAGACGCGAGCTCTCCGCCGTCAGCTGGAAGGTCGACCCGCCACCCGGGTTCTCGAGTATCCCGGCCCGTTCAACTGGTCGGCCATCAACAACATGGCCGCCAAGACTTGCGATACCGACATGTTGTTGTTTCTCAACAACGACATCGAGGCGTCGTCGGACGGATGGCTGCATGCCTTGGTTGAGTTGGGTCAGCGGTCCGATGTAGGTGCGGTGGGCGCCCGTCTGCTATATCCCGATGGTGCTGTGCAACATGCGGGTGTAGTCCTTGGACTTGGCGGTGTCGCCGGACATCTGTTTGCCGGAATGCCCCCGGGTGAGATGGGGTACTTCGGCTGGGATCTCATCGTTCGGGAATACAGTGCGGTGACTGCGGCGTGCATGTTGGTCCGACGAGAGGTCTTTGAGGAGCTCAATGGATTCGACGAAACCTTTGCCGTCGGCTTCAACGACATCGATTTCTGTATCCGATTGGGACGAGCGGGATATCGGGTGCTCTACACTCCCCACGCCAAACTGATCCACTATGAATCGGTCAGCCGCGGGCTCTCGGGGTATCAGCACGATTACCAACAGTTTCTGGCCCGTTGGATCGGGGTGTTGCGTGTGGACGACCCGTTCTACAACCGAAACCTCGGACGGCTTGAACCGCACTGCCCCCTTCGGCCACCAGACGAAGACGAGAGGTGGCTTTCGTTAGTTGGCGGCCTCATGGAGACGGCGTAATCGAGACGGCATAATCGAGACGGCAGCGACCCAACCCTGGGTCGTGATCCTCAACCTCTGAATTCGACCACCTCAGCCCCGACGAGCGGAGTGTTGTCCGTGGGTTCGGTGGCTTCGCCGGGGTCGATATCTCCGTATGCGTGGGAACGATCCGACCAGTGCGACCATGGCGAGAAAGGCGACCAGAATCGCGGCCGTCTCGTGGGGTGGCAGGAAGTTGAAACTCACGATCGATCTTCCGGCGGGCACCGACACTTCCTGAAAGAGCCCAGTCGGCCCGAACGGGACCTTTTTGACCGCGACGGTCTTTCCGTTGATGTTCGCCGACCAACCGGGCATGAACTGGACCTGTCTGATTAGCACGGACGGACGGGAGCAGGTGACGGTGGCCTGGTCCCACCCTTGACCGGTGACCGAACATCCGGCACCCACGAAGTTGGTGTCCACGGAGTTCTCCGGCGACTCGGCGACAAGGGAGAAGAGGGGCGCAGGGGTCGGGAGCTCCCATATCTCGGCGAAACTGTCGTGGTAGACGACCCGTGGGCCGCCGGGCCAGGGGTCGGTCCCGGCGGTCGGAAAGCGGGTGCCGAAGATGTCAAGGCCATTGGCGTTGGTGACGATGTAACGCACGCCGACGGCTTCGAAGTTGGCCAGGTGCGATGTGAATTCGTCGGCGGGTGATTGGGCCTGGCGGTCGATGGTGGCGGCACCCGTGAACAACAGGGTGGGGGAGTTGGTATCGAGCTCTGAGTTGACGTAGATCACCCAATCCTTGGGAATGGGCAGATCGGTGGTGTTGACTTCGGCAATGCCGAAGTAGGAGCCATAGTTGGGCTGTATCGGCCCCAGGGTGGCGAACCGGTAGGTACCGAGGTGAGCCTGAAGCCAGGTGACCGACCCCAGATGCAACGGTGGTGACGGAGGAGCGGACGCATAGGTGAAGCCGAGGAGAAGGGTGGATTCCACGCAGATCGCGGCTGCAGCAAGGATGCGCCCCCTGCGTCTGATCTGCTTGGTACGTCGTGAGGGTGCTGCCCGGGAGCGCCGTGCCGCCCGCCACCCGCCGACAACCAGGAGAACAAGGACCAGCCCGGCGAACGCCATGCTCCAGATGACGTACACCTGGCGGTTCCCGTGTCCCGGGGTGGTCGTGCCGGCGTGGGCCATGACCGGCCAGGCCGTCATGCCGGCCCACGCCACCATGGCCCCGGTCAGGACTGCGCTGCCCACCAACACCCCTCGTCTGGTGACGCGACAGGCGATGTCGTCCAGGCCGAACACCGCCAGTATCACCACCGCCAACTCCCAGGATGGGTCCGCGTAGCGAAAGAAGGCGGTGGCATTGATGGCCGGTACGGCGGCCATCAGATGGACCACCGGCTGAAAATCGTAGGTGCGGAGCAGGCAGAGGAGTGCCCATACGCCGAGCCCCACTCTCAACCTTCGGTTGTGTCGGCCGACCAGGCCCACCAGGGCGGCCGCAATGAGAGTCACAGTCAGATAGCCACCGACGCTTCCCCACAGGCCGGAGATGACGTCGATGCCACCTCCCGCAGCCCGGAAACCGAAGATTGGACCCAATGAGTAGGGGAGGATGAGTTGGGAGAGACCGGTGGCGCGAAGCCCGGCGTGGGCCAAGGTGTGGCCGTGCCCCCCCAGGTTCGCCGAAGGCAGATAGGTGACAAACGCCACAATCAGAGGCGCGGCCAATGCGACCCCGACGAGGACCCCGGCCGCCAGTTTGGCGACCAAGGGACGCCAGCAGGCTCGGCCCGGGCCGGCAAGTCGAAGTACCGTCCACCACGCCACGAAAAGCCCGTCGATGAAGGTGGTCTCGGGGAATCCGGCCAAAATCGAAAATGCCAATGCGACCCCCAGGAGTCGCCATCCACCGGGGCGCTGTTCCCTGGCGGCTGATAGCGCATGCTCCACTCCCAACAGCGAAAGGGGGAGCAGGACGATCGGCCGGATTGGCGCATGGGTGAGCCACGCGTAGGTTCCGCACATTCCGAAGGCGACACCGCCGGCAATCGAGAATGTGCGCCCGACGCCGAGTCTCCGCGCCAGGAGGTAGGTCGCCCAACCCGTAGTGGTTTCGAGGAAAATTTGGAGAAACAGCATCCCCTGGTGGAACACCAGGAGGAAGGTTGGAAGGAAGAAGGCACCGCTTTGCATCTCCCCGGCAAGTGGGGACCCGACACCTTCGAACGGGTTCCACCACGGGATGTGCCCGTGGATCCAATCCAGGGTGGCCAGGTGGCCCAGTGCCTGGGTGGTGAAGGCCGAATTGGGGTCGATGTACGGTCGGCCCGGCAGCCAGGCGCTTTTGCCCGGGGACAGATACGCGTCGACGGCCAGGGGATTGCTGGTGACCAGGTGAAGGAGGGCCGGAAGATTGGCAGCCACCACGGCGACAAGGATGCAGGCGATCGGAAAAATCTCGTGTGATCTTCGATTCAACTCTCGGACGAGGCGCAAACGGGCAGAGGTGAATACCGGAGCCATGTTCTGTACCTGCATGCCGCGTGTTCGTCTCCGGTGACCCCGAGTAGTGATTGTCCCTACTGGGTTTGGCGTGAGGCACAGCGTATCGGCCTACGATGCGCCGGTGGCGTTGTTTGAACACGGACATATTGCTCCCAGGATCGCTGTCTCATTTTTGCCGGCGACAGCGCCAGAGCGGATGCCCGAGATGGCCGGAATGGTCGTGCGTTGAGCGCGCGCGCTTCGGCCTCGCTCGTTCGATCCCTCGAGCTGCCAGGGTGGAGGGTTCGGCTTGCCACCCTGGTCGAAAAGGATTACGAGGCCTGGTACCAGGTACGTGACCGATGTCGCTCGTGGCTGGTTCCCTGGGAGCCGCGGCCCAAGGGCGCACCGCTGGCGCCTGAAGACGCTGTCAGCTTTGCCAGCCGTTGCCTCATGCGTGAACGAGAACGTCAGCTCGGTACCGGCTTTGGCTTCGGCCTCTTCGTGGAGGGACGCTTCGCGGGAGAGATCACCCTTTCTTCCATCCAGAGAGGTCCGTTCCAGAACGGATCGGTGGGCTACTGGATCGATCAGGACTTGGCCGGGTTGGGTTTGATCCCTGAGGCTGTCGTCGTCGTCTTGCAATACGCATTTGAGACTCTCGGTCTTCACCGGATTGAAGTGGCGATTATCCCCCGCAACAGTTCGAGCCGACGGGTAGTGGAGAAGCTGGGACTTCGGGTCGAGGGCGTGGCGCTTGGATTCCTCGAGATCAACGGCGAGTGGGAGGACCACATCCGCTACGCCATCACCGCCGAGGAGTGGGCCGACCGTCGGACTGAATTCCTTACCAACTGGCTCAAGAAAGCCTGAACTGGCCGGCGTCACCCCCGGCTTGGGCAGCCGGGCCTGGCGAATCAGGCTGGCCTTGCGAATCAGGCTGGCTTGACGAATCAGGCTGGTCAGGCGAAGCACCTCCGGTCAGGCGAGTGTGCCGGGTCGGGCGGATCACCCAGGTTCAGCCCGGCCCCCCGCAGATCAACGGAAACCCAGGTAAACGCGTCCCTAAATCGCTGGAGGACTAGTCTCACCGGATGCGGTTGCCACGGGAAGACGGACCTGGTACCGAACAGGCCGGGTCCGGTCGGACGACAACACTCGACTCGGCTCGAGAGGGATACCCCCCGATGGCATGGTGGCGATGAATGCCGTAGGTCTTGATGACACCACGCTGCAACAGGAACGCCAGCTCTGTATCGTCGTTCCGGCATTCAACGAAGGAAGATCCGTTTTCGATGTGGTGAAAACAGCCTACAAGTCGATGCCTGACGCCCACGTTGTGGTGGTGAATGACGGTTCCACTGACGACACCGCCATCCAGGCATACCTGGCTGGAGCCGCCGTCGTCTCTCTTCCCATCAATTTGGGAATCGGTGGCGCGGTTCAGACCGGATATCAATATGCGTTGCGGCACGGATTCGAGTTCGCCATGCAGATTGATGGCGATGGGCAACATGACCCAACAGAAGCAGCACGCCTCCTGAAGCCCCTCATCGACGGAACGGCAGATGTGACGGTCGGTTCGCGTTGGCTTGGCCGGGGCGCCTTCGAGTCACCGTCTGGCCGTCGATTCGGAATGCGGGTCTTGGCAATGCTGGTGCGCTGGAAGACCGGGGGATCGTTTACTGATACAACCTCGGGCTTCAGGGCGGTCGGACGTCGGGGCCTCGAACTGTTCGCGGAGAGCTATCCCACCGACTTTCCCGAGGTCGGGACCATTGTCCTGGCGTACCGCAGCGGCCTGAGAATCGAAGAAGTTCCGGTCCAGATGGAGAAGCGCCAGCACGGCAGGTCGAGCATCGCTGGGCTTCGCTCGGCGTATTACATGATCCGGGTGATCGTTGACCTGCTCATTGACAGCGCCGATCACCGGAGTGTGACATGAGGCTCTTCGCGTTGTCCCTCGTCGTGAGCATCGCGTTTCTGGCACTTTCGGTGCGGGCCATCCGGCGTCATCGACTGAGTGAGCACACGGGGATGTTGTGGCTGGGTGTCAGTCTCGTCATGGTCTTTTTGAGTGCCACCCTCCCGTTTCATCTACTCGACCGGGCGGCCCGTTTTGTCGGTATCGCCTATCCACCTGACTTGATTCTGCTCATCGCCGTGCTGTTTCTCTTCGCATTCACCTTCCAGCTCTCGATGGGCCAGGCGCAGCTGAACGAGAAGAACACCAAGTTGGCCCAAGAGATCGGGATCCTCACCGCCACTCCGCCTCAACCTCCCCGGGCGTCGTCCAGTGCTGGAGACGAGGGACCGGACACCGCGGAGCCTGAATGGCTAGCGGAGCCCGAACGCACCACGGAGCCACAACGCGAAAGAGCACCGTCGGAGGTTGTCGTTGTTGCTGCCTCGGTAACACCTGCAGCGGAGGCAATGGCGCCCGAAGGCTCGCAGAGGCCCGGGTTGTGGTCGCACGTCCGATTGCCAGCACTGGGGCCCATGTTGTTTCGACGAGGCCGCCATGCAGGCTCTCACTCCGTCCTGAGTGAACCGTCGGTCATCGCATCGCCGGCCACCATCGCTTCCCCGGCACCAGGTCGCCGACTTCGATGGATGGCCAGTTTCGCTCTTCTGTTCCTGTTGATCGAGGCGTGGAGCCTGTCGACCCCGTTGATGGCCTCACCGGACGAGCCCGTCCACACCATCAAGGCGGCCGCGGTTGTTCGCGGTGAGTTCTTCGGTACACCGGCTCGGCCTACGCGGTTGGGTCCGTCGTCGCAGATCATCGTCCGCGTCCCCGATGTCTTCGCCGAACTGCCAGCTATCCCGAGCTGTTTCGCAACTCATCCAACGGTGCCGGCGTCTTGCGCGCCGACCCCCGGGCCGTCTACCCGGGAAGTCAAGGTAGCCACCGCAGCCGGCCGGTACGAGCCCTTGTATTACGCCATCGTCGGACTGCCCAGTCTTGTGTTTCCATCATCCACGGGAATCTGGCTCATGCGATTGGTGAGCGGTCTCCTATCGGCGCTGTTTTTGGCTTCGGCGCTTGAATCGGCCGCCGCTTGCAAGAGACGTCGACTGTTGGTGTGGGGTGTGGCTGTCGCCGCCACACCAATGGTGATGTTCATGGCAGGAACCATCAACCCCAACGGGTTGGAAGCGAGTTCGGCGATTTGTCTGTGGGCATCCGGGTTTGCTTTGTTATCCGACCACGCGGTCGTATCGGACCGAAGGTTGTTGGCCCGCGTCGGCATCTCTGCATCGGTACTCGTCCAGGTACGGGGGCTCTCACCCCTGTGGCTGCTACTCATTGCGCTCGCCCTTGTCGTCCTGGCCGGGAAGAACAAGATCATCGAACTGTCCCGGGATCGAGTGGCGAGGCTGTGGGTCGCAGTACTGGCGGCCAGCTGCGCCTTTACCGCGTGGTGGCTGATTCGTTATAACCCGCTGGCGTTATCGCCAGGTCTCGTGCTGCCCAAACATGTTCCCGTCTCCAGTCTGATATCGACGAGCGTCGGATTCTCCGACGGATTCATCCGCGAAATGATCGGGGTACTGGGCTGGCTCGATGTGTCGACTCCGTCTGTGACGTATTACGGATGGATCGCCATGGTCTTCATGCTTCTGGGATTTGGTCTGTTGTTTGGCAGGAGGCTGTTCGTAGGGGTGCTGGTCTGTCTGGTGGTACTGACCGTGGCATTGCCAATTGTGTTCGACGCGACGAACGCGCGGAACTTGGGATTCGTATGGCAGGGGCGTTACATGCTGCCCCTGGCTGCCGGGATACCCATCGTCGCCGCCGGAGCGGTGGCCAAGGGATATCTCTCAGATCGGACGCACCGGCGTGCCGCAGTCATTTTTCCGGCGATCCTGGTCATTTCTGAGCTGGCCCCGTTGACTCATGTCAAAACCTCCGGGAAGGCCGATTCATTGCCTCACGAAAAACCTCCGCCTGGAGCTACTGGTTGAAGGCCCTGTTCACCCG
>Ga0208079_1000317_pt1 | contig 26888 bp, 25 predicted proteins | sample NGESurdeep092012_5_FD_184474 | JGI IMG/M metagenome (GOLD analysis project Ga0208079, IMG submission 184474) | Arctic peat soil microbial communities from Barrow, Alaska - NGEE Surface sample 210-2 deep-092012 (SPAdes) | ecosystem: Environmental > Terrestrial > Soil > Wetlands > Peat ... | reverse complement strand
GATCGCGCCGGCTGCGGCAGACAGCCAGAGGGGAATGCCGATCCCGGCCAGGCCGAGGGTTGCCAAGGCGAACATGTCTCGGCGACCGACGCGTCCAAGCATGGGGATTGGCATCAGGGAAGCCTGAGAAGCTGGAAATCCCCGCTCAGCGCGATCGGGACCGCGTCAGCCACGAGGGAGTCCGGATGTGCCGCGTCGGCATAGATGTAGTCGATGCCGTTGGCCATCAGAAAGGCGGCCACAGCTGCGGAAGACGGGGCCGCTGCCGCATCCGGATAGAGCGTCCGCTGCGGAGCCCATGTGAAGCCTGTGTTGGGTACCTGCGTGGATGGTTGTGCGCCGATGAGCGTACTGAAGACGTCCGCCTCAAAGCACATCGGCACGACGCGGCGGCCCGTGTGCGCATCAAGTGCGAGTAGAGACGGACTCCCGAAGGAGACTTCCTCGAAGGGAAGGCACGCGTACGCGAGCTTCGCGTCCGAGGGTTGACCCTTGATTGCAGCCAAGATGCTCAGGGGAAGTGGTGCGTAATCGTTTGGCCCGACGCTTTGGAGCCGGATGATGCCGCGGCCGACGCCGAGTTCAAGCTGCGCGACGCAGAGCAGCAATGCAGCGGCCGCGAATCGCGCATACCCAGTGGCCCGTAATCGTACCCAGGGCATCCAGGCAGCGGCGGCCGCGACCGGCGTCGCAAAGACGGCGATCCCGCCGAAGAACACGTAGAACATGTTGAAGTCACCGAGCCGCGCGCCCCATGTGATCGCACCGACGACCAGGAGTTCACCAGGGTGCCGAGATAGATGTCGGCGTGGACCGGCGCTTCCTTTCGGGCCAGGAACCACGCGACGGGGATCGCGAAGAACGCTCCGGCGCCCAGGGCGATGACGGCGATGGAATCGCGCCATGAAGCGTTGAATGGGGAAACGCTCGGCGACAACGCGCTGCCACCCAGGCCGTGGCCCGTGAACAGGCCCCAGACCACGGTCGCGACGAGAGCGATACCTGTGGCGATGAGGGTGCGTCGCCAGATCGGCGACACGATCGGCAGGCGGCGTGTCGCCTTCACGGACTGCACGATGCGGATCGTCCAAACGCTTCCCACGCCGACGAGCGCCAGGAGCGCGATTACGACGTGGGCGGGCACGATGAGGGCGACGGCGCTGCCGACAAAGCCGGCGAGTGCCCAGGCCGGCCTCCGCGTTCCCAACACCGTCACGCTGTACAGCGCGAGAAGGACCGCTACCGCAGCCAGGCCGAACACGGTGATCCCGAAGATCAGGCCAGCCGTCCAGACGCTGAAGAACGGGCCCGGGATCAACGGGATCGGTGCGAGAAACACACACGCGAGGAACCCGAACAGGTAGGCTCGCCGGGACGCTGTTGCGGCCATCCGGCGCACGAGGGTGCCCGTCAGAGCGGCCGCCGCGAGCAGCAGCACGGGTAGCACAACGAAGAAGCGCGCGGCGAGCGGCGCGGTCCCGAAGATCGTGATGGCAGCAGAGGCGAGCCACAGCTCGCCCCAGTGGTACCACGTCTGGGGCGGCAGACCCGGAAGCTCAGAGAAGCCGGAGGGCAAGTAGTTCGCCTCGGTTCCCGTTGTGGCGAGGTCTGCGCCGAGCACGGCGTAGAACGCTGGGTCCCGAGCCTCGATGGGCTGCACGCCATCGCGAGGGCTCGGGGCCATCGTCGACCCATAGAGAAGCGCGACGGCGACGATAAACACGGCACCGGCCACGGCGGTGAAGATCAAAGACCTGCGACGAGGCGACCGGGTCGGGATCGTCTCGTCGCCGTCAATTCCAGCCGCGGCCGATGCGAGGGCGTCCGCAGCCGCGGAGCGTCGTGCTCGCCGAGCCGCGGCGAGAGCGATCGCGAGGGCGAAGCCAATCGCGACCGGGGTGAACGAGCTTCGCCCGCCGGACCAGATCGCGGCCCACCAGGCCGCCAGAACCATGAGCCCTGACGCCAGGCCGACCCCAACGGTCTCCCCGGCCGGAGCGTCTGACGCGAGAAGGCCTGCGCTTCGAGCCACCCAGATGCCGAACAGCAGTACCACGCCGCCGAAGAGCAAGGCCTCGCCGATCGAGAGCCAAACCTCTCCATTGGCGATCGTAATGGCGAACTCAGTCGCGAGCGTCTGCCACTGCAAGGCCGGTCCCCCCTTCCCGGAAGTCGCGGTCATGGGACACGCCCACGCGGGATGAACGTACCCCGTGGCGGGCTGATCCCACGTCGTTCACGTTCTCCGGCAGCGATGGGCATTTCTCCGGCGGGTCCGCTGCGCCAACAGATGCGACAACCGCGTGAACGACGAGTTCTCTCATCGGCGGGACATCCTCCGATCTCAAACACGCGAGCGTGGGCCGCAGGATACTGGCTGCCACGCCTGCACGTCCCGGTCCGCCGGCGAAGGTGCCCGACACGCCAGCGAGCCAGACCCGCTCGTCCGCGCGGTTCCGAGCCCAGGCGGCGACCAGGATCGCGACGGGCGCCGCGATCGCGAACTCCCGAATGCTCACCGCAAGAAGGCCGGCTCCGAGAGAGGCGACAAGGGTCACTCGTCTGCCCTCGCCCTGGAGCCACCTGGTTCCCAGCAGCAGGCAAAGCAGGGCGAGCGCGAAGGCAGGCACATCGGTCATGAAGCTCGCCGTTTCGCGAGCAAAGCCGGGGAATGCCTCCACCAGCAGGACCACCATCACCGCCGAGCCCGTCCCGACGAAGCGTCGGGCCAGGAGATAGGTGGACGCGACGCCGATCAACGCCATGACCAGCCCGAATGCGGTGAACGCCCAAGGATTGCCGCCGGACAACCACAACAGTGGCTGCACCATCACGATTTGCCCGATGGATGCGGCTGTGTGCCCTGGCATGTCGACGCTGCCCGTGCGGAACAAGCTGCCGGCGGCCCGCATGTAGACCCAGTCGTCGTTACCGGGAATGCCGATCGCGCCGGCTGCGGCAGACAGCCAGAGGGGAATGCCGATCCCGGCCAGGCCGAGGGTTGCCAAGGCGAACATGTCTCGGCGACCGACGCGTCTCGCATGCCTTCGACCATATAGGAAGCGTGCCACAGGATGGCCGTTGGTCGAGGGCGCTCCGGCGTGTTGTGCCTTCCGTCACGGCCGTCCTCCAGCGGCCTGCGGCGCGTCACGGCCGCGACCGCAGGGGCCGGCCGGCGGCGTCGGCCGCCCTCGGTCCCCTGCCCGCCCACCGGGCCGAGGGTCACTCGCCGCTCGAGACGCCGGCCGTGGATGTGGGCCGGAATACCGCGCCGTCCTCGTCCTGGGCGACAGCGCGCCAGCCAGAATCGGACGCCTCGAGGGTGCGCAGGAGGGCGCCCTCCTCGCGGCGATCCACGACCACGAGCGAGGCGCGGATGCGAGCGAGCGTCTCGAGCGTCCCCGGCCCACCCGCCGCGATGACCAGGTAGTCCGCCCATGCAGATGCCGGCACGACCTCGATCCGGCTATCCACCATGACCGGGACGCCGGGCGCCGCCCATTCGAACCACGACGCCCAGCGCTGGGGGACCACCGCGCGGTCGGAGGGCGATCCTGCGTTGCGCATCGCCGTGGCCAGCCCAACGGGCGCATCCAGGAGCAACCCGTCGGGGCCAGCGAGCGTCGCCGCCGGCCGCCAGTTCGGCTGGAGCAGGATGACGAGCAGCCCGAGCGCGACGCCGATGCCGAGGTTGAGGCGCCGCAGGCCCGCCGGCGCGGGAGCAGCCGGACTCGAGGCCCCCGTCTGGACGCTGTGCGCCGCCAGCCGCGCGAGTGCGGGCGCCAGCACGACCGGCGCCCCGAATGCCCACCAGACCACACCCCGCTCCGCCCATGCACCGACCAGGATCAGGCCGCCGAGCCAGAGCAGGCCGGGCGCCGACGGCCACCGCTCATCGCGACGCCAGGCGGCGGCGAGGACGAGGGCCGCGACCATCACGCTGAGATAGAACAAGCCACCGGCGAACGAGAGTGGGCTCGTCCGTTGCCACTCGGATACGAGGCGCGCCACGTCGCCGTTCGTCGATAGCCCCATCGCGTAAGACCAGGAGCCCGGTCCGAACGGGGTGACGACGCTCGCGGCCGCCGTCAGCACGACGAGGACCAGGCTCCGGCGCATGACCGGCGTGGGCGCGCGGAGATCTGCGACGAAGGCCAGCGCGGCGGCACCGACGCCCAGGAAGAAGCTCCCGTGGAGGTTCGCCCACGCGAGGACCACCAGCGGCACGAGGAACGCGAGGCGCGGCCGCCCCCGGCGATCCGCGAGGAGTGCGATGACGAGGACGAAACAGACGATCCCAAAGAGCTGCGCGCGCAACGCGAGCGCGCCGATCCCCACGACGAAACTCGCGAGCGAGAGGCTCGCCGCGGGGCGGACCGGCAGCCATCGTCGGGCCGTCCAGAAGACCAGCCCGACTGCCAGCCCGACGAGGAGCGCCCGGAAGAGCGCGAGCCCGGCCCATCCGCCGGCGGAGTATCCGAGCGAGAGGAGGACGCCCACGCCCCACTGCTGGTTGAGCCACGGCTGGCCGGCCGCAGTGAACGTGAGCGGATCCGCGCTCAACACGGATCCGGACGCGCGCATGAGGTCGCCCACGCGCACCTGGTACGCGAGGTCGACGGTGGACATCGGGGCAATCGTCGCGCCTAGGATAGGCAGCAGGACTGCCAGCAGCGTCCACAGGCGGTCTCGGGTCATATCGTCGCCTAGGTTCGCACAGCCCGCCGCCGGCTACGACTCCCCTCCGTCGGTCAGCTCAGGGCCGCGTGAACGCCGCCTGGAGCGTGGAGGGAGACATCGGGGGAGCAGCCGAATCGGCGATGCGCCGGACCAGGAAGTACTCGGTTCGCGGGTGGTCATCCGTGATGATTGGGCCCGGGCCGACGCCCGACCGGACGGCGTCACCAGTCGCGAACACGAGGCTCGGGATCAACTGAGACCAGGCGGCCGAATCGTGCGCGGGAGAATCCGGTGCCGTGGACAGGTTGTCGGTTACGCCTGGGCGCTCAAGGACGGAAGCGATTGCATCTGGCGCAATCGACACCGGGCGATCGGAACCGAGCATGAACACCCCTGCACCGCCCGGCCCGAACGCCAGCGTGACCTCCGGGAAGACGTCCGCGAAAGTGCGGGCGTGGGCCATGAACTCGTCCAGTCGCTGGCCGTACGGGATCCACTCCATCATGACCCCGCCCGCGTTGAGTCGCCTGGCCGCAGCGGCGTAGAACTCGCGTGAGTAGAGCACGCCGGTGCCCGCGCTCTCGACGGGTGGCGGCGGATCGACCACGATCGTGTCGTATCTCCGATCGGTCAGCTCGACGTAGTTGCGACCGTCCGAGATCACCAGATGTCCCTTCGGGTCCGCCAGCACGGCGTCCGCGTCCGGGTAGAAGTACTGGAACATCCTGGGCACGGTCGGCACCAGTTCGACGCCATCGACGCGGTCGCCGAGGATCAGGCCAGTTCGATAGCTGGATCCCATGCCAAAGGCGATCACGAGCAGCGAGCGGGCGTCAGGTCGCGCCATGGTCGGAAGGGCCGGCATCAGGCGAGCGTCGATGGTCATCGAGGTCATGGAGGTGCCGGCTACCCACAGCTGCGGGTCACGCCCAATCGTGCCGGCCTGGACCGAGGCGATCTCGTCTTCCCCGGTCGCGAACATGTGCCCCGTCCTCTCGATCCTCACGACGGATGGGTCGCGCGCCAATCCCGCGAGCGCAATCGCGAGCACCGCTGCCACTGCGATCGGGGCGGAGAGCACTTCCGTTCTCCGGTGCCGCCTGGGCCGCTGGCGCCAGATCCACCAGGCCGCCGAGATGTTCGCCGCCGCCAGCACCAGGACCGTCACGGGCGAGCCGATCGTGGGCATCGCGATAAACGGGATGCCCACCGTCCCGATGACGATGCCCAGCGTGTTCGTCCCAAGAAGCAGGCCCGTGTCAGAGCCGACTCGATGATCACCTGAGGCAATCAGCCGAGACGCAAGTGGCAACGAAAGGCCGATTGCCGTTGCCGTCGGCAGCACGACGATCATCCAGGCGATGCCATCCGGGACGTTAAGCGGGCGAAATGCGATGAGCAGCGTTCCGACCGTTGCCAGGACCCCGATCAGGACCTGGGTGCGGGCGAGCCAGCCGAGTGTGTCCATCCCTCGGCGGGCCGCAATCTCGACGATGAAGGGGCCGATGGCGAGCCCCATCAGGAAGAAGACGAGGATGGCGCTGAAGACGTACGACGAGCCGCCGGTCCCCGACGAAAGGAGTCTGGTCCAGAGTGTCTGGTATCCAAGCGACGTGAGTCCTGACACGAAGGACATCACGACGGCAACGCGGCGCAGGTCGACACGATCGGGGACCGTGGCCGACGTATCGTGCCAAGCCCGCTCCGCCAGTGGATAGGTTGTCGTCGGCTGCGCCGGCCGGAATCCGTCGGGCCCGACAGCGTCCATTGGCGCGGCATCGGGCCGCCGAGCAAGGATCAGGGCCGTCATGCCCGCCACGGCGGAACCGGCTGCGCCGACCCGCAGGCTGTCAGAGAGCCCCAGAACCTCGATGAGCACGAAGCCGGCAGCCGCCGCCCCGACGATCGCGCCAAGGGTGTTCGCCGCGTAGAGCCGACCGAAGACATCGCCGAGATCGGCGGCCCGACGGGCCAGGTGGCGACTGAGGCTTGGGAGCGTCGCACCCATGAGCACGGTGGCAGGGGCGAGCGCCAGCACCGCGAGGACGAAGCGGATCCCGGCCAGCAACGCCGGCTGGTCAACCAGCGACGAGTACGCGGACCCATAGACCGAGCGGATCAGCGAGAAGAGGAGAGGCGTCGCAAGGACCACCGCGACCAGCACGAGCTCCAGGGCGCCATACAGGCGCAACGGTGACCGGACGCGATCCGCGACGCGACCGCCAACAAGGCTGCCGACCGCCATCCCGCCGAAGTAGCCCGTCAGGATGGCCGCGATCGCCTGCGTCGTGTTGCCAAACACGAGAACGAGCTGGCGCGACCACACGACCTCGTAGATCAGGCCCGACGCACCTGAGAGAATGAAGATCGCGACGATCGTCGTCCGACGGTCCCGCACTCGCGCCTCCTGATCGACACGCAATCGTTGTCCGCGGGTTGGGGCGTCCGACGGGTCCCGCAGAGAATACCAGCGAGGGAGCCTCGCTGACCGTCACGTGCTCCCCCGGGGTGAGCCGGGATCGCCCCAACCTGTCGGCGCCTCTGCGCGTCAGGGGAGCCCGCGCTCAGCCCGCGGCGACCGCCTCGCGGACCGACGGGCGGACCGCGGCCACGCCCGCGTCGTAGAGATCCTCGATTGACGAGACCATCAGCTCCACGCAGAAGCGCTCGTGGACCAGGTCGTGGCCGCCCTTCGCCAGCAGGTCGGCGTAGGCGTGGTCCGTGAGGAGGCGGACGATTGCCGCGGCGAGCGCGCCCGCGTCGTGCGGCGGGACCAGGAGCCCGGTCCGGCCGTCCTCGACCATCTCCGGGATCCCGCCCACGTTCGACGCAACCACCGGCCGCGAGAGCGCCATCGCCTCCAGGATCGTGAGGCCCTGCGCTTCTCGGTAGGAGGGCAGGACGGCCACGTCCAGGGCGGCCGTCAGGGCCGGCACGTCGTCGCGCCGACCGGTGAAGATGACCCGGTCCGCGACCCCTCGTTCGGCAGCCTGCGCCTCCAGCGCCTCGCGGCGGCTCCCTTCGCCAACGACCAGGAGGTACGCATCCGGGACCACGCGGAGGACCAGCGGCCAGGCGTCGATGAGCGTGGGATGGCCCTTCTCCGGCTCCAGCCGCGCCACGACGCCCACGATCTGGGCGCCCGGGGTCATCGCATACTCCTCGCGGAGCGTGCAGCACGCCTCCTGGTGGTCGTAGCGCTGGAGGTCCACGCCGTTGTGGATGAGCGAGACGGGCACCTTCGAGGGACGCTCGTCGGCGATCTTGTGGACGATGGCGCGCGACACCGCGACGAGGTGGTCCATCCGCGGCGTGAGGCTGCGGAGCACGTGGCGGTCCTCCGCGCTGCGGATCCGGCTGGAGTGCACCGTCCCGATCACGTATGGGCGTTGGTGGCCGGCCTCGCCCAGCGCGATCGCGGCGCGCGTGCCGACCAGCTCCGCCCGGTACATGTGGTTGTGGACGATCTCCGCGTCTGCGTCGGCGAGGAACGTCGCCAGGGCGCCGACCGCGATCGCGTCGTCGGGCTCGTCGAGGACGTGGACCGGGATGCCCAGGCGCTGGATCCGGCGAATCGCGCTGCCGCCGGAGAGCGAGACCAGGCTCGCGTCGTAGCGCGAGCGATCCAACCGGGAGAGGAGCGAGTAGACGTGTTCCTGGGCACCGCCGTTCGTGCCGGTGGCGAGCACCTCCACGATGCGCACGGGGGCGCCGCCGGGGATCGGCGCTCGGTCCACGGTTTCGACGCAGGGATCGCCGGGAAGCGGGGCGCCCATCTCAGGAAGCGGTTCGCACGACCAGCAGGCGCTGGATTGGCACGTCCACTGCCCCCCACTCGTACTTGTAGGGTTCGTCGCCGCGCAGGAAGTCGAACCGCGATCGGCCAGCCTGCAGGGCCATCTCGATCGAACGGGCGACCAGGACCACGCCTGGCGACAGCTCGCGCGCTTCCGGGTCCACGCCGGCGTTGTAGAAGTAGAGCGTCTCGCCGTCATCGAACCAGATGCCGGCCGCGATCCGGCGGCCGCCTACGGTCAGGAAATGCAGCGCGACGAGGCCGTCCGGGCCGCAGTGCTCGAAGAGCCCGCGGAAGAAGGCGCGGCTCTGGGCGCCTCCTGGCGTCTCCGGGAAGAGCCCGTCCGCGCCCCAGCGCTTCTGATGCAGGTCCACGAACTCGTCCAGGTCGCCGATCGGGTCCGTCGAACGCTCCAGGCGGACGGCGCCCGCGGCCTCCGCGCGCCGGACCTTGCGGCGCACCTCGTGGCGCTCCTTCTTGCCCAGCGTCCCCAGGTAGCCCTCGTAGTCCAGGCCGGGCTGGAGATCCAGGATCGGGCAGACCTCCTCGCGCTCGCGGACCACCGTCCAGCCCTCCGAGGCCGACCGCGCCCCAAACGCGACCGCCAGCTCGTCGGCAGCCGGATCGCCGCAGCGGAGCCGCCGCAGGTCGATGACGTCCCAGGGGTCGGGGTGCGGATCGCCGAGGTTCGCGCCGGCGGCGAGGGCGTCCGTGACCGCGCGGGCGACCGCGGGAAGATCCGCCGGCCGGGCGAGGACCGTCGCGTAGTCGGCGTGGTAGCTCGCCCCGAAGAGGACGGCCTTGCGGTCCGGCGCGACGGGCGTCAGGGGGGCGGCGTGGCCGGCCCCGCGCATCCGGGTGCGGAGGATTGCGTCGTCCGGCTCCACCTCGTGGCGGTGCATGAGCGGCACGATGGCCAGGGGTGCCGCGCCGTCGGGCGCCGCGTCGTCCACCACGACCAGGGTCTGGTCGTGCGCGTTGGCGCCGTAGGCGTCCCACCAGGCCCGCTGGACTCCCCAGCGCGAGAACGGCGTCGCCCACGGCGTCGCACCCGCCAGCGCGTCCCACGTCGCCGGGCTGATCGCGTCAAAGGGCCGGCGGACGGCGCGAAGTGCGACGGTGGGAGCGTGGTTCTCCGCGCCCGGGGCCGCCTCGCCGGGCGCGCCGGGACAGGGCGGGTCCAGATCGGGGGAGATCGCGGCGGTCACGGCGGCGAGGATAGCACCGGTTGTTGCGGAGTCATCGATCGGCTCTCGTAGGTCATCGATCGGCCGTGGCGGGGGCGCGCCGAGCGGGCGCACCGTCACTCGTTCGACCTCGGGCTCTCGACCCAGACTCGTGGGGTCCCGCCGAGGAGCCGCCGAATTCGAGCCGTCAAGGGCGCGTGTGCGAGAGGGGGCAGGAGGGCCACCAGCAGGGCGATCGAAAGGAAATAGAGACGAGGCCAGGCAAGGATCGTTCCGAGAACGGCTATCCATTGCCGGTCCGATCGCGCGCCCCATATGACCAGCACGATCGCAAAAGGCAGCCGTGGCCAGATCGGAATCGGGAACGGCCAGCCCGGAGTGTCGCCGAATCCGGGCAGATATGCCAGCCAGTCCAGCCAGACGTGAGGTTGAAGGGCGAACGAGACGATTGAGACGATCGCCGCGGGTGCGATCGCGATCGCAAGACGGCGCCATTCGCGACGAACCAGTGGCCACAAGAGGATGACCCCCGCCGACGGCTTCGTGACAAGGAGCACCGACCAGAGGACCGGACATCGGAACCCGCCCACCACGGCGACTGCAAGAAGCAGGTTGATGTTGGCCGCGTTGATCTCGGCGGCTACTGGCGGAAGAAAGAGCGCGACGATCGTCGCGGGGCCAGTCAGGAGCACCAATGCTGCAAGCTCTGCCGCGCGGAGAAGTGCAACGAAGGCGTTGAATGGAAGCCCGAGGAGCGGCGCCAACGCCTGGATCGCAACGGGCGGATATGCGAACTGGAATGGGCCGGGTTGATACGGAGCGGCCGCGTTCGTGGAGTAGTAAGCCAACGCGTCGGTGGGGTTGCCTCCGTACTGGAGGTAGACCATCCAGACGACCAGCGCCCCCGACACGCCCAAGGCGGTCAGGAGCATGCGCGGAGAGATACGTCCCATCTTCACCGGCATCAGTCTATGGATGGTGGTCCCACCACACGCCGTCGAGGTTGAGGCGACGACCGATCACGGGAGGTCAGCTCCGAGCCGGCCGGCATCGACACCGTCGGGCCGCGCGCGCGCCGCCCAGGCCACCAGGGGAACGCACACGAGCGGCACATCGCGGATCGAATACCAGACGACCGCCACGGACCCGCGGCCATTGAGAAGGACGTGGAGGTAGTCAATCCACATAGGCAGCAGGGCCAGGGACACCAGGATGAAGGCGGCCAAGAGCACCCACCATCCGCGACTGCGGGCGCCGAGGAGCGCGAACGGCCCCAGTGACGGCTTCAGCAGCACGAGCGCGAACGCCGGTCGCCAGACGGTCCCGAGCGCCGCGAACATCGCGATCCAGAGGCCGGGATTGCCCGACGCGATGATCTCGACGGACCAGAACGTCGAGAGGCAGAGACCCATCGCCGGCCACGCCCAGATCATCGGTCGGTGGTGCCAGACGATCCCGGCGATCGCGCAGATAGGAAGGCCCCACCACAGCGCGTCCTGGAGATAGGCCGCCGGCACCAGCCATGCCAGTGCCGTCGGTGGGTAGAGCACGTGCCCTTGGATGATCGTGTAGGGCCCGGCCAACTGCGCCGGGTAGTACCAGAAGCCGCCACCGGCCCAGCGCAGCGCCGCCTCCTTGTAGATGCCCCGGTCCACGCCGACCACACTGCCCCCCTCTCCGACCGAGAGCACGACCCAGAGGCGCCAGGCGAAGGCGATGGCCGTCAAGACGGTGAACAACGCGAGCCCCAGCTGGACGGGATGAGACCAGCGACCCAGACGGGAAGGTGCGTGGGTCGGTGAGGTCATCCGCGACAGGGCCGCTATCGAACGCTGATCCGGTCGATCGCCACGTCCGTTCCCTTGGCGGCCGCCGGCTTCGTGCCAAGGATCGCGACGGCCATGGTGTAGACCTTGTTCGTGAAGGTCGGCGACGTGTGGACGACGTGGCGATAGGCCGTCGACGATCGGTAGACGTCGATCGTGGCCTTCGTGGAGCCGTGGATCACGATCGCCGCCTTTCCGGAGGTCAGGTCTTAGCGTCGAGCGAGAACCCTGCCCCCGGAGGCCACCGAGTACCTCAGCCTTTTCGATGTGGCCAACGACCGGATGGGACGGGCCCGTCGAGCGGCGGTTCGGACCCACTCTACCCTTCCTGATCGGCCTCGAGGGGGCTCCGCCCTTTGCTTCTCCCGCCTTCGGCCCTGATCCGACCAGCAACTGGTGCGACAAGGCACACCCCGAACGCGAGCGGGTACAGCGCGTCCACCGGGAGCCACGTCACGAGTGGGATGACCATCGCCCACCACTGGCGGCGCTCCAGGAGCAACGCCACGGGCAGGAGCAGGAGCATCGCGTAGTGGTCCCAGAGGAGCGGGCTGAGGACCTGTGAGGCGACGACACCGACGACGAAGCCCGTTTCTGGGTCGCGGCGAAGCCAGGCGAACACGGTGATCGCGAGGGTCGCGGCGGCGGAGGCCCACTGGGGCGCGGTCGCCACCTCCAGGCTCGCGCCCGCCCGCCAGGCGATCGCCCCGGGGGTCATGTTCTTCGGCGTCGTTACCGGCTGGCTCACCCGACCCAACAGCGCGACGTAGTCGGTCCAGGTCGCGACGCCCGTGACGAGCGTGACGATGAGCGTCGCCGCCCCGCATGCGACGAGCCCAACGAGGAGCGCCCGCCAGTGCCGGGTGATGGTCATCCACGCGAACAGGAGCGCCGGCTGGACCTTCGTCAGCGCCCCAACGGAGACCGCCAGCCCCAGCGGGAGTGGCCGGTCCAGCGACCGCCAGCCGATCGCGAAGCAGAGGTAGAGGAGCGGGCCGACCTGCCCGAGCTTCACCGAGTAGAGAAACGGCAGGCTCAGCGCGGCGAGAAGCGCGATCGCCCAGCGCACCTGCGGACGCACGGGCAGGATGGCCGTCCCGGCCACGAAGGCCGCAACGAGCGCGCCGAGCCAGGCCCACGTTCCCACGGAGCCCGGCAGGAGCGTGAACGGGACCACCGCGAGCGCGAACGGCGGCGGGTAGAGGTAGATCGCGAAGCCGCCAGCCACGTCCACGTTCGGGTCGTAGAGCGGCAGGCCGTGGAGGAGGCGCTGCGCCGCGTGGGCGTACGCCTGATAGTCGTACCCGAGCGTCGCGCCGGCGCTCACGAGGACGGCCCCGGTGGTGAGCCCGAGCAGGGCGAGCGCGAGGACGGGGGCGAGCCGTCGCGCGGCTTCACCGAGACGCACCGGTGGCGATCCCTCCCCTGACAGGCCGAGCGGCACCGCGCCGACCGTCCCGGCCAGTCTAGGCTGTGCGCGACGCCTCGGCGGAATTGCGGGGCGCCGCATGTCGACGCATTTGTTCGCGCGGGGAACGGAGAAGTGGGCGAAATGTGGCTCACTCGAGTCGGATCCAGGCCGCGAGTTCCGCTGGTAGGACCCATGGTGACCGGCGCTTTCGCCGCTCAGGGGAGCGATCTTACCTGCGGTTCACCTGGATCACGTTGACGCTCGTGCTGCTGGTGTTCGCGGGCATTCGAGGCAGCCATCGTCCTGCCGCCGGCCATCGCCCATCCGGGCGTGACGCTCGATATGGACTTCACGATCTACGGCGGCGAGCCCCACGAGGCAGGCGCGTCGCCACGTCCACGGGCCAGCGGTCACCCGTGCGGAGCCTCGCGTGTGGCTCCAGCCGTCAGCTCGTCGGGCGATCGGCGCCGCATGTGCCGATGCAGGAGCGGTGTTCGAAGGAGGTCCCACGCCACCCGCACGGCCAGCCCCGGGCCCGGGTGCATCCGCGAGCCGCGTTTGTCGGACCAGCGGATCGGGACCACCGCGATCCGGTAGCCGCGGCGGCGGGCGAGATAGATGAGCTCCACGTCGAAGACGATGCTCGTGATCACCTGGCGGGCGAAGAGGTCGTGGGCCGCTTCCCGCGTGAAGCCCTTGAAGCCGCACTGCGTGTCCTGCACGGGACCGACCGCCCATACCGATGCGAGGAGGTGGAACGCCCGGCCCAGCAGGCGGCGATAGGGCGGCTGGCTGGCCCGCATGTCCGAGCCGTCGGGCTGGATCCGGCTGCCCAGCGCGAGGTCGTGGTCCGCGAGCGCGGCGACCAGCAGCGGGACCTGGTCCGGGGGCGTCGCCATGTCCGCGTCGGCGAAGATCACGAGGTCCGTGTCCGCGGCCAGCATGCCTGCGCGAACGGCCGCGCCCTTCCCGCCGTGGTGCATCGAAAGCAGCGTCAGCAAGGGACGGTGTGCGCCTCGGGGCGTGATCGCCTCCGGCCGTGCCTGCACGAGGCCCGCCGTGCCGTCCGTGCTGCCGTCGTCGACGACCAGCACCCGGATGTCCGCCGGCAGCGCGGCGGCTCCTGGCGCCCCGTCACGGCCCTGTGCACCGTGCCGCCCCAGGTAGCCGAACAGCTCATCCAGGGCCGGTCCGAGGCGTGCCTCCTCGTTGTAGGCGGGCAGGACAATCGTCAGGGAGAGGGCCAGCATTGCGCGAAGGCTATCGGCGCCGTCGCCCGTCGGGGGCCGTGACGGCTGCCACGAACGTCATGAACATGTACGTGAGGAGGCGTGGCGTCGCAACCACGCTCAAGATGACCGCGGTGGCCCAGCCCCACCGAGTCGGAGCCAGCCGGAGGACGACGCCCACGCCCGCGAGGACGAGCGCGACCCACAACAAGGGCGAGGAAGCGTACGGCGAGAGGTTCTGGACGTGGCCGACTTGGTGCAAGGAGATGGCCGTGATGTAGTCCAAGGTCGCTTGGGGTGCGAGGACCAGCTGGAGGAGTGCGAGCCCGGCCATCGTCGCGGCGAACACGCCGAGGCTTCGCCACTCGCGCCGTCCGATCCACCAGAGAGCGATCAGCGCGGGGAAGAGCTTGATGTTCGCAGCGAGCGCGATCGACCACGGGGCGCCGATCGCGGTGAGTAGCGTCAGCGGGACCTGCGCCTGACCGATCGCGACGCACCAGGCGATCGGGAGGGCGAAGATGCCGAGTGCCAGCCACGTCTCCCGGCGCCGAAGTCCGCTCCACCAGACCGTCACGATGAAGCTCGCGATTACCACGACTTCCCAGATAGCCGATGCGGCCGCGAACGGCAGCAGCGCGAGCGGCCGGAACAGGATCGCGAGGAGTGGCGGGTACGGGTATCCAAGGGGAGTGGCGACGCTCTGGTCGGGCGGATAGAGTGACAGCCCGGCGTTCAGGCGTGCGGCGCCCTCGTAGTAGGCGTGAACGTCGTTGAGCGGATCGGTCGTCACGTGGAGCCAGAACATGTAGATACCGACAAGGGCCCCGACAACCGCCAAGGCGGACAAGCCAAGTGAGACCGAGCGCGCGCGCGCCGACTCGGCCGTCATTCTGGCAACTCGGCTTCGATCAACGGGACCATGTCGCCGACGAGGACACTCGGGAGCAGAACGGCGCCGCCGGCGACGACCGTGCCCGCGCACTCGCGACGACCGTCCGCTAGCGATCGAGCCTCGTCCCCGCCGGGCGCCAAGCGGGCGTCCTCGTTGTGGGCGGGCAGGACGATCGTGAGCGATCGGGGGGTCACGGCGGTGAGTCTACGGGCGCGGCACGCTCGACGGAGCCGGCCGTGACCGGGGCCAGGCAACCCTGGGGCCATCGGCGGCGCGGGACCGTGAACGCCAGGAGCATGACGCTCCCGACCCACAGCGGGAACGCCACGACAAGGCCCACCGGCGCGAGGAGCGCAAGCACAAGGGTGGGCCGAGGAGCCGCTCGGGCAAGGGCCGGCGCTGCGACGAGCAGTACGCCGGCGGCATAGAGGATCGTGTATGGCGAGACCAGCAGGCCACACGCGAGCGCCGCGACCAGTCCGGGCGCGGGCCCGCGTCGCAGGGCCAGAAGCGTCGCGGCGACGACGGCCAAGCTGACAGGGATCGCTGCGAGGGGCGGCATTCCGCTCAGCGAGAAGTTGCCCGCGGTGAGGTCCGGGGGGGCGCGCAGCGCTGCGATCCACTCCCCGTACGGTCCGGGCCCAAGGACGAATAGCCCGGCGAGCGTCCCAAGCCCCGCGGCGCCGAGGGCACCGCCGAGGGCACGCCGGCGGAAGACCGCCATCCAGACGAGCACGGGGATCAGCTGAGGCTTCGGGGCGGTTGCCAGGACGATCCCGAGCGGAATGCCAGCCGCCGCGCGATCCGGGATCCAGGCGACCATCGCGATGGCAGCGGCAACCAGGATGGTCACATTTCCCAGCTCGAGGTCGTAGAGGACGGGTAGGAAGGCAATCACTGCAACGGACGCCAGGAGCCGATCCAGTGGTTGGAGGCCGCGGGTGGCCACTCTCGTGGCGATCAGCAGGATTCCGACCTTGAGAAGGAGCCAGCCGACCACCGCCGCGCCTTCCGGGACGGCGAGCGCCGGGATCGTCAGCGCGGCCGCGAGGGGCGAGTAGAGGTAGCCGTCCAAGATTCCGAACGTGCCGTCGAGGAGCGCCCGCGCCGCCAACAGGTTGCGGTGCGCGTCCGTGGCCCACGCCGTAGGCGCGACGGACAGGATGAGGACGACGCCGGTGACCATCGAGAATCCGGCCAGCGCCACGAGCGCCGGCCTCATTGCCGCGCGCCCGTGCCGCCCGTGGGACCAAGACAGCATCACGGCTCGCCTTGGTGTGTGGCGACGTTCGCTCGAAACTGCGCCATCGCCGAGTCCGGCGACGGCCACGCCACGGCGGGCACGAGTGCCGCGACGGCGAGCGCCAGGCCGACCCACGCGGGGAACGCGAGCACCAGGGCCACGGGCGCGGTGATCGCCAGCCCGAGGACGGCGCGCGGCGAGGCCCGGACGGCCGCGGGAGCCGCGACCAGCAAAAGGCCGGCCCCGTAGATGAGCGTGTACGGCGCCAGCAGGAGCCCGACGCAGATCGCGGCGAGGAGGCCCGGCCAGTAGCCGCGTCGCAACGCGAGGTAGAACGCACCGATCACTGCGAGGGCGCTGGGAACCGCAACGACGGGCGGCAGCCGCCAGAGCGCCAGGTTGATCACCTCGCCGCTGTTGAGGTACGCAGGCGCTCGGAGCGCCTCGACCCAGACCGCATACGCCGCAGGTCCTGTGAGCGCCAGCCCGACCAGCGTGGCCAGAGCCGCCGTCATCACCGCGCCGACCAGCGCCCGCCGATGTGTCACGGCAAGCCAGATGAGCACCGGGACCAGCTGCGGCTTCGGGGCGGTCGCCAGGATCAGGCCCAGCGGGATGCCGGTCGCGACGCGGTCCGGCGTCCACGCGATCGCGGCCACCGCGGCCAGCACGATCACCGTGACATTGCCCAGCTCCAGGTCGTAGAGGATCGGCAGGAAGCCGACCAAAGCGACGCCCAGGAGCAGTCGGTCGATGCCGCCGAGGCCACGGGTCGCAAGGGCCGTTCCGACAGCCAGCAGCGCGATCTTGAGCGCCAGCCACGCGACGACAGCGACGTCGGTCGGGAGTGCCAGGGCGGGGACCGTCAGGGCGGCGGCCAGCGGCGAGTACAGGTAGTCCGGGACGGACCCGAAGGTGCCGTTCAGGAGCGCCACGGCCGCGGCAAGGTTCCGATGTGCGTCCACGGCCCAGACGTTCTGCGCTGCCCGCACGACCGCGAAGCCGCCGACAAGGGACGTGAGGAACGCCAGCCCGACCAGGGCGGGGCGACGGGCGATAACCCAGCGTTCGAGCTGGACAGTCACGCACGTTCCCCCGGCGTCAGCGCGTCCGGCACGTCGCGGCCGCGCAGCCGGATCGCCGCCAGCAGGATCACCCACGAGTTCACCCACACGATGGGGAGAGCGAGCCACACGGCAACGGGGACGAGCCAGCGCCGGCCCGTGGCGGCCCCGAAGGCGACCAGGACGGCGGCGATCACCGTGCGCGGGACCAGGAGCTGGCTTCGTCCGGGCGACGCGAGGAGGAACGCGAACCAGTCGGACCAGGCCGACGGCGCGAGGGCGAAGGAGACCGCCACGACCGCGGCAGTGCCGCCGAAAGCCATGGCGAGCGTCCGCGACTCGCGCCGGACCGCGAACCACAGGACGCCGAGGCCCGGCGTGACCTTCGTGAGGATCGGGAAGGCCCACGCCGCGGGCGCCCGGAACCCCAGGACGATCGCTGCAGCGATCAGGAAGTGCACGTTGCCGACGAGCAGCTCATAGGTGATCGGCAGGATGAGCATGACGCCGGCCCACGGCCACGGGCGGATCAACCAGGCGCACACGACCAGGAGCAGGGCGGTCCACAGGGCGTCGAACACCGGGAACGGCAGAAGAGAGAACGGCGCCATCAGCTGCGCGAATGCCGGGGAGTACAGGTACGTGGAGACGTCCCCGACGCCCGAACCGACGTAGGGATGCGCGAGATCCACCTGCCAGTACGCGCGCGCGTCGACGCCGATGAACGTCCAGGGTTGGATTCTCTGGACGAAGAAGTAGTACGCGGCACGGCCCAGGCCGACGACGATCAGCCCGTCCCGCACCGGCCGGGCGAAGCGCGTAAGCACGAGCCCTGCGCGGTCCAGCACGCGGTCAATCGCACGAATGATGCCCGTCATCGCGCTGCCGCACCTCGTCACCCGGGACGTCCGGGCCCGCCGGGAGTGTACGGTTGCGCCACGCCAACGGAACTGGGACGGAGGTACTGTCGGCCCCATGTCTGCGCGCATGCGCCTCGGGTGGTTCGCCGCGGTCGTCTTCGTCGCGATCTTCGGCGTCGGTGAGCTGGCGCGCTGGATCGGGGAATCCCTCCGGGGTCCCAGCTGGTGGGCGATCGACCTGCAACTGGTGCTGGATGCCGGCACCCGCCTCGGGTCCGGCCAGCCGCTGTGCGCGGACCCGAAGTTCCTCTACCCGCCGCTCGCTGCGGTCGTCGGCCGCCCCATGGCGCTCGTCGACCCGTTCGCGATCAGCCTGCTCTACGCCGCCCTCAAGGTCGTCCTGGCTGTCGTCGGAGTGCGCGGGCTCACACCCGGGTGGCGACCGCTGGACCGGCTCCTTGCGGTCGTCGGGCTCGTCTGCTCGCTCCCGTTCCTGCACGACGTCATGCTCGGCAACGCCAACGTCCTGCTCGTCGGAGCGATGGCGGTGGCGGTCTTCGGACGGCCCACGCCGCGAAGCGGGGTGCTGCTGGGACTCGCCGCCGCGGTCTTCGCGAAGCCGTTCCTGGCGCCGGTCCTCTTGTGGCTCCTCGTGTTCCGCCGGCCGGTGTTCGCGGGCACGGTGACGACCGGGCTCGCGGCGACGGCGGCCGGCGTGCTTCTTGCCGGCCCGTCCGCCTACGTCGCCTGGGTATCGGCGCTGGCGGCCGGAAGTCGGTACGCGGAGCCGTTCGCAGGGAACCACGGCGTGACGGCGCTGGCCCCGGAGCTCTGGGCGCCGGTCGCGACCGCGACGGCCGTGGCGCTCCTCCTCGTCCTGGCGCGGCGGGGCCCTCGGATCGGGCTGGCCTGGGCGATGGCGTCGGGCATCCTGCTGGCGCCGTACGTCGGCACGTACGGCGCCCTGCCCATAGCCGTCGCGCTCCCGGCGATCGGTCCGCTCGCCCCGGTGCTGGCCCTCGTGATCGTGGCCATCTCGCCGATCGCGACGACGCACCCCCTGCCGTTCTATGCCGCCGGGATCGTGCTCGCCTCGCTCGCACTCCGCGAGCGTCGGACGGCCGGCGAGAATATGGGCCTGCCGCCGGCGGCCGCCCCAGGCGCTGCGCCCGGGTAGCCCATCCGTACGGGTCCTCGCCCGGGTGGGGCGGTGCTACCGTGCACCACCGTGCGGACCGCCGTCCTGCTCTTCCTGCTCGCGCTCGGCGTTCGGCTGGCGCTCGTCGCCACGTTCGCCGATCCCGCGTACCCGGATTCCTTCTACTACGTTGACGTGGCCCGGAGCCTGGCAGCGGGCCACGGCTTCTCCGTGGACTTCGTCTGGATCTTCGCGGAGGTCGGCGGAACGCTCCCGGCGAACCCGGTCCTCCCGATCGCCAGCAACGGCCACTGGATGCCGCTAGCGTCGCTGGTGCAGGTGCCCTTCATCTGGCTGCTGGGTCCTACGGCGTTCGCCTCCGCCCTGCCGTTCGCGATCTGCGGCGCGCTCGCGGCCCCGATCGCCCGCGGCATCGCACTCGAGGCGGGGGCCTCGCGGCGCATCGCGCTGGGGGCCGGGATCCTCGCGGCCGTCCCCGCCCTGGCCACGCCGTTCATGGCCCAGCCGGACAACTTCGGGCTTTACGAACCGCTGGTCGCGGCCGCGCTCTGGATGGCCGCCCGCGGGTTGAAGGGCCACGCGCGCTCCTACGCGCTGGCGGGGCTGCTCGTGGGCGTCGCGACCCTGGCCCGCAACGACGGCGTGCTGGTGGGCGCCGCGGTGGGCGCCGCGTTCCTGTGGGACCGCTGGCGGGCCTGGCGGAGCGGCGGCGCCCGGCCTCCTGTGATCCCGGCCTGGGCGGCCGCGGCCTGCGCCGGGCTGTTCATCCTGGTCGTGACACCGTGGCTGGCTCGCCAGCTGGCGGTCTTCGGTACGTTCAGCCCGTCCGCCGCGTCGGGCAAGGTCCTGTTCATCCGGGACATCGGCGAGTGGAACAGCATCACGACGCCAGCGACGCTCCAGCACCTCCTGGGCGAGGGGATCGGCCCGCTCCTCGCGAGCCGCGTGAACGGGCTGCTGGCCGCGATCACGATCTTCACCGTGCTTGTGGGCGGTGTCGTGCTCGTCCCGTTCATGGTGATCGGGACGTGGCGGCGGCGCCGCTCCCGCGACTTCGGGCCGTTCCTGACCTATGCCGCGATCCTGTTCGCGTTCTCCGCGGTCGTCTCCGCGGTCCACGTCCCGGGCGGGACCTTCATCCACTCCGCGATCGCGCTGGCACCGCACGCCTACGTGGTGGCGCTGGAGGGGATCGTGGCCGCCGTCGCATGGGTCGCGGCTCGCCGGCGAAGCTGGGACCGGGCAGCCGCCGAGCGCATCTTCACCAGCGCCGCCGTCGGCTTCGCGCTTGTCGCGGGCCTCGCGGGCTCGCTCACCACCCAGGCCGTCTGGTCCGGGCGGCGGACCGACTTCCAGGCCGTTGCCGCGGCACTGGACGTGGCCGGCGCGCCGTCAACGGACCGGGTCATGTCCATCGACGCGTCCGGCACGCGGTACTGGACGGGGCGCGGCGGCGTGGTCCTGGTCAACGATCCGCTGGACACCTTGGAGCGGGTGGCCCGGGCCTACGAGATCCGCTGGCTGGTGGTGAACCGGGCGGACAGCGTGCCGGCCGTGGCGCCGCTGCTCGCCGGGAAGCGGCCGGCATGGGTGGGCGCCCCGATCCTCGCGACGGCCGCCGGCGCGGGGATCGGCCTCGCGGTTTTCCCGGTCTGCACACAGGCCGGCGATGCGCGCTGCGCGGGCGCGACGCCGTGACTCGGGAACCCGGGTGAGCCGCCGGGAGGCCTGGCTGAGCGCCGGGCTGGTCTTCATCGTGGCGTTGCTGGTCCGCGCCTGGGCGGCCGCCCAGATGCCGTTCCCGATCCCCGAGGACGCGACCTATTACTGGGGCGCGGCCCGCAACCTGGTGGACGGCAACGGGCTCACCTCCAACGCCCTGTGGAGCTACGCCACGCCGGCCCGCGATCCGTCGACGGGGGTCTTCGGGCTCTTCTTCCCGCGTCCGGCCTTCGAGATCTGGCTGCCGCTCCCGACACTCCTCGCCGCGGTCCCGATGATGCTGCTCGGCTCGACGTCGTACCCGGCCACGCTTGGCGTGCCGGTCCTTTTCGGGGCGATCATCCCGGTGTTTGCGTGGCGGCTCGGCGCGGACCTCGCAGCCGAGCGGGCCCTGCCGCCCGAGCGGGCACGCACGCTCGCGCTGGGCAGCGGGCTGGTGAGCGCGGCGGCGCTGCCGCTGGTGCTGCCGGCGGCGCTGCTGGATTCGACGGTTCCGTTCGCGGTCGCCGCGCTGGCGGCCTGCCTCCTGGGGACGCGCCTCCTGCGGGACCCGCGCGGGGCTCGGGTCCGCGACCCGCGCCTGATCGGCCTGGGGCTGGCGCTGGGGCTGGCCGCCCTCGCCCGCAATGAGGCGATCTGGGTCGCGCTGGCCTGGGCGATCCTGGCCGCGCCGGCGGCTGGCGCGAGCCGCGCTGAGCGGGCCCGCCTCGTGTTGGTACCCGCGGGCGTCGCTCTCGCCGTCGTGGCACCCTGGCTCGTCCGGGAGGCGATCACGTTCGGCAGCCCGCTGCCGGGCCAGGCGATCACGAACGCGTGGGCGGTCACCGGCATCGAGATATTCGCCTGGAAGGAGCCCGCCACGCTGGCTGGATACCTGGCCGCGGGCCCGGCTGCCTGGCTGGGTGATCGCATCGGCGGCTTTTCGCACAACCTCCTGAACGTGCTGATGGTGCCCGGAACTCCGATCGCGGCCGTTGGCCTGGCGGGGCTGCCGTGGGTGGTTCGCAGCCGGTCTCTCCGCCTGCTCGTTATCTCCGCCGTCGCAACATTCGCGATCACGACGCTGGCGTTCCCCGTGCAGACCACCTGGGGCACCTACCTCCACTCGGCGGCACCGGCCCACGTCCTCCTCATCGTCAGCGGGCTCACCGCTCTCGACGCCGGGCTGGCATGGGTCGGCCGGCGACGCGCATGGACGCGCCCGGTCGCGTGGCTGGGCCCGCTCTTCGCGGGCTTCGCGGCCCTGCTCTTCATGTCCGCCGGAATCCCGACCTATGCCGCGCAGGCGGGCGGCGTCGAAGGGAGCTACGCGGCGCTGGCCGGGCGCTTCGCGGCGCTGGGCGACCCACTGGACCCGGCCGTGCCGGTGATCTCCAACCACCCGATGTGGGTCGCGGAGGCCAACCGGATCCGTGCTCTGGCCCTCCCGGATGAGCCGGTCTCGAGCGTCCTCGAGATCGCCCGGACTTTCGGGGCTCGCTACGTGGTCCTGGACGGCGAGGCTGGCGGGTGGCCGGCTCGGCTGGCCATGGATCCCAACGCGCGGTGCCTGGCGCCGGTGTCGCTTCCCGGCGCGGGGACGGCGCCCGACCCGTTCCGCGTCTACCGGGTCGCCTGCCCGTGAGCGGCCCGTATACTGGGCCGCAGATGAGCGCCGAGATCGAGGCCGGGGACGCCGGGACGGGCCACTTCGACAGCTTGTACGCGGAGGCCAAGTCCGCGCTCGGCCATGCCGCGAACTCGCTGCGCGCTCTGACCGAGCGCTATCGCGAGGCATACCACGCGGATCTCGCGACATGGCACGCGGAGCACGACGAGCTGGACAGCACGGAGCTGACCGCGCTCGTGGCGAGCTCGGACAATGGGACCGGGCCCGGCGCGCCCGCACTCTCGGGTGAGCTGCGACGCACGGTCGCGTTCGGGGCCAGCGAGCTGGGCGAGCGCGGGACCGAGCTCTCGCGAATGGAGCTCTCGGTCCGCGGGCTGGAGCGCACGTGGCTGTTCCTGGAGCGTGGCGACGCCAGCCTGCTGGCGGATCCGTCCGCGCCGGACCTCCCGGATGACCTCCAGATGCGGCTCGTGGAGGCTGGCGAGGCGGAGCGCGTCCGCCTTGCCCAGGAGGTCCACGACGGCCCGGCGCAGGCGCTGGTGAACGCGATCTTCCAGGCCGACTACATCGAGCGGGTCCTCGACACGGACCCGGGCAGCGTTCGCACGGAGCTGCGCTTCTTGCGGGAGCGCCTGCGGCGCGAGCTGGACGACGTGCGCGCCTTCATCAGCCAGCTGCGGCCGCCACTCCTGGCCGAGCTTGGCCTCAACGGATCGATCGAGGACGGCGTCGCGACCATGCGCGCGCTCACGGGCGCCACGATCGAGACGGACCTTGCCGCACCCACGGACCAGCTCTCCGACGAGGGACAGGTCGTGGTCCTCCGCGTCATCCAGGAGGCACTCCAGAACGTGCGTCGGCACTCCGAGGCGCGCCTGGTGCGAGTGACCACCCACCTCGACGACCACGCGTGGACGTTGGAGGTGGCCGACGACGGCCGCGGCTTCGACGTCGACGCGGTGACCGCGCGGGGTCGCCGCAACTTCGGGCTCCAGTTCATGCGCGACCGGGCGCAGCTGATCGGCGCGCGCTTCGAGGTGCGATCCCGCCCGTCGGAGGGCACGGTGGTCTGGCTCGCCATTCCCGTCGGGACCGTGAGGAGGTAGGCAGACGATGTCGTATGGTGGACCGGACCGTCGGCGGGGTGGCCCCGACCGGCGCGCGGTAGGTGAGCGGATCCGGATCCTGCTCGTCGACGATCACGCGCTCATCCGGGTGGGGATGCGCAGCATCATCGAGGGCGAGCCCGACATGGAGATCGTCGGGGAGGCCGCCGATCCGCGTTCGGCGCTCGAAGCCGCCCTGGAGACGACCCCGGACATCATCCTGATGGACCTGTCGCTGCCCGCGCCCGGCGGGATCGAGGCGACGCAGCGGATCAAGCGGGAGCTGCCGTCCTGCGGAATCATCGTGCTGGCCGTGGACGAGGACGAGGACGCCCTGTTCGAGGCGATCAAGGCGGGCGCCGCCGCATTCATCCTCAAGGACGTTGGCCCGGACGACCTGGTCACGATCATCCGGCGGGTGAGCGATGGCGAGTTCCTCATCAACGACAAGGTATTCGCGAAGCCGGCCGTTGCCAGCCGCGTGCTCAAGGAGTTCCGCGAGCTGGCCGTCTACGGGCAGGAGGCCGCCCCGATCTTCGCGCCGCTCTCCCCGCGCGAGGTGGAGATCCTGGACAACATCGCCCAGGGCATGACCAACAAGCAGGTCGCCTACGCGCTCTCGATCAGCGAGCAGACCGTCAAGAACCACATGAGCTCCATCCTCCGGAAGCTCTCCGTCAACGACCGGACCCAGGCCGTGGTCTATGCCATGCGCCAGGGCTGGATCCGGATGCCGGAGGACTGACCCCACCCGGATGACGGAGCCCGTCCGTACCCCCGCCGACCTGACCGCGGCCCTCGACCGGGAGGTCGAGGGCCTGGAGCGCGAGCTTTCCGAGATCGAGCTCCTTGCCGGTCAGGCGCGCAGCGAGTCGGGTCGCCACGAACAGAAGCGCGCCCACCTGGCGGACAAGCTGGCGGCAGTCACCGCGGCGCCCACGGCGGACGGAACGGGGATCGCGGACCAGAACGCCCAGATCGAGGTGCTCACGAGGCGCGCCGCCCTGATGGACGCCCAGATCGAGGTGCTGCAAGGCAAGCAGAAGGTCCTGCTGCGCTTTCGCGACGCCCTCACGCACCTGCGCGGCGAGGTGGCTGCCCTCGGTGACATCGACTCGCCGCGAGTGGCCCCGGCGCTCGCCGGGCCGGGGACGCCCGGGACCGTGGGATCCGGCGCCGGCTCGGCCGCCGTGCACCGCCTCCTCCAGTCGGCCCTGGAGGACCTGCGCCGCGACATCGCCCGGGCGATGCACGACGGCCCCGCCCAGAGCCTCACGAACATCGTCCTCCAGGCCCAGATCGTGGAGCGGCTGATGGACCGCGATCCGGCGGCCGCTCGCGCGGAGGTTCGCGAGCTGGTAGGCATGGTCCAGCGGACGCTCGACACCACCAAGACGTTCATCTTCGACGTCCGGCCGATGGTGCTCGACGACCTGGGCCTCGTGCCAACCCTCCGACGCGTCGCCCGCGATCGCAGCCGGCGCGCACAGGTCCCCGTGGAGTTCGACTCGCTGGGCCCGGATCGACGCCTGCACATGGAGCTGGAGAGCGCAGTCTTCCGGATCGTCGACGAGTCGGTGACGGCGCTCGCGGCGACGCGGCCGGAACGCGTCACCGTGACCCTGGACTGGGGCGCAACCGAGCTGACGACCACGATCCGCGCCCACCTTGCCCCGCTCGATCAGGAACCGGCGCTTCCGCCGCCCGCCGCTGACGTGCCGGCCGCCCTGGCGACGATGATCGAGTCGCGTCGCGCCGACCGCGCGGCCGTCATCGCCGCAGGCGGCGTGCCGGCGGAGGTTCGGCGCGAGATCACGGACCGCGCGACCGCACTCGGGGGCCGCGTTGGCGTGGCCGCCGACGGGCAGACGATCGAGGTCGTGGTCCCGATCCCGCCGTTGGCCGACGAGGCGTCCTCCGCCGACGCGGGATGAAGCGGCCGGCGTCCGGCACTGCGGGCCAGGGGCTCGTGGAGTACGCCCTGATCCTCGCCCTGGTCGTCATCATCGCCGTGGTCGTGCTGGTCTTCTTCGGGCCGCAGCTGGCCTGGGCGCTGAGCCTGATCGGCACCGAGATCGACAAGGCGGGGTAGGCCTCCCGGTGCGCGGTCGCGCCGGGGACTCGGCCGCGGCAGCACGGCTGAACGTGGCCGGAACGCGAATAGTACGTATGGCCTACTGGAATTCGTGTGAACGCATCGTGTAGCCTTGCCGGTGCCCCGCCTCTTGGGGTGGAATCATCCGAGGAGACCAGTACATGGCGCTCATCTCGTATATCGTCGCGTCGCTCCACCGTGACGAGGAGGGCCAGGGCCTCGCCGAGTACGCCCTGATCCTCGCCCTCATCGCGATCGTCGCGATCATCGCCCTCATCTTCCTGGGCGGCCAGGTCTCGAAGATCCTCAGCACAGTCGGCAACTCGGTCTAGCCAGGCGCGCCCGGGGGGCCGGCGGTGGTGCCTGCAAGCTCCGCCAGCCGCGCCGGGGGCTCTTGACAGGCGGCATCGCGGCTCGTAGCCTTCGCGTCCCTCGTCCATCGGGTCGGGCTGGGAGCTCGTCTCCCGGCCGGGACGACAGATCATCATGGGGACCCGCCGGACTCCGGCCCACCAGCTCCCGCAGGGCGGGAGACTCTAGAAGGAAGGAGGTAACACCACCGTGACTCGTCTGTATGTCCTCATCACGTCGCTCATGACGCGCGACGAGGAGGGGCAGGGCCTCGCCGAGTACGCCCTCATCCTCGCCCTCATCGCGATCGTCGCGATCATCGCCCTCATCTTCCTGGGCGGCCAGGTCTCGAAGATCCTCAGCACCGTCGGCAAGTCCATCTAGCACCGGTTTCTCGACAGTAAGAGAGGCCGCCGGGTATCCGGCGGCCTCTTGCATTTCGCATGCCGTACCGGGCCGGCAGCCCGCCGCGGGTGAGCCGGCCCTTCGCGCGTCCCGCGGCGCCCGCAGCGGACCGCCGGGACCCTGGCTTCGAGACCGCATACGCGTTCCGGCAACGCACGCGAGCTGCGGCGCTCACGCACGATTTCTGCCCAGATCTTTCTGGTGGTCCTAGCCCATTGGTATAGTCGCGCGGGCATTCCGCGATGCTACA
>Ga0208079_1000316_pt1 | contig 26893 bp, 27 predicted proteins | sample NGESurdeep092012_5_FD_184474 | JGI IMG/M metagenome (GOLD analysis project Ga0208079, IMG submission 184474) | Arctic peat soil microbial communities from Barrow, Alaska - NGEE Surface sample 210-2 deep-092012 (SPAdes) | ecosystem: Environmental > Terrestrial > Soil > Wetlands > Peat ... | reverse complement strand
CGGGCGGCGAGAGAGCCGGGCGCCGGGAAAGCCGGGCGCCGGGAAGCCGGGCGGCGGAGAAATCGGCTGAGCCGATCAGGATCGCCTGGTCCACGCTCCAAAACGCGGCCAACCACGGCTTTCGCCGCGTTTCCACGCTCGTGGCTCCCGCATCTGATCGGCTCAGCCGATATCCCGCGATGATCAGGACCCGATCAGACCCCGGGCCGCGAAAGGATCGTTGGTGTCCCCTTCTCGGAGCCCATCGAGCCCGATCTTCCGGCGATGCAGATCGACGACATCCGCTTCCTCTTCGCCTGCGACCAGTGGGCCAGCCGGAAGGTCCTGAATGCGGCGGGTGGCCTCGCTGAGGAACTGTGGCCCGCCGCCGAGCCGATCGGGGCGCGTCATCTCTGGTCCGCGCCCTCGGGGCGCACCAGCGCCGGCGCCACGGGCTGTCCGGCAGCGAAGAGCGGCCGCGGCCGGAGCACGAGCCGCTTGCCGACCGTGGCCGCGCTGGCCGCCGCCTGGGAGGCCGAGCGGGCCGCCCTTGACGCCTGGCTGTCGAGCGTCGACGACGTGTGGCTCGCCACGGCCGACGAGGGCATCCCGATGTGGCAGATGCTGGCCCACGTCGTGAACCACGGCACGCAGCACCGCAGTGAGGCTACCGCGCTCCTCACCGCCGCGGGCCACTCGCCGGGCGATCTCGACCTGATCTTCTTCGCCGAGGCACAGGCGGGTGGCGGCGGCTGACCGTCAGCCGGCCGCGCCGGGCGCCCGGAACCCCGCCGGATAGAGAGAGGCCCAGGCCGGCCCGCCGGGCGCTTCGATCAGCTCCACGAGGACGCCGTGGCAGCTCCGCGGGTGGAGAAACGCGACGGGCCCCTCGGCGCCGGCGCGCGGCGCCGTGTCGATGAGCTCCACGCCGTCGACCGCCAGCCGGGTCAGGGTCGCGGAGATGTCCGCGACCTCGAAGCAGACGTGGTGGAAGCCTTCACCGCGGGTCGTGAGGAAGCGTGCGACGCCGGTCGTGGTGTCGGTCGGCTCCACCAGCTCGATCCTGACCTCCCCGACGGGGAGGAAGGCGATATTGACGCGGTCCACCGGGATGGGGACCACTGGGCCGGGCGCGAGCCCCAGGATGTCCCGGTAGAAACCGAGCGCCGCGTTCATCTCGCGGACGACGACGGCGACGTGGTGGATCCGGCCAACCCGATGGATGGTCGGCGGCAGGCCGGCAAGCGGCTCGAGCATCAGGGGTTCCTCCGGATCTCGTGCCGCCGACCCGGGCAGGGGCCCGCGGACGATGATGCTGCATGCTTCGTCGCTGCCGCCTTCACACCGTCACCAGCTCGCGATGCTCGCCCCAGGCTGCGCGGAGCCGGTCCGAGATCTCGCCAACTGTCGCGTATGCGCTGACCGCTTCGATCAGCGCGGGCATCAGGTTCTCGTCGCCCCGGGCGCAGTCCCCCACCCGCCGAAGCGCCGCCTCCCACGCCACCGGATCCCGCTCCGCGCGGACGCGTCGCACCCCGTCGACCTGGCGACGCTCGCCGTCCGGGTCGATTCGCTGGAGCGCCGCCGTCCGGTGGCCCTCGTCCCGGAAGCGATTCACGCCGACCACGACCTGGCTTCCGTCTTCGATTGCGCGCTGGACCTGGTAGGAGGATTCCTGGATCTGGCGCTGCTGGAAGCCGCCTTCGATGGCCGCGAGCGTTCCACCCAGCGCGTCGATCTCGTCGAGGAGCTCCCGGGCCGCCGCCTCCAGCTGGTCCGTCAGCGTCTCGACGTAGTAGCTTCCGGCCAGCGGATCGGGTGTCTCGGTGACCCCGGCCTCGTGGGCGAGGATCTGCTGGGTCCGCAGGGCCAGCCGCGCCGCCTCGGCGGTCGGCAGCGCGAGCGCCTCGTCGCGGGAGTTCGTGTGAAGGCTCTGCGCCCCGCCCAGGACCGCCGCCAGCGCCTGGACCGTGGTTCGGACCACGTTGTTGTCGATCGACTGCGCCGTCAACGAGCTCCCGGCTGTCTGGACGTGGAAGCGGCACATCATCGAGCGCGGGTCGCGGGCACCGAACCGGTCGCGCATGAGGCGCGCCCAGATCCGGCGAGCAGCCCGGAACTTGGCGACCTCCTCGAAGAGCTCGCTCCACGCGGCGAAGAAGAAGCTGAGCCGGCCCGCGAACGCGTCGACGTCCAGCCCGCGGGCCACCGCCGCCTCCACGTACGCGATCGCGTCGGCCATCGTGAAGGCCAGCTCCTGGGCCGCCGTCGCGCCGGCCTCGCGCATGTGGTACCCGGAGATGCTGATCGTGTTCCAGCGCGGCAGCTCGCGTGCGGAGAACTCGAAGATGTCGGTCACCAGGCGCATCGACGGGCGCGGCGGGAAGATGTAGGTCCCCCGCGCGATGTATTCCTTGAGGATGTCGTTCTGGGTCGTCCCGGCCACCCGGCCGCGGGGCACGCCCTGCTTCCCGGCCGCCGCAATGTAGAGCGCCAGGACGATCGCTGCGGTCGCGTTGATCGTCATCGAGGTGCTGACCTCGCCGAGCGGGATCCCGGCGAACAGCTCTTCCATGTCGGCGAGCGAGCAGACGGGGACGCCGACCCGGCCCACCTCCCCTTCCGCCTCTGGCGCGTCGCTGTCGTAGCCCATCTGGGTCGGCAGGTCGAACGCAACGGAGAGACCGGTCTGGCCCTGGGCCAGCAGGTAGCGGAACCGCTCGTTCGTTTCTGCCGCGGTGGCGAAGCCGGCGTACTGGCGCATCGTCCAGAAGCGGCCCCGGTACATGGTGGGCTGGACGCCCCGCGTGAACGGGTACTCGCCGGGCCGCCCCAGGTCGCGGTCCTCGTCCAGGCCGGCGATGTCCGCCGGGGTGTAGAGATCCGCGATCTCGATCCCCGACGATGTCACGAATTGCGTCCGACGCTCCGGCGTCGAGCCGATCGCCTTCGCTCGGGCGGTAGCGCGCCACCGGTCGCGACCGGGATCGGGCTGCGGCGCGGGGGTCGCGGCGGGGTCGTTCGACATGGATGCTCCGCTCAATGGATCACGATCAGGAGATCGCCGACCTCGATCGTATCGCCAACGGCAACCCCGACGCGCTCCACCGAGCCCTCGCGGGGCGCCCGCAGCTCGTTCTGCATCTTCATCGCCTCGACGACGAGGACCTGTTGGCCGGCCTCGACGCTGTCACCCGCGGACACCGACACGGCCACGACGCGACCCGGGATGATCGCCCGGACCTCGACGGGCCCACCCCGCGAGGCCGTTCCGGCACCGCGGCGCGCGCGCTCGCGGAGGACGGCGCGGCGCTCGAACTCCAGCTCCACCTCGATCCGCCACCCGTCCACGACTACCTCGCGAAGGCGCGTCCCGTGGGCGCGGTCGATGCGGATCGGGCCCAGCAGGACATTGGTCTGAACGGCCGGCGCCGTTGGGCCGACGGCGGCCGGCTCGATGAGGCGGGCACGGACGTCGCCGAACCGCTCGAGGCTGACCGCCGTCGCGACGCCGTCGATGAGCGGGAGATCGGGTCTCGCGGGCGCATCCTGCGGCAATCGGGTCGCCGGATCGGGCGCCGGCGACAGGGTGATCGCCGGGTCACCCTCGAGTCGCGATGACGCGGCAACCCCGACCCGGACGGCGCGCGGGTCGATCGGGCCGTCGGGCATGGTCGGCTCGCCGGCCTCCCGCGTCGGTCCGGCGATCATCGTCGGAAGTGCGAGTCGACGTTCCGTGCTCATGCCGGCCACCGGTCCGTGGCGAGCGCGCGGCCGGCGGTTCGCCAGGCTGGGACACTGCCGTCCCGGTTCGCAGGATCCGCCGCGTGGCCGGGCCCGTCCGGCCCAGCCGGCCAGGGACTGCCGCCACGTTCGCCCGGTGCAGCTTCCCCAAGCTCCGCGAGGCCAGCGGCCAGCGACGCAACCCGGACGGCCCTCGCGCGGGACGCCGGGCCGTCCCAGTGCGCATCGACCCAGGTCGTGGAGAGCCCAGTCGCGTCGAGGAACCCGGGCTCCGTGAGCATCGCTCGATGGAGCGGCAGCGTTGTCTGGATGCCGCCGATCTCCGTCTCGTCGAGCGCGCGGTGGAGGCGCCCAAGCGCTGCCGGCCGATCCGCGGCGTGGACGATGAGCTTGCAGATGAGCGGATCGTACTCCACGGGGATTCGGTCGCCCGCTTCGACCGCCGTGTCGACCCGAACGCCGGGCCCGGCCGGCATCACCCAGCGGGTGACCCGCCCGGGCGTCGGCGCGAAGACGCGGGCCGGATCCTCCGCGGAGATCCGGAGCTCGATCGCGTGGCTCGTCGGGCGGGCCGCGCGGTCTGCCGCCGCGAGGGCACCAGGCGAAAGCGGCGCCCCGCCAGCGAGGCGGAACTGCTCCTGGACGATGTCGAGGCCCGCCACAAGCTCCGTCACGGGGTGCTCCACCTGGAGCCGCGTGTTCACCTCGAGGAACCAGAAGCGGCCGTCCCGGTCGTACAGGAACTCGGCGGTCGCCGCGTTCTGCAGCCCGGCCGCGATGCCCAGGCGAACGGCCATCGCGTGGAGCCGGCGCCGCTCGGTCTCCGTCAGGCCCGGCGCGGGCGCTTCCTCGATCAGCTTCTGGTGGCGTCGCTGCGTCGAGCAGTCCCGCTCGCCCAGCGCGACCACCTGCCCGGTTGAGTCGCCGAGGAGCTGGACCTCGATGTGGCGCGCGGGCATGATCTCGCGCTCCAGGTAGACGGAGCCGTCGCCGAAGGCAGCGGCAGCTTCGCGCGAGCTGGCGATCAGCGCCGCGGGCAGCTCGTCCGCCGCCACGACGCGCCGCATCCCTCGACCGCCGCCGCCGGCCGCCGCCTTGACGAGGAGCGGGAAACCGACGGCCTTCGCGGCGGCGAGCACTGCCTCCAGCTGATCCGGGCGGTCGACGGGCGCGGGATCGAGCGTCCCGGGGACGTGCGGGACGTCGGCGGCACGTGCCGTCCGTCGGGCCGCGAGCTTGTCGCCGAGCGCCGCGATAGTGGCGGCTGACGGACCCACGAAGACGAGCCCCGCGTCCTCGACGGCCCGGGCGAACCCCGCCCGTTCGGACAGGAAGCCGTACCCGGGATGGACTGCCTGGGCGCCGGATTCCAGGGCTGCGGAGACCACCGCGTCGACGCGCAGGTAGCTCTCCGCGGGCGCCGCCGGGCCCAGTCGAACCGCCGCATCCGCAGCCCGGACGTGCGCGGCGGTCACGTCCGCGTCGGAGTAGACCGCGACCGCCTGCATCCCGAGCTCATGGGCGGCCCGGATGATACGGAGCGCGATCTCACCGCGGTTCGCGACGAGGATCCGGTTGAACGGCGGGGTCACGTCCTGCCTCGTCGCGGCTCGCGAGCCGGCGTCGTGCCGGCGCGTCTTTGCGCAAAGACGCGCCGGCGATCCCTGGCGCCCTCGTCTCCCCCACTTCTCACAGCGGGATGTTGCCGTGCTTCTTGCGGGGGTTCGTGTCGCGCTTGTCGGCCAGCATCTCCAGGGCGCGGATCAGCCGCGGACGCGTGTCAGACGGGGCGATGACATCGTCGATGTAGCCGCGGGCGGCCGCGACGTATGGGTTGTTGAACTCCGCCTCGTACTCGGCCACCAGGCGACGTTGCTCCGCGGCCGGATCGGTCGAGGTGGCGATCTCGGCCTTGAAGATGATGTTGACCGCCCCGGCGGCGCCCATGACCGCGATCTCCGCGGTTGGCCATGCGAAGTTCATGTCGCCGCGGATGTGCTTGCTGCTCATGACGTCGTAGGCGCCCCCGTACGCCTTGCGCGTGATCACCGTCAACTTCGGGACGGTCGCCTCGCAGTAGGCATAGAGCAGTTTTGCGCCGTGCTTGATGATGCCGCCGTGCTCCTGGCCCACGCCGGGCAGGAAACCGGGAACGTCGACGAACGTGACGAGCGGGACGTTGAAGCAGTCGCAGGTCCGCACGAAGCGCGCAGCCTTGATCGACGCGTCGATGTCAAGCGCGCCTGCGAGGACGGCTGGCTGCTGCGCGACGATGCCGACGCTTCGTCCCCCCAGGCGCGCGAAGCCGATCAGGATGTTCGGCGCCCAGCCGGGCTGGATCTCGAAGAAGTCGGCATCGTCCACGACGTGCCGGATCACGTCGTGCATGTTGTACGGCTTCTGCGAATCGTCAGGCACGACGTGGTCCAGCTCCGGGTCTCGCCGATCCGCCGGGTCATGCGACGCGATCCGGGGTGGCTCGCCCAGGTTGTTCTGCGGAAGGTGCGCAAGGAGGCGCCGGACATGATCCATGGCGGTTGCCTCGTCCGCCGCGGCCAGATGGGCGACTCCGGAGATCGTCGTGTGTGTCTCGGCGCCTCCGAGGTACTCCGAATCGACCTCCTCGTGTGTCACGGTCTTCACGACGTTCGGCCCGGTAACGAACATGTAGCTTGTGCCTTCGACCATGATCGTGAAGTCGGTCATCGCCGGCGAGTAGACGGCGCCGCCCGCGCACGGCCCCATGATCACGCTGACCTGCGGCACGACGCCCGAGGCGAGGACGTTGCGCAAGAAGATCTCGGCATAGCCGCCGAGCGAGGCGACGCCCTCCTGGATCCGCGCACCACCCGAATCGTTCAGCCCAACGATCGGGGCGCCAACCTTCATCGCGAGATCCATGATCTTGCAGATCTTCTCGGCATAGGCTTCCGAGAGCGAGCCGCCGAACACCGTGAAGTCCTGGCTGAAGACGAAGACGAGGCGGCCGTCGATGGTGCCGTGCCCGGTGACCACGCCGTCGCCGAGGACGTGCTGGCGATCCAGGCCGAACTCCGTCGCCCGGTGCGTCACGAACGCATCCAGCTCGACAAACGACCCCGGGTCCAGCAACAGATCCAGGCGCTCCCTCGCGGTGAGCTTGCCGAACGTGTGCTGTCGCTCGATCCGGACGGGTCCCCCGCCGAGGAGCGCCTCATTTCGCATTCGCTGCAGCTGCTCGAGCCGTTCGTCGCTCGTGGGCACGTCGACCTCCTCGCGGCGCCTCGACCTCGCGCCATCGGGCGCGCTGGGGCGACATCATACGCAGCGATACGCAATCAGGAGCGAGTCAGAGGGCTGTTATCCACACAATGGTGAACATCTCGGCGGAAGTGTGGACAACGCGCGCTCGCGGACCGGCGATGGTGGGGTAGCATTCATGGTCCGCGCCACGCCACGAGATACGCGGCCGGCTGACATGGAGAGGTGATTCCCTGGTGGCACAGGTCATCGCGATCGCAAACCAGAAGGGTGGCGTCGGCAAGACGACCACAGCGATCAACCTCGCGGGCGCGCTGGCCGAGCTGGGTTATCGAGTCCTCGCCGTGGACATGGATCCCCAGGCCAACCTGACAGTCGGCCTCGGGATCAACCTGGGCCAGGTCGAGCGGTCCATCGCCCACATCCTCGACGACGGGGACTCGAACCTCGACAGCGTCATCCTGGCGAGCCAGACGGACCGGATCGACGTTGTCCCATCGACGCTCGAGCTCGCGTCCACGGAGGTCGAGCTCTTTTCCGCGATCGGCCGCGAGTACGCGCTCCGGGAAGCGCTCGACCACGGCGTCCGGGAGCGTTACGACTACGTCCTTATCGACTGCCCGCCGACTCTTGGCCTGTTGACCATCAACGGCCTCGTCGCGGCAGGCAGCGTGATCATCCCGGTGCAGACGCAGTACTACGCGCTGAAGGGCCTGACCGCGCTGGTGAAGGTCATCAACACGATCCGGACGAAGCTGAACCGCGATCTTCGAATTCTCGGCCTGCTCCCCACGTTCTACGACGGGCGCACCATCCTCGGACGTGAAATGCTCGACGAGCTGCGAGAGCTCGGCGAGCATCACGTCTTTCACACGATCATCCGGAGCACTGTGAAGCTCGGCGAGGCGCCGCTCACCGGTCGCCCGATCACCGCCTACGCGGGCGGCTCCGAGGCCGCCCGGGCATTCCGAGAGTTCGCGAAGGAGGTCGTCGAACTTGGCCAGGCCTGACTTCCGCGCGTACGCGGCGCGTCGCCTCTCCGAGGAGCGCGAGCTCTCGCCGTCAATCGTCAGCCTCCTCTCCGCCGAGGGTGGCCGGACGACAGGCATTCGCAATGTCCCGATCGACCGGATCGAGGCCAACCCGGAGAACCCGCGCCTCGTCTTCGAAGAGTCTGCCCTCGAGGAGCTCGCCGCCTCGATCCGCGAGCATGGCGTGCTCCAGCCGGTCCTCGTCCGGCCGCATGGGCCGAACCAGTTCCAACTCGTTGCCGGCGAGCGTCGCTGGCGGGCGGCGCGGATGGCCGGGCTCGCCACAATCCCGGCGATCGTCGAAGAGCTCGACGACGACCTCGCGCTCGAGATCGCGATCATCGAGAACCTGCAGCGCGAGGATCTCTCGCCGCTGGAGGAAGCCTCGATGTACGACCGGATGATCAAGGACCACGGCTACAGCGTCCGCAAGCTTGCCCAGAAGCTCGGCAAGGACAAGGGGTACCTGGAGAACCGGCTTCGGCTCGCGGACGCGCCCGAGGAGATCCGGGACCTGGTGTCTGTGCGCAAAGACACCCTCTCGCACGCCTACGAGCTGATGAAGATCGAGGATCCGAAGAAGCGCCGGCGCCTGGCCGGCCAGGTTGCCCGCGGGGAGCTGTCGCTCGTCAAGCTGCGCGAGAAGATCGAGGGCCGGCCCGCGCGGGCCGCGGCGATGGACGATGGGCAGGGACGCGCACGCACCGGCGAGGTGGACGTGCAGGACCCCGCCGCTCCTGCGACCCCGACGGGCGACGATGCCCTCATCGTCGCGAAGGCCCAGTTCCACGACGCCCTCGCAAGCCTAATCGCCGTGCTCCAGAGCCAGGAGTTCACCGCGGCCGCCTCGCCGGTCGATCGCCAGAACCTGGCCAAGTACCTGACGATCTCGAAGCTCACGCTCGAGAACGTGATCACCGTTGTCCGCGGACCCGGGGTGCGCGACTGACGACCGGGGCGTTCCGGGCCGCGGCCGGGGATCCGTCCCCCCACCCCGCAGATGCGAAGAAGCCGGCGCCCTGGCGCCGGCTTCCTGCTTGAGTCCGGTCGACGGCGGGGGCGTGCCCCGGCGGTCGAGCGACGCGCGTCAGCTCGCGGGGTGCGCCTCGCCGGACTTGCCGTGCGTCTTCGCCGATGCCGTCCCGTGGCCGTCGTTCTTCATCGCGATCGAGCGGACGTACGCGCCGTGATTCGCGAACCCGGCCGGGGTCACGGCCTTCGCCGCGGCGGAGACCAGCGCTCCATGGTTGTCGGGGTGCGTGGTGTCCGCCGCCTTCGTCGTGGCGAGATCGGGCGACTCGTTGGCTTCCGGCGCCTTGTTCGCCTGGTGTTCAAGTGGCCGTGTCCGGGCTCTCCGCGCGGACCGGGACGCTCCGGCCTGACGCGTCGGCGGCCCCGGCGGGCCCGTCCTTTGCGGCGTCGGCAGGCCCCGTGCCGGCGGCCGCGAAGACGGCGGTAGCGGACAGGGCGACAGCGGCGAGTGCCGCCAGGATGCTCTTGGCTCGATGCATGGGTCATGTTCTCCCGGTGAGGGCGGCCGTTCGCCGCCTATTGACTGGAACGAAGTGTACCCGTCTTCCGTCCGGGTCAGGCCCTGGACTTCCGGCACTCGCTGGGCGGGTACCTTCGTCCGACCCTGTCAAAGGAGGCCGGCCGCGGCGAGCGAGGCCACCCAGCCGGCCGCGACGATCCCGAACCCGATCGCCTGGACCTCCCATGCACGCTGGAGGTGGCCGAGAAACCCCATCCCGACACCCGCGGCCAGCGTCGCGGCGCCGGCACAGGTCAACCACGTCCCGGGGATCGACCCGGCCAGCACGACCGCGGAGGTCGTCGCGATGCCGCCCACGACGAAGCTCAGCAGCGCACCCAGCCGGATCGCTCGAGCGTGGCCGAGCGTCCTCGCAACCGTCGCCGTCCGGCTCGCTGCGTCTCGCTCCGCGTCGGCCAGCGAGTTCGCGATCGCGAGGGCCGTGCCGGCGAGCACGCCCAGGCCGGCGAGCGCGAGGATCGGCACCGGCAGGTCCCCGGTCGCACCCACCCATGCGAAGACCGGCAAGAGCGGGATACCCATCGCGTACGGGAGCCATGACCACGGCGAAGCCTTGAGTCGAAGGTCGTATGCGAGCCCGATGCCGTAGCCCGCCAGGGCGACGAGCGCGGCAGCCGGGCCGGCCAGCGCGGCAAGGACCAGCCCCACCATCCCCGCCACACCCGCGACCCCGAGGGCCACTCGGGCCGGGATGCGGCCGTCCACCAGGGGCTTGGATCGGCCGGCAACCGCGTCTGCCGGCGCGTCGAGGACGTCGTTGAAGGCCCCGATCGAGAACTGGATGGTGAGCATCGCCACCCCCAGGAGCGCGGCCCGGCCAGCCGTCGCACCGGCGACGAGCGCAAGCGCGAACGTGACCGCCGCGTCGAGCGCAGACGGGAAGGGATGGACGAGCCGGACCAGCCCAGAGAGCATTCGGTTCACGCCGGATTAGAGGTAGACGAGCTCCTCGAAGTTCTCCACGAGGTACTCGATGAGCTTCTCGCGCGGCTCCGGGAGCACGGCCCGCGTGCCGGCCACGAGGCAATGGAGCGCGATCGCCGGGACCAGGAGCCGGCCCTGCTCGTCGCGCCCGACCACCGCGGACGGACCGCCGCCGGCGGCGAACACGTTCCCGATGGCGCGGTCATCGACGCCGGTCGCGGCGCGGTAGTCGTGGAGCACCGCGAGGACGCCCCGGCGAATCGAGATGTCTCGCATGGCCTCCGCGGCCCAGGCGTCGATCTGGGCATCCGGCTGCTCGCCCAGCCGAGAGCGGTACTCGTCCTGGTTCGCCGCGAGTCCCGTGGCTCCCACGTCTGGCCTGCCTCCTGTCGGCGTACGTTCGTCGGCGCGAGTATCGCAGAACGGAACGCAGCCTCGCCATCGCGAGCCATACAGAACACCTGTTCTATCGCGACGCCTCTCCCGCAACCCCGGGCAGGGCTGGCCGACGGCCGTCGGGCCAATCGTTGAAGATCTCCGTCACCCACCGACCCACCGGCCCCGGTGGCGCCTCGTCGCGCCCGTCCGACACGAGGGCGAGCAGCGCGGTTCGGACCTCCTCGGTGAGCGCGTCGACGGCGTCGCGGGTCGGCCGGCCTACCGGGGCGATCGGCGCGCCCACCCGGACCCGGATCGTCTTGCCGAGGCGCAGCCAACCGGTTCCCGTGAGGCCGACCGGGACGATCGGGACGCCCGCACGCAGCGCGAAGAACGCCACGCCCTCGTTGATCGGCAGGAGCGCGCGCTCGCCGACGTGGATCCGGCCCTCCGGCGCGATCGCGAGGTGCGCCCCGCTCGCGAGCACGGCCTCCACGCGGCGGGTCGCTTCCAGGAGGTTCGTTCGCTCGGGATTGAAGGGCACGGCCCGACCGGACCAGGTGATCAGCCGGTTGCGCGCGCCCGCGGACATGTCGACCTCCTTCGGGCCGAAGAACCAGAGATCCGGGCGTGCCGGCAGGGCCGCGACCGCGACGAACGGGTCCGCCCAATTCTGGTGGCTGAAGCAGAGGATCGCCGGGCCCGGCGGCAACGGCTGGCCCTCGACGCGGACCCGGAGGTACGCACGAACGAGCACGCGGATCCCGAGCGTCGTGAACCAGTAGGGCACGCGCCCCGGCCGCCGGATCGCCACCGACGGGGCCATCAGCCCGGCAGCCGCCGCGGGTCGAGGTCGGCGAGTCGCGCGATCACGTGGTCCGCGGCCTCCGCGGCTCCCTCCCCCGGCGGGACGCTCGCGTTCGGGACGAGGATCACCGTCATCCCCGCCGCGCGGCCGGCCAGTACGCCGTTGAGCGAGTCCTCCACGACGAGGCAGTGGTCGGCGGGGATGCCGAGGCGGCGTGCCGCTTCCAGGTAGACGTCGGGCGCGGGCTTGCCCACAGCGACTTCGTCCGACGAGACCACCGCGCGGAAGCACCCGACCAGCCCGACGGCGCCCAGCGCGGCCTCGATCACGGCCGGGTGGGCCGACGACGCAATCGCCGAGGGAAACGCGGCCACGATCCGTCTGACGGCCTTCACGGCGCCGGGCACGCGCGGCACCGGTTCGCGGGCGTACTTCTCGACCAGCGCGTTCACCACGGCACGCTCGATCTCCGGGGTCGTGAGGTCCAGGCCCAGACGCTCCTGCATGATCCCGGCCCAATCCCGCGAGTTGCGTCCCATGCACGCGCGATTGTCGGCCTCGGTCCAGGTCAGGCCACGCGCGGCCGCCCACTGAACGCGGACGGCATGCCACCACGGCTCCGAGTCGACGATGACACCGTCGAGGTCGAAGAGCACGGCCTCGATCGTGGAAGGCCGCTCGGCGTCAGGCGTCATGCCTCGGCGGTGACGGACGGAGGAGACGCCACGTGGGCGGGCAGCGGGCGCCCGTCGATCGCCGCAAGGAGCACCTGGAGGAAGGAACCGACAGCGTCAGCATCCGCATCCACGCCGCGCAGGACCACGCCCTCCAGCGTGGCGCTGATGATCCGGTGCGCGCCCTGGACCTCCACCGCGATCTCGCCGAGCTGGACCCGGCTCCAGCGGACCAGCTTCCCGGCTGCCCGCGGGCCCTCCTGCGGCACGTTGACCCGGACGTGGGCCATGACGAGGCCGGCGGGGGTGGGGGCGAGGAGTACCCAGCGGACCCCGGGGTCGTCACCCCAGCTGACCCAGCAGTCCGAATCGGGTGTCGCTCCCAGCGTCGCGAGCACCGCCTCAGCGACGGCGAGAACCCTGGTCCCGGCCGCTTCCCGGTTCGGCGCCGCGGCGCTCCATTCGCTGAGCCGCATGCTGGGCCGCTCCTCCCGCTGCTCGAACGCGCGTGGCGCGTGGACGGTCCGAAGGCTACCACGGGCCCCCACTGGAGGGGCCGTCCGGCCGTTCACGATCGGCCCTGCCGAACCGTATCCTCGCCCGCCTAGGGAGGTCTCTTCTCGTATGTCCGTCGATCGTCGCCTCGTCAATCTGGGCGTCTTCCTGCTGATCCTGGGCGCCATCCCGCTGGCGGTCAGCCAGGGCTGGATCGCGCGCGAGACCATCTCCCACGCGTGGGAGCTGTGGCCGCTCATCCTCATCGGCATCGGGATCGGGCTGATCCTGCGGCGCACGCCGTTCCACTTCGTGGGAGGCCTGCTCGTCGCCGCGACGTTCGGGACCATGTTCGGCGCGCTCCTCGCGGGCGGCCTCAGCCTGGGCGCGGTGGGCTGCGGGAACGCGACCGCCGCCACCGACCCGTTGGTCCTCGACGAGCACGGCACCTTCGTGGGTGGAACCACGAGCGTCGTCCTGCGCGCGACCTGCGCGAGCCTGTCGGTCGTGCCGGCCTCCGGCGCCGCCTGGGGCGTCACGGTTGCCGGGACGGCCGGCGCGCGACCCATGCTGGACCAGGCGGCGGACCGCCTGGAGGTTCGGTCGCCCGACCAGACGGTCGTCCTCCCGTTCACGGACGGACGGCGCTCCCAGTGGAATGTCACGCTCGGGACCGACGTCGTCTATACGCTCGACGTCAACCTCAACGCCGGCGAGGCGAACATCGATCTCGCGGCCCTCCGGGTCGACGCGCTCACCGCACAGGGCAATGCCGTCGGCAACTCGCGGCTGCTCCTGCACGACGCGACCATCGGCCGCCTCGACGTGCAGATCAACGCCGGCGACTTGAAGATCGGGCTGCCCGCGGCGGCCGATCTCGCGGGCCGGATCCAGGCCAACGCGGCCTCCGTCACGCTGTGCGCCGATCCCGGCACCGGGCTCCGCCTGCGGAATACGTCGAGCCTGACGGGCGACAACTTTGCCACCGCCGGCCTGGTCCGCTCCGGCACGACATGGGAGTCGCCGGGCATCGGCTCGGCAGCGCACGTCGTCGACCTCACCCTCGCCGGCGCGGCCGCCAACTTCACGCTCAATCCTTCGGAGGGATGTCAGTGAACGACCGTCTGTACCGCTCCATCGACGACCGCGTCCTCGCCGGCGTCTGCGCGGGCCTGGCTGATCGACTCGACCTTGACCCGGCACTCGTCCGGATCGGGTACGCGATCCTCGCGCTGTTGAGCGGCATCGTCCCGCTGCTGGTCCTCTACGTCATCATGGTCGTCGTGATCCCCGAAGGGCCGAGCTGGACGGGCGTGCGGCCCGTTGGCCCGCAACCCACGGGCCCGGGCTGGACGGTTGCCGGCACGCCTGCTTCTGGCACGCCTGCTTCCGGCACGCCCGCGGACACCCCTGCCCCGCCGGCGGGGATGACCGGCGATACCGCCGCACCAGCGGACGCGGCACCCGCCCCGGCGATGCCGACCGCCCCCGGTGCCGTCCCCGGCTGGATCTCTCCCGGGACGCCCGGTGGCTGGGATGCCGGGAGCTGGCGCAACCAGCGCAGCGCCGACCGCGCGGCCCGTCGCGCCGAGCGGGCAGCGCGCCGAGGGGAGCGGCACAGCGACCCGATCGCCGCGATCATCGTCGGCCTCTTCCTCGTGGCCCTCGGGGCCTTCTTCCTCCTGCGCCGCACCTTCGACATCGACTGGGCGATCGTCTGGCCGGTCGCCGTCATCGCGCTCGGCGCGGTCGTCCTCATCGCCGCAGTCCGACCCCGTTCCGGGTGACCGAGGCCCCGGCGCTCGTCATCGCGGTGGCGGTCGCCGGGATCGCCGGCGGACTCTTCCTGCTCGTCCACGGACTGGTGGCCTACCGGGCCGGCGAGGCGGTCCGCGGGACGGGCACGAGCCGGATCGCGTCGCTCGCCGCGGGCGAGGTTCGGCTCGTCGGCACGATCGAGCCGGGGCCGGTGACGCTCGTCTCGCCGCTCCAGAGCGTCCCGTGCGTCTACTACCACGCCCGGATCCTCGAGGACCGCGGCCGGGAGCGAACCACGACGCTTGACGAGGAGCGCGCCGTGGGGTTCCTGCTCCGAGACGCCAGCGGCACGCTGCGAGTGTTCCCGCGGGGTGCCCGGTGGGACGCGCCGGCGTGCTTCGACGAGCAGAGCGACTGGACCGGCGACGATCCGCCCGGCCTCAACCTGAACCGGGGCCCCGGCGTGACGTTGGCCGCGCTCGACCGGGATGCCGCAATCGCGGCACTCCTCACGGTCCGCGACCCCGACGGCGGGGAGGCCAATGTACCGCGCGGCATCCTGGACGGCGGGGCGCTCGCCGCACTGACGGAGAGCGGCGGGACCGGCCGCCTCGACGCCGGGTTGAGCGGCAGCGCAGCAGGCCTCGGCGGGCAGCGACACCACTACGAGGAGCGGCGCCTCGCGCCGGGCGACATCGTGACGATCGTCGGCAGCGCGATGCCGTTCCACGACATCGACGACCCCGCGACCGCCGACCGTGACGATCCCACGCTGGCGCTCGACGACCCGGAGGTGGCGATGAACCTGGCCGAAGCCCGCGAGGCGGGGCTCCTGAAAGGATCCCCGGAGGAAGCCTGGGGCAATGCGGCGATCCCCGGCTTCGGCATCGGACGGCCGACGCGCGCTCCGGACCTGGACCCCGCGGCACAGCCGCTGCCGATCGCAGCGGCCGCCGACGCGGCCGCCGCCACTGCCACCTTCGACATCCCGTCCGGCGAGCTGGTCGTGGCGACCGTGCCGGGCAGCCCGCTCGTCGTGCGCATCGGCAGCCCAGGCGAGGCCGTCGCGCGCGACCATGGTGCGCTCACCCAGGGGCTGGTGGGCGCCGTGATCGCGATCGCCTCTGCGCTCGCCCTCGCCTTCGCCGCGCAGGGAGCCTTCGGGTGAGCCCGCTCGCGGGCGCCGCACTCTTCGCGGTCGTGCTCGTCGCCCTGGTGCTCCTCTTCCTCCTCGTCACGACCTACAACGCGGTGGTCGCGCTGCGCACGCGGATCGACAAGGCGTGGAGCAACGTGGAGGTGGCCCTCAAGCAGCGGTACGACCAACTCGCCCAGCTCGTGGCCGCCGTCCGGGACGTGATGGCCTTCGAGCAGGCCGTCCTCGGCGAGGTCGCCCGCCAGCGCGCCCGCTATGCGCCCCAGGCGCCGATCGCCGAGCAGGGCGCCGTCTCTGCCGCGACCAGCCAGGCCGTCCGATCACTCCTCGCGGTCGTCGAGAGCTACCCGCAGGTGCGCTCGCAGGAGAACGTCCTGCGCCTCCAGGGTGAGATCGAGCGGCTCGAGCAGCAGATCGCCGATCGGCGCGAGCTCTACAACGACCAGGTCTACCGGTACAACGCGACCATCGCGCAGGTCCCCGCGGTGGTCCTGGCGCGGCTCCTTGGCTGGATGCCGCGCGCCTTCTTCGACGCCGAACCGGCAGCCGACCAGCGCCCGTCGGTCGAGCTGCGGGTACCCGAGGACCCGGGCCCGAACGGGGGCGACGCGGCTCGGTAGACTGGCGGGAACGTGGCGCCGACCAGGATCGGCAGCGCCGAGGGAGAGGGAGCGATGGAGACGAGCGCGTCTGGCTGTGACGGGCTGCCTGCCGCTGCGGTCGAGCCGGCCGAGCCAGCGGCCGCGGCCGAGCCAGCGGCCGCTGCCGAGCCTGTCGAGCCGGCCGACCGCCTCGACGTCTCGGCAGCCTTCGACGTGGCCGGCCCAGAGGACGCACCGACTCTCGTCTTCCTACACGGCACGCGCGTGACGCGCGCGATGTGGGATCCGCAGGTGGCCGCCCTGACCGAACGGTACCGCGTCGTGGCCGTGGACCTTCCCGGCCACGGCGTCTTCGCCGACATGCCCTTCCGGATGCCGCGCGCGGTCGCCATCGCGCGGTCCGTCATCGACCGGAACGGCGGTCGCGCGATCGTGGTCGGGCAGTCGCTGGGCGGATACGTCGCCATGGAGCTGGCCGCCGCCCACCCCGGGCACGTCGCGGGGCTGGTTCTCTGCAACTCCAGCGCGGAGCCACGAGCCGTCGCGCGGCGCGCCCCGCGGACCGTGGGCGTCTACCTCGCAGACCGAGTCAGCGAGCGATACCTGGGGCGCGGCGCTCCGGTGCACGCCGGCGGGCCCACCTCCGGGCCGGCGCCCCGCGCGACCAACGGCTGGCTCTTCAAGGGCGGCTACGGAGCGGTGGTGACGGCGCTCCGGACCTCGTTCCTGCCCCGGCTGGCGGCGTACCCGGGCCCGGTACTGCTGGTGAACGGCGCCGACGACCCGCTCTTCCGGCGCGCCGAGCTCACGTTCCTGGCTGCCTGCCGCGACGGCCGGCTGCGCGTCATCGACGGCGCCGGGCACCTGGTCAACAGCGAGCAGCCGGAGGCCTTCAATGCGGCCATCCGCGAGTTCGCGGAGGTGGTCTTCACGACCCCGGCGAGCCAGTGACCGCGAGCACGTCCCGGACCTCGTGGGCGATCTGGACGTCCTCGCGGGAGGCGATGACGAACGTGCGGACCGCGGCGCCGGGTAAGCCGATCTCGCGATCGTCGCCGCCCGCCCGGTTGCGCGCCTGATCGACCTCGACGCCGAGAAAGGCCAGGTCGCGCGCGGCGCGCTCGCGGACGGCCGGCGCGTTCTCCCCCACTCCGCCGGTGAAGACGAGGACGTCGAGGCCACCCAGCGCCGCCGCCATCGCCGCAACCGCCGCCCGCAGCCGGTGGTGGTAGACGTCCAGCGCAAGCGCGGCGTCCGGCTCGCCGGCGCCGGCCGCGGCAAGGATCGCCCGCATATCGGCCGTGCCGGCCAGGCCCAGCAGGCCCGAACGGTGCTCCAGCGTGGCGGCGAGCTCGGCCGGCGGCATCCGCACGTGCTCGGCCAGCCAGAGGACGAGGCCGGGATCGATGCTCCCGGACCGGGTGGCCATGACCAGCCCGTCGAGCGGCGTGAACCCCATCGTCGTGTCCACGGAGTGGCCGTCGCGCACGGCGGCCAGCGACGCCCCCGCGCCCAGGTGGCACGTGACGAGCCGAACGCCATCGAGGGGACGCCCGAGGAGCTCCGCCGCCCGCCGCGACGCATACGCATGCGACAGGCCGTGGAATCCATATTTGCGGAGGTCCCAGCGCTTCCGCCACTCGGGCGGGATCGCGTACGTGGACGCCGCCGCCGGCATGGCGGCATGGAAGGCCGTGTCGAAGCAGGCAACTGCCGGCACGTCCGGGAGGGCGGCCTCGACCACCTCGAGCGCGGCGAGGGACTTTGGCTGGTGGAGCGGGGCGAGATCGGTGAGCGCCCGGAGGTGCTCCACCACCTCGCGGTCGATGCGGACCGGCCGCGTGTAGAGCGTCCCGCCGTGGACGATCCGATGGCCGACCGCGTCAACGGTCCCGAACCCCTCGATGGCACGCGCAACGGCGGCGACGTCGGCCTTCCCGCGGGGCGCGGGCAGGTCCTGGGCCCCCACGATCCGATCGTCCGGGTCGAGCACCCGGAGCTTCAGGCTGCTGGACCCGGCATTGACGACGAGGATGCGCATCGGATCGTCGGCCTCAGTGCGGCCAGGACCAGGCCTGGATCTCGGGCGCGTCCTCGCCCTCCAGCCGCGTGTGCGCCCGCGCCATCAGGCGCCGGTCGACCATCAGCTGGCGAACGTGCGCGGCCCGTGGCCCCAGGCCCGGCACGCGGTCGATCACGTCCATCACGAGGTGGAACCGGTCGAGGTCGTTGAGCATGACCATGTCGAATGGCGTGGTCGTCGTGCCCTCTTCCTTGTAGCCCCGGACATGGATGTTGTCGTGATTCGTCCGGCGGTAGGTGAGGCGGTGGATCAGCCACGGGTAGCCGTGGTAGGCGAAGACGACCGGTTTGTCGCGGGTGAACAGCGAATCGAACTCGGTCTCCGACATCCCGTGGGGGTGCTCCGTTGCCGGCTGGAGGCGCATCAGGTCGACGACATTGACGACCCGCACCTTCAGGTCCGGCAGGTGCTGGCGGATCATGTCGACGGCGGCCAGCGTCTCCAGCGTCGGCGTGTCGCCGCAGCAGGCCATGACGATGTCGGGCTCGCCGCCCTGGTCGTTGCTGGCCCAGTCCCAGATGCCGATGCCGCGGGTGCAGTGGAGCACGGCCTGGTCCATCGAGAGCCAGTTCGGGGCGGGTTGCTTTCCCGCCACGATGACGTTGACGTACTGGCGGCTGCGCAGGCAGTGATCGGCCACGGACAGCAGCGTGTTCGCGTCCGGCGGCAGGTACACCCGGATGACCTCGGACTTCTTGTTCACCACGTGGTCGATGAAGCCCGGGTCCTGGTGGCTGAAGCCGTTGTGGTCCTGGCGCCAGACGAGCGAGCTGAGGACGTAGTTGAGCGAGGCGATCGGTCGCCGCCACGGGATGCCGTTCGTCACCTTCAGCCACTTGGCGTGCTGGTTGAACATCGAGTCGATGATGTGGATGAAGGCTTCGTAGCAGTTGAAGAGGCCGTGCCGGCCGGTGAGGAGGTACCCCTCCAGCCAGCCCTCGCACTGGTGCTCCGAGAGGACCTCCATCACCCGGCCCTCCGGCGCCTGGTGCTCGTCCGTCGGCAGAATCTGGGCGTCGAACTGGCGGTCCGTCACCTCGAACACCGAGCCCAGCCGGTTGGACGACGTCTCGTCGGGACCGAAGATCCGGAAGGTCGCGCGGTTTCGGTCGACGACGTCGCGGAGGAACGTCCCGAGCACGCGCGTCGCTTCGGCCGTGGTGGCGCCCGGCGTGGGCACCTCCACGGCGTAGTCGCGGAAGTCGGGCAGCGCGAGGTCGCGCAGCAGGAGCCCTCCGTTCGCGTGCGGGTTGGCGCTCATCCGCCGGTAGCTCTTCGGGGGCAGCTCGGCGAGCTCCGAGATGAGCGCGCCGTCGGAATCGAAAAGATCCTCCGGCCGGTAGCTCCGGAGCCAGGTCTCGAGGAGGGCGAGGTGCTCGGGGTTCGTCCGGACCTCCCCGAACGGGACCTGGTGCGAGCGCCAGGAGCCCTCCGCGGGCAGGCCGTCGACTTCCTTCGGGCCGGTCCAGCCCTTTGGGCTCCGGAGAACGATCATCGGCCAGCGCGGGCGCTCGGTGGCACCGCCGCCGCGGGCCGCGCGCTGGATCTCCTGGATCTCGGCGACCACGGCGTCCATCGCGACCGCCATCTGCTGATGCATCAGGACCGGGTCGTCCCCGCTGACGAAGTACGGGAGATGCCCGTAGCCCTCCATGAGGGCCCGCAGCTCGTCCTCCGGGATCCGGGCGAGGACCGTGGGATTGGCGATCTTGTAGCCGTTGAGGTGGAGGATCGGGAGGACGACGCCGTCGCGAACGGGGTCGAGGAACTTGTTCGAGTGCCAGCTGGTGGCAAGGGGCCCGGTTTCCGCCTCGCCGTCGCCGACGACGCAGCAGACGATGAGGTCCGGGTTGTCGAACGCGGCACCGTAGGCATGGGAGAGCGCGTAGCCGAGCTCGCCGCCCTCGTGGATCGAGCCGGGGGTCTCCGGCGCGACATGGCTGGGGATCCCGCCCGGGAACGAGAACTGTCGGAAGAGCTGGCGCAGGCCGTCCGCGTCCCGGGTGATGCTCGGGTAGATCTCGCTGTAGGTTCCCTCCAGGTACGCGTTCGCCACGATCGCCGGGCCGCCGTGCCCGGGCCCGATGACGTAGATCGCGTCGAGGTCCCAGTTCCGGATGACGCGGTTCATGTGCGCGTAGATGAAGTTCAGGCCCGGCGTGGTGCCCCAGTGGCCCAGCAGGCGCGGCTTGCAGTGCCGGGGGGCAAGCGGCTCGCGGAGCAGCGGGTTGTCCAGCAGGTAGATCTGGCCGACCGAGAGGTAGTTCGCTGCCCGCCAGTACGCGTCGATCCGCTCCAGCTCGTCCTGCGCGAGCGGGCCGATAACCTCGTCCTGGGTGCGTGCCTGGTCTGTCATTACATCGACCTCCGCGCACAGCGTAGCGCGGGGAGGGACGCTCGGCCGACCAGCCTCCACGTTCGGCGGCCGTGCCGTTCGGCGGCTCGTTCGCGCTGGCGGGGTCGGGCCCGGGCCGCGCCACGAGCGCCATTCCGAAAGGTCAGCTAGACTCCGCCGCCGGACGTGCCCGCTCCCCAGGCAGGTGCGCCCAAGGTCTCGCGCCGCGACGCCCCATGACGGGCGAACCGACCGTTCGCCGACTTGGCGGGCCGGATCCCGTGGTCGTGAGCCTGCAATCCTCGTCCCCGCCCCACGGGGACGCCTGCACGGGCCAGTGCCGTCTCGAACGGCCGGGCGCCGACCCGTCGCAGACCCATCCCCGCAATGCCGCGGGGGCACGTGGAGTCGAACCGAATCGCTCGCTGCCCGGTCGCCGGGCGCCGCTCTCATCGGGCTTGCGGCGTCCCTGGCCCTCCCGGTGCCCGCCTCGTTCCCATCCCCGCGTCGCTCTGCCGACGCGGCCTCCCGGGCAGCGTTCCGCATCTGCTCGAAGGGAGCTGTCCATGCCTGCACATTTCCATCCCCCGACCTCGAAACGCATCGGGCGCCTCAAGGGGCTGGCCATCACGCTCCTTGGCGTCGTTGTCCTGGCGAGCGCCGGCGTGCCGACGCTCGCCGTCGCCGCCGCGTCCGACCTGATCGCGTCCTCCGCGCCGAGCGCGTCCCCCGCGCCGAGCGCGTCCGACGCGCCAGCCGCGAGCCCGAGCCCTTCGCCCGAACCCTCCGCGTCGGCGGTGCCCGATCCGTCCGCACCGGTGTTGCCGGATCCGTCTGTGACCCTCTCGCCGATCTCGACCCCGAGCCCCACGCCGCCGCCGGGCGCCGTCGCTGTAGCGACACTGAAGGGGCAGCCATACCAGCTGCCGGCGTTCGTTGGCCTTGGGGCATGGCGGGCGTCTCGCGTCTCGTTCTACGGCCCGGGCTTCTATTGCGTCTCGAACCGCGTGAAGGCGTGCCTCCCGCAGCGCGGGCGCCCCGCGCGGGTCAAGCTGACGGCCTGCGGGGTCCTCTTCACTCGCACCGTCGTCGGCGTCGCCCACCGAACGCTCCCATGCGGCACGCTCGTGGCATTCACCTACCGCGGTCGGACGGTGATCGCGCCGGTGATCGATCGCGGGCCGTACGTCGTGGGCCGGGTCTGGGATCTTTCCGGCGGGCTCTGCGTGGCGCTCCGACACTGCTTCAGCGGCCCCATCAGCTGGACGATCGTGCACCGCGCGATCGGTCCGGCCGCGCCGGTGCGCATCAGCCTCAGGCGCCTCTGACACCGGCAGCAGGTGCGCCTTGTAGCGGGTAACTCCGCTGGGCCTGGGAGCGTTCATTCCTCAGGGGCTCGCCCCGATGACCGCCTTCGTCGTGACCTCGTACTGCGCACCGGCCGCGTCTTCGAGGTCCATACGGAGCACCCAGTTCCCGGGGGTCGGTTGCTCGTAGGTCGAGGCGAGGATGATGCGCGGCGGGGGGTCCGAAGAAGAGCTGGGTTGCCTGGAAGAAGAGGTCGTACGTCGTGGTCGAGCCGGTCGCAAGGATGGCCGGGCCCGTTGGGGTGGGGCCTCCCAGGGGCTCGTGATTGCCCTCTTCGATCAGGCTGAATTGCGGCCAGGGCGTCTTGCCGCCGGTCGCCAGACGCACCTCCTGCGTGGCATGGACGGTGGCCCGCAACCGGACCGCTGTGACGATCGACCCGCCGCCCCCCGTCGTCACCTGGACATCGCTGACGGTGAGTTGCAGGACGGACGAGCGAGCAGCAAGATCGGCGGCCGCCTGGTTTGCCTCGATCTCGTCGGCAGTCCCGCCAGCGAGCCAGACCAGCCTCCCAGCCCCGCCCGCCAGAGCGAACAGAATCGCGGGTCCGAGCAGCGTTCCAACGAGCGCGGCCTTCGCGAGTGGCGTGCGAGCGAGCAGCGCGTAACCGGCGAACGACGCGAGCGCGACCAGCGTGCCAATGCCCAGCCCGATCGGCAGGCCGGCAAGAAAGGCGGCCGGAGTCGGCCCGCTGGTGTCCATCGAGGCAAAGCCGACGCCGACCACGAGGACAAAGCCGCCGGCGGCGAGGCCCAGGACGGCGGCCACGACGAACGCGAACGGAAGGTCGCGTCGCGACCGGACGCTCGCCGACCGAAGCTGGAGCATCGCCCAGATCGCGATGATCAGGAGGACGGCGAGTCCGACGATGGGCAACCCCGCCGCGGCGAGGCGAAGCAGCGTGACTCCCAACGTGATCCCCTCATCGTGGCGGCCGGCGCGCCGGCCGATTCTCGGGCAACGGTAGGTTCCGGGCGGCCGACGTCAAGGTGTTGACGTCTGAGTCGCCCGACCTGTCACACCGACCGCCAGGTGGAAGAGAGCCGGCGCGGCTCCATGGATGCGGGCAGGCGGACCTATGGCGCCTGTTCGGGTTCCCGGGGGACGAACACTGTGGACAGGTCTTCAGGGTCCCCGATCGAGGACCATTCCTCGAGGTTCCGGCATCGCGCATGATTCGCGCCGTCCTGGTCCAACACGCGCCGGCCGGTCGGTTCGCCAGAACGGGCTGTGCCAATCTGACGCTGCCCGTCCCCACCCGGACCGGCGACGTGGCCGCGGAGTCGCGCTCGATCGAATCCTTCTTGCCCTCGCGGTCGGCGGCTGGGGCATCACGGTCGCCGTCGCGCAGTCGAACAGGCGCCAGAGGGTTTCAGTTGGTCCAGCCGACGAAGGCACCCGTGTAGTAGTCGAGCACCACGTCGAGACCACCGTCGCCATCGACACACGCGACCGACGCATTCGTTCGCGACGCGGCATCCGGATCCTGCGTCGGACACGGCGACGCTGCGAACACCCCCGTCAGGCGGACCATCCAGGCCCAACGGACATCGCCCTGCGGGGCGAACGGGTCATGCTCGACCGCGGCCCAGACGACGGCGAGCTCCGCGCCCGCGGCGGGTGCCAGCCTTCGCGCCGCGGCGATCGCCGCGTCCTTCGACATGCCGCCGGGCGGGCCGGGCGGCGCGTGCGTGCAGGCGGGAGTTCCCAGCGTCGAGCCGCAGCCGTGCCCGACGAGGCTGCACCCCGCGAGGACCCATCCTGCGACGGCGAGCCCGACCGTGACGCGAAGCCGTGCGCCAACGCCCGCCCGCCGGCGGGGCGTGGCTCACTCTCCGATGAGTCGAGGCATCTGGCGTCCTCCCCGCCCTCCACATTCACCCGGTGCAGGCCGCATCCACGGCATCGGACCTGGTCAGGGCGTCGGTGGCTCCGGGATCTTGTGCTCGCGCTTGATCCGCCGCAGGCCAAGAAAGCCCTTCGGCAGCACGTCGAGATTCCAGGCGCCTGGGTGAGCGGCTGAAGGAACGATCATCCCCTCTGCGCCCGCCGCGGCGGCTGCGGCACTCACTTTCAGACATGCGGAGTTAGGCGCTCCCGGCGCCCAGTCGGCGTTCAGGTCGTCGACCGTCACGTCGAGTGCGTCGAGGATCTCCGGACTCCGCAGGTCAAGGACCGAGAGGTCGGCATCAAAGACGCAAAGCCAGCGAGGATCGTCCTCGGGCGCCACGCCACCGCCGGTCGCATGCGACCACTCGGCCCAAACGGTCGACTCCTGAATCGAGCCATACATCGGCCAAGGGTCACCGGCGAGGTGATAGCGCCCTGGATACGGCGCCGGCTGGAACGGCGGCTGGCAGCCTGGCACCCCGAGAGCCGTCTGACGGAAGAGCGGTCCGTTGTAGCGCGAGAGACGGGTCGGGGGCGGCCCGCTGCTCAGACGGAGTCGCCGTTGCTGTAGGCGCGGGCGGCGCCGGCGACTCGGTCGAAATCACCCTTGGCGAGAAGGTCGAGCGGGCGGCCCATGCCAAGGTAACCGCTCCGCGAGGTAAGCCAGGCTTGCTTGCCCTTGTTTGTCATCGAGGGACCGAGGAGGTCGAGGATGGCGACCAGGTCGTCGAGTCGATTGACGAACTCCGAGCGTCGTGGCTCCGTACCCGTGCGCCAGCGCTCGACCGAGCGCACATCGGCGCCGGTAACGGTCGAAACAAGGCTGACAGGAAGGCTGCGAACGGCTGCCTGGATGGTCATTGCGAAATCCTAACGCCGGTGCTTACGTCGGTCAAGAGCCGTCGGTCTCGCAGTGGCGTAGCGTCTCGCGTGCACCTGCGACCAGCCTCCCGGAGACCTGCCGGGCGCATGACGGATTCTCCCACCCGCCAGCGTGCTCCGCTGGCCAATACAGAATGCCTGGACGTGGACGCCTCCCGCGTAGTGGACGATCGCGGCCATCTTGTCGCTCATTGCCGAGAAACGGTCGGGGTGGAGCTTGCTGGCAAGAGTCCAGTGGGCTCACGATAGCAGCCGGATTCGGCAAGGACTAACCTGGCTCCAAGTCCCACTGGCACGACCTCCTGGACCTAGCATCCGGCAGCGTCAGTTGCCGTCCCTCACGCCCCACTCGAAGCCGATCATCTCGATCCGATTGATGAGCTCGCGGGTGCTCGGCGCCCGATCCGTTCCGAGGCCGACCTCGATGAGCCGGAGCGCCTCTTCGAGCGGACTTCGTCCGCCGGGCCCGCCGACGTGGAAGACGAGCTGGTCGAGCCCGGCGCTGCCGGCCGCGAGGACCTGGAGAAGCGCCATGAGTACCCGATTCCCGCCGAACGCGCCGCAGCCCCAGTAGCCGGTGTGGACCGCGACCGATGTCGCACGCCCGCGTTCGCGGTGTGACTCCAGGACCGCCGCACGGAAGCCCGTGAAGGCGGTCGTGAGCACGGACTCGATCTCGTCGGCACCGTAGCGTCCGTAGCCCCCCGGCGGGGCCGCCATCGCGATCAGGTTCGTGATCGTCGGCGGGTCGATCGGGGTCGTCGCCCGGCGCACCGCGTCCCCGTCGGCCCGGGCGAACGCATTGCCATACAGGCCCGCGGGTCGGCCTTCGGCCGCGTCGGGATCCGTCGCGACCCGGCAGAGGCGCTCGACGCCCATCACGAGGACCGGGGTCGGCTCGCCCCTCTCGACGGTGACGGCGGCGAGCCCGTCTGCGGTCCCGCCGTTACGCGGCCGCGGGCGCGCCGCGCCCCGGCGCGCTCTCCGTCGGCTCTGTCGGAACACCTGCCCTCGAAGTGCGGGCGCGACCATCCCGTATGGGCGCGTCAACGCGCCTTCCCGCGTGGGTGCATGGATCAAGGGTGCAGGGGCCTCGTGCCACCTTGTCTGACACGACGCCCGCCGACGACGATCATCCCGCCGGGCGTGTTGTCCGTGGTCACGGACAGCCCAGACCAGCTCTGGGAGCGCGTCCAGGACATGCTCGTCCGGCGGCGTGAGAACCGCCTCCCACCGCAGCGCTATGCGGGCGGTTACGCACTCACGGAGCTTCTCCGTTGTTCGTGCGGCTCGTCGATGGCGGGCACCAACTCCCGCTCCTACCGCTACTACCGCTGCACGGCACGGTGCGGACGGCCGCACGTTCGCGCCGACGAACTCGACGCCGGTGTGATGGATGTCATCCGTGGGACGCTGATCACCCCGAAGGCGATCCGCGAGATGATCGAGATCCTCAACGAGGACATCCGGATGCGGTCCGAGCGTCGCGCACCGGAGCTCGAGCGCGGGCGCTCACGCGTCCGCCACCTGGAGCAGCAGGATGCCAACCTGCGTCGCGCCCTGCGCTCCGCGGGGCCAAATGCCGCCGAGCGAATCACGCTAGAGATCGAGGCTGTTGCGGTAGAGCTGCGCGAGGCGACGACCTCCCTCAGCATTAGAGAGGTCACCGAACGACCGCTGCGGGTGACACCCAAGCTCGTCCGACAAACCATCGATGAGATGATCGGGATCTTGGAGCACGCCCCGCTCGACACCCGCGTGGCTTGGGTCCACGACCTGTTCGAGCGAGTCGACGTCGACAGCCGCGAGAGCCACGCAGTCGCGGTCTGGAAGGCCGCCACCGCTGAAGGTGTTAACCGGTTGGATTCAGTAAGCGAGTGGCTCCGGCGGTAGGATTCGAACCTACGACCAAGCGATTAACAGTCGCCCGCTCTACCACTGAGCTACGCCGGAGCGGAGGCGCCCGCCGCGGATCGGGCGGAGCGCGAATCGGG
>Ga0208079_1000314_pt1 | contig 27033 bp, 15 predicted proteins | sample NGESurdeep092012_5_FD_184474 | JGI IMG/M metagenome (GOLD analysis project Ga0208079, IMG submission 184474) | Arctic peat soil microbial communities from Barrow, Alaska - NGEE Surface sample 210-2 deep-092012 (SPAdes) | ecosystem: Environmental > Terrestrial > Soil > Wetlands > Peat ... | reverse complement strand
GGCACGCTGGGAAGCGTGCCGCTACACCGTGGCGGCAGGCATCTTTGCCTGCCAGTCAGCGCGGCTTCCAGCCGCTTGATCCATTTGCCGGGGTGCGGGTATCGGATGCGCCCCCTTGCTCAAAGGCACTGGTAAAATCGAATCATGCCACCCAGGAGATCAGCGCTTCGATTATTTTTTCACGGGGCGATATTCAAACCAGTCGAAATCCGCCGGGCGGGCGCTCTTTTGTCCGTTGCCGGTGGCATACAGGCCCACGAACACACCGGTGAATCCGCCGACTTTTTCCGAGGACAAATCGCGGGTCAAGGCCGGGCCCAGCTTTTTCGCCGGACCCTTGGCCGGCTGGTAAAAAAAATCATAAGCCAGCGGCGAGGCGATCACGGACAGGACAACATCTCCGGCGCCGATTTCTTCATATTGCACCGGTTCGACGATCTTGCCGTTCAGGGTTTTTCGGAAGAAGACCTGCCGTTTGCCGCCTTTGAGGGTGATACCGATCTCGTAATGATTTTTCTCGTTGCCGCGCAGGACGAGTCCCGCCTCCTCGCTTTCCTGCTGCGGGTTGAAGGAGAGCCGGGTGGAAGCGCGGCACGCCAGGTCCGTCTGGCGGCGGCCGGCAAAAGCCGGTGAATCCTGGTCGTTCAGTGTCACCGCCGAACCGTTGAGACGCAGCCAGCCCGGACGTTCGGTGAGCGAAAAATCGCCTGCATACGGGTTCCGGAGAAAATTCCATTGGAGCCCCAAATCCGGCTGGTTGAATTCATCCCGGTCGGGCTCCTTTTTCCATGGATGTTGCGGCAGGCGCGGTGCGGTCATGTTGGTTGCCAGCGTGCCGTTGCCATTGACCACGGGCCAGCCATCTTCCGACCAGGTGACCGGGGCCAGATACGTTTCCCGGCCCAGATGATGGAACTTGCCGCCCTGGGGGCGGATACCCAGACAGACCAGCCACCAACCGTCGGGCGTTTCCACCAGGTCGGCATGACCCAGGGCCTGGAGGGGACTATCTGGACGGTCACGATGAGTGAGAATGGGATTTTTAGGGTTGGGAACAAACGGGCCCCACGGGGAATCGCTGCGGGCGATGGTAACCATGTGGCCGTAACTGGTGCCGCCCTCGGCGATCAGGATGAAATACTTCCCGTTGATTTTGTACAGGTGCGGTCCCTCGGGCCAGACGCCGCCGGTGCCCCGCCATACTTCCTTCAGATTCCCGTCCAACTGTCCGGTTTGGACATTGATTTTGGCCTGGCCGATAAAACCGTCGCCCAGGCCTTCATGCCGGTCGTAATAAACGGTCCCGTCTTCGTCAAAAAACAGGGAAGGATCAATTCCGGCATGGTCCACCCAGACCGGTTCGGACCAGGGACCGGCGGGATTGGTGGCCGTCACAAAAAAATTGCCGCCGGTATCCACGAGCGTCATGATCAGGTAAAACGTGCCGTTGTGATAACGCAGGGTCGGGGCATAAATGCCGCCGGAAGCCCGGGCGTGGTCAAGGTTCAACTGGCTTTTCCGGGTCAGGCAGTATCCGAGCTGCCGCCAATGCACCAGGTCCCGGCTGTGAAAAATCGGAACGCCGGGGAAAAATTCAAACGAGCTGTTGACCAGGTAATAATCGTCACCGACCCGGCAAATGCTTGGATCAGGATAAAAACCGGACAGGATGGGATTTTGAAAGGTTTTGGCAGGTCCGGCCGAAAGACCCGCCGGCAGGAGTCCCACCAGGGCGAACAACCCCGCGAGGGTCCATCGGGCCAACCGGCCCGCCGGTTTAAATGAATTCATTGATGAGGTTCTCCAGGAATTCCTGGCGGCCGCTGACATTCGGCGCCGCTTCGCCCGGCTTGAGCAGGTAGCTCTCGAGTTCCACCAAACCCACCTGGCCGGCCTCGATTTTCGCACCGATGCCGGAATCCCACGAGGCGTAGCGTTGTTCCACGAATTTCGCGAGCCGGTGGCGGCAGGGCCCATGACGTTGTCGAAGGCGAGGTGCCGTTCGTAAAGCCCGTCCGTACCGGTGAACTGGACCGGGCAACAGACTTCGCTTTCCCCCGCACAATCATCATCAGAAGCGGATATGATAACGCTGAAACCAAAGAACGACCCAATCTGCATTGGCTTTCTCTGGCTGTTGTTGTGAAAACTACGGGCACTAAAACGGGCGCTAAATCCGTTATATTTCTTAAATCACCAGTGTAATAATGGAATGGGCCGGGCTGCTGGTTCTTGTAGCTTTACCACCCCACCAGAGGTTAAAAGCCTGCGCTTGACTGGAAAGATTTAGGATCACAACTGCAATTTTTCCGTCTGTATTCAGGAAAGCGGTGGCCAGTAATTCATCAGTCGTTGATGAACTGATGATCCGCTTTGCCCCGGGACGGATGAATTTTGAAAAATGGCCGATATAGTAGTAGGAATTCATGTAGAACAACTTGCCGGTTTTAGTATCGGCATGAATGGGTGCGAAGCAGAAATTCTGAACGTGGTTTGGCCCGCCCCTTTCATCCAACAACACATTCCAATCAGTCCAACCCTCGGCACCATTGTTGAAATCATTGATCATCGACTTGGCATAGAGTTCACCCCACTGCCACTCGTCAATTTTATTTATATCATACGAACCATGACAACCTTCAGTGAATAAAAGGTGCGTTTGCGGATAAGCCTCTTTGACTCGCTTGACATTCTCGAAATTGTCACCTACATACCAATGAAAGCCCACACCCCACACATATTTGGCAGCCGCACGGTCATCCAGCACCACCGAGGCCCTTTGATACATCAAGCTCCGGTTATGATCCCAGATGATAATTTTTTTATCCCTCAATCCGGCCTTTCGCAGAGCCGGTCCAAGGTGGTTCTTAACAAAATCGCGCTCTTCCTCAGCCGTGTAAATACAAGACTCCCAAGTCTGGCTGGCCATCGGCTCGTTCTGCACCGTCAATCCCCAGATGGGAATTCCTTCTTTTTCATAGGCCTGGATGAACTTGCCGTAATAGCGAGCCCATGTCTCATAGTATTCCGGCTTCAGTTTGCCTCCGTGAAGCATACTATCGTTGTCTTTCATCCAAGCAGGCGGGCTCCAAGGACTGATGAAAAGTGTAAAATTTGTTCCGGCAGTTGCGATGGCCCGTTTGATGAACGGGATGCGATACTTTAAATCGTGAGCGATGTCGAAGCTCTTCAACTTTTTATCACCATCTTTCACATACGTGTAACTCTCACTCGAGAAATCACAGCTATGAATATGGGTGCGTCCCAGCGAATAGCCAATGCCGCTTTGCGCATCGTAATAAGCTGTCATGATTTCCTGCTGCTTGTCCTCGGCGAGTTTATCGAAGGTTTCCGCCGAAGCATCTGTCAAAGCACCGCCAATCCCCAAGATGGTTTGGAACGTTTTAGAAGGGTCGATAAAAATGCTCTGTTCCTTTTCGATCGGCGAGAATTTATCATCAAATTCTATTTTACCCGCTTTTGCCAATCGTTGTCCGGTATCTTTCGCTGTCAGATAAACCTCGGCATATTTTTTCGAATCGTCTGAACCAGCATGAGAAGGGATGCGGGTCGCAAGCAAAATCAATGCGGTTAGCAAAGCTGAAGAAAGTGCCTTTGAAGCTAAATTGTCCACGAAAGCCGTTGTAATTCTGTTCATAATTTTTTAGGTTTGCCCTCCTCCCGTTAGTGAAGGGGCGGTTTACTTCAATGTGGTTGCGGGATTGAAAGGATTGTTATTTCCGCTACGTTCTTCGAAACCACTCGGGGAATGCGGAGAGCGAGTTGGGTTTGCCATCGTTGACAACTGTTCCGATTGAATGACCTTGGTACTTGCGATCAGGCCGACGCCCCCTGGCGGCACTGACGCGAGTGTGTGAATCTCGGCATCGCTCAGGAGGCGGTTGTAGATGCGCACATCAGCAATTGCGCCCTTCCAAGCCCGGCTCAACCCTGACTTGTTGCCAATGTATCCCGTACCAGCACCCGTGAGGACACTGCCGGATGGTGTGGTAATGGTTTCGGGAGGCAGCCTGACACCGTTGATAAATAATGTCGGGGGATTTGGTAAATTATTGGGGTCATAACGGACGGCGATGTGATACCACGCGCCGTGACTGATCGTATTCACCCCCGAAAACCAATCGCCATTCCGGGTTGTTGTACAAGTGGCAAAATCAAAACCATTGGTACCCTGGCTGTCAAATCGGAAAAATAGTCGATAACCCGGAGTGTCCAAAATGTGCGGGTAGGCACTATTGCCCTGCCCTTCGGAACGCACCCATGCGGCCAGAGTGACCTGGCTGCTGGTGTCTGGCGAAGCAAAAGTCGCAACACTGGTCGTGCCATTAAAGTAGAGTGCGTTGGAAAAATAACCGGGGTTGAACACCGCTCCATTCACAGCTGCATTGAGACCGTTCCCCGACGAATCAGCCGCAGTAGTGCCCCCCGCCTCATCCATCTTCCACCACGTCAATAGCCCGTTGGTCACCCCAAAATCGGGCCCCACCACCACGGTCAGATCGACGCTCGTCACCCCCCCGTTGTTGGCGTTGAAAGCCAGACCATAAATGCCATTGGCACTGAAACTCGCAATCGTACCGAGGGCGTTGGTCCTGCCGAAGGTGACGCTGCCAGGGCCGCTGAGCTGAGTCCACATGGTAGTCAAAGAGTTATTCGGCACGGTATTGCTAACCGTGGCGGACAGTTGCAAAGTGTCATTGGTGCTGTTCAGACAAACTATGGAGGCGGCAGGACTAATTATCGCAGCCACGGGTGGCGAGTATGGAGCAATCCACACCAAGGAATCACTCACCTTGACGTTGACTTTGGTACCAATCGCCTGAACGACATTTGTTCCCCCGAGCAGCTTTACAGGCCAAATAAAGATACAATTCGTGCTGGTGCAGCTACCTTGTGAAATTCCGTTGAGAAATAGTTCGACTGAATCGCAATTGGCATAAACTTTGGCTGTAATAGTATTGGTCAGCCGGTTGGTGAAAGTATGTCCTGTGATATAAACCATCGGATTGGTCGTCCAGTTGGCTTTGTAGTAATAAAAGGCATCCTTGCGAACTTGGCGATCATAGGTCACCAGTCCCTTGTCGTTCCGCCCCGGCGTGTCGCCTTCGTTACGACCGGCAACCGCGAAATCAAACATGTTCCATAAAAACTTGCACCAAAGGAACGGTCGCGCCTGCATCTCTTGCCAATAAGTTTCGTGAAAAAGATTTTGGTATTCTTCGGGGTGATAATGGCCGGCGTTTGCAGGTTCACGCACCGGCTCTTCGCTGTGCTGATAAATGCTGGCGCCGGCGCCGTACTCGCTGATACCAAGCCGACGGTTGGGATATTTCGCGTGAATCTTATCGGCCCAAGCCCCCAATTCTCCAAGTTTGCCATTATACCAGCCGAAATATTTATTGAAGGAATTTAATTCAGTGCACCAATTGGACGGCTCGTCATCACTCGCGTTGGCGGCGGATGTCGAAGGGCGTGTGGGGTCTTCCTGTGCGGCAAGCTGTGCCAGTTGGCGGACCAGATTGACAGGCTTGGGTCCGGGTTTCATGGTAATCTCATTGAACACTCCCCAGCAAACCACCGATGGATGATTGTAGCGCTGCCGGATAAGTTCGATAAGCTGCTGTTTGGCATTAGCGTAAAAGGCGGGAGATTCGGTAATGCGATTTACGAGCGGGATCTCGGTCCAGAGAATAATCCCATTCTGATCTGCCAGTTGATAGGTATAATCATCGTGCTCATAGTGCGACAGGCGGAGCGCCGTGGCTCCAATCTCCTTGAGCAACACGAAGTTTGTATCCCGCTGCGCATCGGTGATTGCCCAGCCGCGACCCAGCCAATCCTGATGCATATTCACGCCGTGAAGATCATAATGCCGGCCATTCAGAAAAAACCCCTTGTCCGCGTCCACGCTGAAATGGCGAAAGCCCAGCGGCTGGACGACCAGGTCAACCACTTTCGAGCCTTTCCATATCTCGGTGAAGGTCTGATACAAATATGGGTCGGAAAGTCCGTTCCACAAATGCGGGCTGGTAATCATCGTGGTCGCAACTATGTTTGACGCGGTCGCCGGGGGGAGAGTCACAACATTCGTGAGAATGGCCATGATATTTGTCGCCGCATCTGTGACAACACTGCGGACAGTCACATTTTGAGCTTTTGTAGTTGAGTTTGAGAGCACCGCTGTCACCTGGAGTTTCGCGTCATTTGAGCTGACATCGGTCGTTTTCAAATAGATTCCGGGCGAACCGTAGTCCAGCGGTGAAATCTGCACCGGGTCGGTCGCGAGTAGATGCACGTCACGATACAATCCACCGAAGAAAGTAAAGTCCGCCGACAGCGGAGGGATATTTGTATTCACGGCGTTGTTCACCTTCACGGCGATAAGATTATCCGCGCCGACATTGAGGCAAGGAGTAACATCATAAACAAATGCCGAGAACCCGCCTTGATGCTCGCCGATAAAGCTGCCGTTGACATAAACATCGGCAACGGAAGATGCGCCGTCAAATTTCAGGAAAAAATGGCGGCCCGTGAAGTTCTTGTCCACCATGTAATGCCTTCGATACCAGCCTATGCCGCGATAATAATCTTTCACACCGTTTTGACCGTCGAGATTGTTCCAGGTGTGCGGCAAATTCAGAGTCGCCCAGGTTGAATCATTGAAGCTGGCACTTTGGGCGCCGGGAACGTCCTGTCGGATAAACTGCCAGCCGGCATTCAAAAGAATATCCGTTCGGTGATTGGTTGGAGGACTGTAAAGTTCGGCGGTGCCGGAAAGCCCCGCGCCAAAAACAACCAAACAAGCCAATAATATCCGCCGCAATATACAAACAGCAGCGTGTTGAAAATAACCGTTAATTGCAAATGTCTGATTCATCTTGTTGCCGCGCCCGTAGCGCCACGTGTGCGGGATCATTCTGATAAGACTCGAAACTTTTGCAAGCTGGAAACTCTGCCGCCCATCATCCCTCTTTTGAGGGGCGCATCGAGAGGATTATTCTTTGAGCACAAAAGCATTGTCCGCATTGATTGAAACAATTACCCGGTCAACCTGACCTGCGCGCTCAAATATCAATCCGCTGGTGGGAGCATCAATATTCAACTGATCGCGACAACTGGCCGGGCGTTCATCAAAGAACACGCGAACAGAATTCGTTCGCGCCAGCTGAAATACGATGGGAACCTGGCAGTAAGTGAAAGCCAGTGAGCCGGGTTGAAGCTTGAGCCGCCGGGAATGTCCTATCAAATCGTGATACCAAAAATCAGTTCTCTCAGACAGAAACTCCTTCCTCTTTAAAAGCGCCGGACGAAAATGAATTTGGCCGTCTTTGACGAAAATTCCCAGTTCACCCATGCGGCAAAGGATGTCTTCCTTGACCTGCCCGGTCAACCCCGGTTGGCGGGCGCCAGCATGGGCGGGCGTGTGCGAGTAAGGATCCATCGGGAACGCTCCATACTCACCGGGTGATTTGTGGTCGCCGATGCCTGAACGGATGTCGTGGTAACATCCTGCCAGTTTCCGTAGCAGGGGTGGCGGCGCACCGGAATCGAGAGCGCGAAAAAATGTTTCCTGCGCCGCGAGCAGGAGTTTGGAAACCATGTGCCAATAGATGCAACCCAGACCCTCGTAGCCGAAGAATGTGCCCGAACGTCCGGTAAACGATTGGTGATCGAACAGACGCTCGAAGAGGTTCAGGACCAGCCGGGCCTCGCTCTTGACGAGGCGGGCATACCCCGCGCCAGCCAGTTTTTCGAGGATTTGAGCCACATCCCGGCCATTGGTGATGGAACCATTGAAGTGATACCGGCCAGCCGCATCTCGTTCCACCAGCAACCGGTTGCCATCCGCAATCAGCTTCTGCAGCAGCCTGGAACGGTCGAGCTCTTTTCGTGGAATGTTGTTCTTCTCTACAAACCGTGGCAGCCGGCGATTTGGGTAAAGCAAATAGCTCCGTTGGTCGGGGCGATACATCGCGCTTCGCTTGAGGGCAACCAGCAGATCCAACGATTCCCGGGCGGTCAGACGTCCCGAACTAAGAACAGCAACCTGGCCCTCCAGCATTTCGTAAAGACGACGGATGGGAATTTCCCGTGGGTTTTCCAGCTTGATGAGGTTATACGCGTGATAAAGCCCATCCGATCTCCGGTTCGCGCGAATGGACTCGTCTGCAAACGCGAGGGCGACCTTGAAGAAATCGAGCAACTGGCCGCCTCTGATCCGTGTTCGCCGGCCCGAGAATCCCCGGGCGTAAATTTGTTCGCGATACTGGCTGCCGGCGCGCGCCAGCCCGTCGAGCACGCGCTTGCGCTGACGGTCGGTGATGCGGTGCGAGAGCAAGGGCCGATGGCTTTGCAAAATGCGGCACACTGCCAGCAGAAGCCTGCCGACTTCATCCGACATGCTCACCTCGGATTTTTCCAGCGGGCGGAAAACTTCCAGGCAGAAGGCCAAAAAGCGGCGCAGGTAATACAGCGTCACCATGGAAGTGCCGTTGCCAACCAGGGCGTTATTGGCGTCGTTCCATTCCGGCCGCTGGGTGTTCAACCAGATGCCCGCCTCCGGGATGAAATTGGAGAACTTGGCGAGCAACGAGACGAGGAGTTTTTCGCTCAGATTGACGAGTCGCACCTGGCCTTGCCGGTCCCAAACGAGCTTGCCATCGGAGCCTTTCAACTGGGCGCGGCGGCGCACCATCTCCTCATGTTTTTGATCGAAAACCACTGTTTCCTTGGGATCCTTGAGCAATTCCTCGTACGGCTTGATCCGGTAAGGAACATCGGCGTAGGAAAAGATTTCACGCGTCAGGAAATCACGCAAGGTGGCAGATTCGTGACGTTCCAAGATCTCCAGCAGCTTGAGCAAGTAAATGACCTGGTGATCGCCCCAGTATCCGATATGTGTCCAGGGGTCGGCTGGATCAATGACCTCCCAATCAATGCCGTCCCGGGTGATGCGATAAGGGTTGTAGCCATCGGCCGTGGAGGCGTTGGTGAACTTGCAGATCATGCTGGCCGTGTAGCCCGGGAAGGAAAGCGAGAGGGCCTCCCAGTTCTGGAAGATGTCACGCCAGTTGCCCTCGTAATTCAAAATCCTTGTCCCGTCCGGATTTTTCGTGGCGATGGAGAATCGATTCCAGGGGCGGCTCGGATCGCCGTGCCGCCGGCTGAAGGTCAGCGGCAGATATTCCCGGCAGAGCCGCTCAAGGTTGGGGTCTCCGCTTTCGACCGCCAGCGCCAGCAGGCGGGGGTGGTCAATGCGTTTGCCAAGCTTGCGGAAAAAGGCAGTGTGACGGGCGGCGACCTCTTTGTTCGCCTGGCGGACAAAGGCTTGCAAGTCGTCCGGATTCACCTGGTAGCTGTCATAAAAAATGCCGCCACGCATCACATTGAACAGCACATTGCTGTAATGTCGCGCGTTGCCCAGTGGTTGGGCAGTCTTTTGCAGCCCATCGGCTTTACCGACGATGCGCCGCAGTTCCTCCGTGCCGCGGGCAATGTCTGCGTCCACCAGCTTTCGCAGCTTGGTGGGTTGACGCAGCAACCGGTTGAGTTCGGCCACTTCGGACGGCCCCTGGTTAACGTCGGCAACAAGATACCAATCCCTGGTCTGCCCGCGCGGGAGCGCCAATGCCGTGTGGAAGAAGTAGGCGCCGCGTTCGGCCCGGACTTCGGTTTCCTGCCGGAGCGGCACCCCCTGCCGGAAGGAGTTCAGTTGTGTTGAGGAAAGCAGTTTGAGGCTTTTGCCCAGCCCGAAAGACCAGACGGTGGTGGTCCTGAGCGCCTCAGCGGGCTCCGGACGATCAATCGGGATGGCGCTGAGCCGGAACAACCCAAGGCCCGTTTCAGGGATCAGTTCGCTCTTTTTGTAGGCGTCGAGCAGCGTGCTGTATTCGAGCTGGAATTGGCTGCCGATGCCGCAGGGCATCAGATTCTGAATGCCATCCAGCAGCTTGACCCGCACGGTCGCCAGCCCGGAGTTAGTCAGCCAGGCGCGCCGGACCCAGCCAAAGCGGTCGCTGTTGAACCAGCCGTAACGGAAGGTCAGCCCCAGATCCGCATTGGATTCCTCAAAGAGCAGTTTGTTGCCCCAAAAACTCTTGTAGAGGTTGCGCTGGAGCCGATAAATGCTCCGGTAACGCTCCGAGAACGGTTCCCAAAGATGGCTCCGGCCTTGTTTCTCAACGATGAACATGGTTTTGCTGCCGGTGATTTCGGCCGAGTCATGGATTTTATCATCGGTATAGTAAGGAAAGAGCGCGAGATCCGCGTTGCGGCGTCCAGCGGTCACCGCGCCGGTGCTGGAGATAAACATCCAATGGTCGGCGCCACTGACGATACTCATGAAGAAGGGCCGCATCCGGTCATAATTGGCAATCTGATAAAAGCTCTCGCCCCCCAGGTCAACTTGGCGTCCCTCGATGGGAACGGAGTTGAACTGGAGCGGATTTTTACCGACGTATAAAGTCCTTTTCATGCCAGTTGTGATTCTATTGGGCTGCCGGGTTAAGCTGCTGCATATTCTCTCGATTCCAGTTCCGTTTTTCCAGGAACGCTGAACGATGTTTTATCAAGGCTGCCTGACGAACGACAAATAATTGATGTTCATTCCGCCGGCATTCTCGATCTTGACCGTCATGACGTAATCCCCTGCAGGAAGGTCAATGTCAGCCAAATTGTCGAGCGTTTCCCAGACATGGTAAACTTCGACTCCCGGCTGATAGCCGGCGGTCGTTGGGATGGCAATCGGCCCGGTTTTGATCTCCGGCGTGAACGTCACGGAAAGCATTGCGTCTTTGTCGCCGGCGGCGAAATGCCCGCCCAACCGGTAGGTGCCTGTCTCTTTGACATGCACCGAGTACCTCATCCACTGGCCGGTCTCGGTCCAGCCGACGTAAACCTGGTCCGGCTTTTCCGGCTCGCCCTTGATGTTCACGTGACCGTTCCCGAAGCTGGCCAGTCCGATGGAATCACCCGTGACGCGCAAATTGGCGTTCCTGGCCGGGCCGCTGTAATGGAACGTGACCCCATCCACGCCATTTGGGGCGCTGTCATACTGCTCCGCCTGGATGATGCCGGGAATCTGGCACATTTCGCCACCATAGGGCTTGCCCGCGTATCCGGGGGGAACCGCGCTGAGACCAGCCTCGTCGGCCTTGGATTGAACCACCGGCTCGCTGTTTTGAGGAGTCTCCGATTGCACTGGAAGTCCGTCAATTGTCAAGCTGCTGGCATCGCCTTTCATCAACCGATGCAGAGCAGCAGCCATCGGTTTGTCCATCTCGAAATTGTCGCTGTTGAACGAGCGCCCGAGCGCGGCCAGTTCTTCGGTTGTCAGACTCTTCATCTGCTCGACCAGTTTCCGAAGGGTTTGCATTTGCAGTTCGCGCCGCGTCTCCTGCTCCAGCCAGACGCGATCTTTGGGATCAAGCGGCAGAAAAGCGTTAACCTGTGCCAGATAGGCTTTGATGGCCGCACTGGACTGTGTCTGCAAATCAGACGTGCCGAGGCGTTCGAGCAACTTCATCCAGGGAGTTCCCTCGCGCATGTGCCACAAGCCCATGCCCCGGACATCCTTCCAATGCCAGAGACACCAATTCACGTTCTTCCGCTCGCACCAACCAATAATGGTTTCGATAATCTTGCGCTGTGAATCGACCGCCGGAGTCCGGTATTGGAAGCCGAATTCGTCCAGGTATTCCGGGCGGGCAATGCGCCCGCGATCGGAAAGCCCGGTCAGCCCGGTGTGATGGATTACAAAGTCGGCGTCGATCGTTTGCCCGCCATGGACGGAGGGAAACGACGTGATGTTCCGCAATGGCGGTGTGAACTGATGATAAAAGTGAAATGCCGCCATCACCTGAGGGTCTTTGAAAGTGGTCGCGTCGAGCGCCCGCAGGTCCGTGGCATGTTTGTCGCCGTCAACCACGATGATGTGCCGCTTGTCCACCTCGCGTATGGCGCGGATGCAACGAAGATGGAAGGCGTTGAGGCTGGCCACCTGGCGCGGGAAGGTCGTATTCGGCTCGTTCAGTATTTCATAGGCCATGACCGTGGGTTCATTGCGATAGCGTCGGGCGATTTCATGCCACAGAGCCGCCACCCGCTTCTGATCGTTGGCGTCGTCCCACAAAAACACTTCGCCGTGAGCGCTCTCGGCATTCCAATCGCTGGCCTGACACCCGGGCGCGCTGTGGAGATCCAGCAGAACCCACAAGCCTTGACGCCGACACCAGCCAATCATGCGGTCAAGCCGGCGAAAGCCTTCCTCGCGCCACTGGCCGGGTTGCGCATCGGACTCTAATTGCCGATAACTGAAGGGCAGTCGCACATGGTTAAAACCCAGCTCCCGAATACGGGCCACATCCTTTTCGGTGAAATAGTTATCCATGTAGGCGTCCCAGAATGCCGCGGCGCGCTCCGGACCGAGCACCTCGGTGAACGTCTGGCGCATCACATAATCCACCTGGGGCAAGCCGATCATGAAAGATTCGACGAGCATCCAGTTGCCCAGTCCGATGCCCCGCAGCCGGACGGGCTTCCCATCGGCAACCAAAGTGCGGCCCTCGATCCGCATCCACTGAGGCGCAGCCTCTGCGCGTTGGGGGCTGTTCGCCCGACTGTGTGCATCGCCCGGCCTGGCTTCGGCCGGGACCTGGCCGGCGCCGGCCGCGATGGCACATGCGACCATCCAGCATATGCGCGCGCGGCGTATGGGCATCATCAAAGAAGACAGCATCATGGAGTTGGGCCGAGTGGTGTTTTCACTTTTCATATTCGTGATAAGGTGGTTTGTATCCTGCCATGGCCAGAGGATTGCCTTCGCAAAACCAGCCGCGCTCTGGCCCCGCCAGGAGTTCTCTCGCTGTTTCTTGTGAATTCGCCCAAATTGCGGCAAGAGTAGCCTTTGCCACGGCCATAATGAAAATGGATGGTCCTGTGGTGTCATTCGGCCCGTTCCTTCTCTCTTCTTATATCGAGATCCATTTTCATTTGGTCAGTCGTCTTCGAATCAATTGTGTAAAAGAGCATGAATAACGCACAGGACATATACAGGATTCCCGGGATAACGGAGACCAATAACTTGATTCCGATCAAGGCCGTTGGGGTTTGTATGGCATTAGGGACGTAGTTAAATGCCGTCAGGAGCCAAGCGGTGATGGCAGCCCCGATGCCCCAACCGGCCTTTTGCGCGAACGTTGCGGCTGAAAAATACAGGCCGGTGGCCCTTCGCCCGGTTTTCCATTCCGAATAGTCCGCGGCATCGGCGATCATGGTCCAAAGCAAGGGAACAGCGGGAGCGTAGGCCATTTTTGCAAGTATGTTCAACGTATAGATGGTGATAACGTTCTTTTCTCCGGGCAGGTAGAGTAAAATAAAGAAAACGCCTGATATCAGGGAGCTGCCAATGAAAACGTTTTTATTGCCGAACCGTTTGGCCAGGGGTTTTGAAAACGGCAGGGCAACAATGTACAAGGCGACAATGAGGGCAACCGTGCCGATGACATTGAACGACTGAACGCTGTCCTCGTTGCCAATGTAATATTTGAAATAATAGACAATCGCCGCGTTCTGCATGGCGAACATCACGAATGAAACGATGCCCACAATGGCCAGGATGATCCAGGGCCGGTTCTTGAACAGGTTCTTAAAATCTCCTTTTATCGAGCCTTCCAGTGATTTTAACGGCTGCACCCTTTCTGTGGAGGTTTTGAAGGTTATAAAAAAGAAAACCAGACTTAGGAATCCAAACAAGACGAGCGTGTATTGAAACCCCTGCGCTTTGTCGCCACCGCCGAAAAACTTCGCCAGTGTCAGGGCAAGGCCGGCCACCATGAGTTGGCCGCTAAAAGCGCAGATAAACCGATAGGTGTTCAGATTGGATCTTTCATACGTGTCGGCAGTCATGACGGCGGCCAGGGAAGAGTAGGGGAGGTTGACCGCGGCATAGGCTGTCATCAAGAGAACGTACGTGGCGCCGGCGTAAATAATTTTGCCCGTTACCCCAAAATCAGGGGTGGTAAAGGTTAGAACCGCCAGGATGGCATAGGGGAGGGCCCCAAACAAAATATAAGGCCGGAATTTTCCCCACCGGGTCCGGGTCCGGTCTGAGATAATGCCGATCACAGGGTCAATACCCATATCCCAAAACCGGGCGATTAACATGATGGTGCCCGCGGCGGCGGCCGGAATTTTATAGACGTCTGTATAAAAAAACAGGAGCCAGAAGCCCACCATGTCCCACACAAAATGGGATGCGGTGTCGCCAAGGCCGTAGCCCAGCTTCTCTTTGAACGTCAGGCCGGCACGGGATTGTGTTTGCAGAGCTACGTCGGCTGTGGAGGGCGTGTTTTCGCGCAAGCTCATGGCGGGAGTTATATTGCTGGCAGTGAACGCCGTCAAGATTGCGCGGACATTTATTGGCTGGCGGTCTTGGCGGAGTTTTCTGCCGGTGGATCCACGTAAAATGGAATGTTCGCGTGGGCGGCGTGTCCTTTGCCGTCGAAGACATAGGTGAACAGACGATAAGCGCCGGGCTGGGTCGGCGATTTGAGAGCAATTTCACTTCTCTTCGGGTCTTCGATCAATCCAGACAGTTTCCTGGGTTTGGACTCAACATCACCGCCGACCTTATGTTCCTTGCTTTCCTCCATGACATCCCAGAAATAGGTGAGCGGATCCTGGTCGGGGTCGCTGGCCTGCACCTTGGCGGCGTAAGTTTGACCCGGTTTCAACCGGACGCTCTGGTTTGCAGTTTTGCCATCCAGCCAGGCGCCTTCCAGGCGTGGACAGCGATTGGCAGGCCAGGAGCCGGTCCAAAAATAATGCATCATATCAACCGGTGCGGTCTCCTCGCCGGTGTCGAGGAACATGCCGTACCAGGTCGGGGTGCGTTCCTGCTTGTTTCCCCACAGAAAAACGTACGAGCCAAGGCACAGCTTCTGATCAGATAGGATGACCTTTTCAAATCGCATTTTATACAAATCCGCCTTGGTTGTGCTGTCGTTTTCAATCGGCGCGCCCCACGTGGTTTTGCCGCACTCCCAATGGCCGGTCGCGCCCCATTCAGTCACAAGATAGGGCTTGTCCCAGGCGGCCTCGCGCAGATACCTCGGCAGGTTGATGATGTCGTAGTACATTTGGAACGAAAGAAAATCCAAATCCGGTGCCCGGGTTTTGACCAGATTCACCGTATCCTGCTTGAAGCCGGCCAGGGCGGTGGTGGTCAGATGATTGGGGTCAATCTGGTGGATCATCTTGGAGAGGTCGTTCACGGCATCCCAGACCTTTGGATTCTTTTCAAAGTTCAGTTCATTGCCAATGACCCAGATGATTAAGGCCGGGTGGTCTTTATACTCCCCGACCAGGGCCGTCAAAGACGCAAATTGCCTGGCGACTGCGTTGGTGTTGTCGTAGTCGAAACCGCGGCGTTCGTGGTCCACGTCCAAGCCCATCGCGACATACAAGCCGTTGGTCAAAGCCCGGTCCAGAACCTTCTGACCGCTGTCAAGGCCGTTATCGGTGGTCCAAGTACGGAATGAATTGCCGCCGTGTTCCTTCAGTTTTTCCTGGGAGCCAAATTCTATACCGGCACCTTTGATATAAAATGGCTTGTGATCCACATACAATTGGTAGCGGTCATTGGTATTGAGGATTTCAACTTTGACCGGGCCATTGGTCTTCATGAATTCCTTGGCGCGGATTTGAACCTGGCCGTTTATTGCCAGAGCCACTACAGCAAGAACTTGAATCAAGGCTCGATGCCACAATCTTGGCCAAAACCTGGAACGACATGCATTGTTCAATGGTTCTCCAGAGCTATAAAATAGTTGGTTTTGTTTCATGATAAAATTCCTGATGAGTTGGTGCTGGCCGGCACTTTTTCTTTTCGCATCAGCATCCCTTCCAATTCTTCCAGCGTCTTGCCCTTGGTTTCGGGGATGAACAAGAGAACGAAAATCACCGCTGCCGCTGCCATCAGACCGTAGCCCAGAAAAGTCCCCGCGGAGCCGAGATGCGACAATTCCCAGGGGAAGATAAAAGTGACACTGGCACTGACGGCTGAATTCCAAAAGCCAGCCAGCGAGATGGCCATGCCCCGATATTGGTTGGGAAAGATCTCCGACAGGAGCACCCACATGACCGGCCCCAGCGAAATGGCGAAGGAGGCCACAAAGCCGATGATCGCAATCAAAACCAGCGAAGCCCGTATGTTCAAACCCGCGGCGACCAACGAATCATGGTAGGGTTTAAGCCGATCGGTCCCAAATCTATTCTCGAGGTCGGTCGTAAATTCCTTGTCCGTGGCGAAGGCGTGCTTTTCTGAATTCCTCAGATCGGTGATTAGATCGCCGGGCATTTTACTTTCCTGGAGAACGACAAACGACTTTTCAGTCAGTTGATAATTGGAAACGTGAAACGCCCAACTGCAGGTCAGCAATGACACCGCCATCCCGGTCACACCAATCAGCAACAATGGTTTGCGGCCCAGGCGATCAATGAATCGGATCGCTACGAAAGTCATCGCCAAATTGACCAATCCCACCAGCACCGCCTGCTTGAATGCGGCGTTTGTGCCTCCACCTGCCTGGGCAAAAATAGTAGGCAGATAATAGAAGATGGCATTGATCCCGGTTATTTGTTGAAAGAACGCAATCCCCAATGCAATGAACATGACGAATCTCATCTTTCTGCTGAATAGTCCACCCGCCCGGACGCGGGTGACTTTTTCGGAAAAACTTTGCCGGATGTTATAGAGTTCCTCCTCGGCCTGGGCTGCACCACAAGTCTTGATCAGAATCTCTTTGGCCTGTTCTTGCCGTCCTTTCCCAAACAACCAACGCGGGCTTTCCGGCACGGCAAAAAGCAGGAAAAAATACAGGACTGCCGGGATGGCATCCATTCCCAGCATCCAGCGCCAATTGTTGTCCCCCACATTCAACAGGAAGTAGTTGGAGAAAAAGGAGGCCGAGATGCCGAGAACAATCATCAGTTGATTCAGCGATACAAGACTGCCGCGCAATTTCGGCGGCGAGATTTCCGCGATATAGACCGGCGCGATGAGGATGGCCCCGCCCACCGCCACGCCGCCGATAATTCGAGCGATGACAAACAAGGTGAAGTTTGTGGTGAGCGCAGAAAGCAGGGCCGAACCGGCGAAAAACACTGCCGTTGTAATCAGAACTTTTTTTCGCCCAAAACGGTCACTAAAAAAACCGGCGACAGCCGTGCCTCCCAAGACACCCCAACCGAGACAACTCACCGCCAGGCCAAGCAGGAAATCACCCCGATCACCAGCCAAATTAAAATACTTTTGTATGAAAGGCACGGCGCCGGAAATGACGGTGGCATCGAACCCCCAAACGAAGCCGCCCAGTGCCACAATCAAGGCGACGCCCACCATGTATTTTTTGTCTTGCTTCATTTTATTTGTATTTTATAACTCGCCATGGATAACTTGAATTACTGCACCTTGACCCGATAGAACTGCTGCGGTCCAGCGGGCGTGACTACATAAGATGAGGCCGCTCCGCTGAGATCGTACCATGGGCCCAAAATATTAGTGGCCGACTGGAGAGTGCCGCTGGACCAGTTGAGCACGAGGCTGTTGCCGGAAGTCTGCATGGACAAGACCGGCGGCTGATTGATCGTCACTATCGTCATGGCGGCGGCAGAGGCGCAACTTCCGACTTTCGCCGTTACGCTGTAGAGGCCCGAAGCGTCGCTCGTCGCATTCATAATGGAAGGATTCTGCTCGCTGGAGTTGAATCCGTTGGAACCCGTCCAACTGCATGCCGCGCCCGGCATCGCTGTGGTGGCGACATTTGTAATAGAATTTATGATTCGCGGCTTCGCTTGTCAACTTTTTTTGAGGGATGACAAGGGTCACCCGGCGGCCTGGTTTCAGGCGTTAAACGTTCCGAAGGTGCGCCGACCTTGGGTTTGGTGCTGATGTGAGCGCGCGAATGTTACAGCTCAGATTGAATGTTCTTGCGGATTGCGGTGTCTGAACCTGCAACCTTCGCAGCTTTTATCCGCCCGGCGCCACCACTTCCCAGCCCAACCCGATCTGGAGATCATCCCCATCGAAAATATTCAGTTGCCGCTCAAGAGCCGCGACGAGTTGCCCCCGATCCTCGCCGGCTTGCAATGGGTTTGGATGCACAATAGGTAGGGCGGCGCTGCCGGCTCGCGATCTATCGGAGCTGCGCCGCCGGGTATGATGGCCGCGCATCCGCCTTCGCTTTGCTTCAGCGCGACAAGGCAGCACGGCCCTGCCGTCTGGAATAGGTGCCGATTATTATCGGGAAATGGTATCAGTTGCGTTTGCCTGAGGATTGGATGGTTTCAATTTGTTGCCGCGCCGAACTGTTCGCCGGGTCAAGTTGTAAAACTGTGCGAAACTCGGCCAGCGCCTGGTCCGGCTTTCCTTGCGTGGCCAAGGCTGTTCCCAGATAAAAATGTGCCGGGATAAAATCCGGGCGATAACGGATTGTCTCCGAGAATTGAGTCCGAGCTTCTTCGGTTTTCCCTTTTGCTGCCAGTTGAATTCCGAGCTGGTAACGAGCTTGCCAAAATTCCGGTTTGGCTTTGACGACCGCGCGCAGGCACGCAATTACTTCATCCCACCGATATAAAGCGGCGGCCGTGTTGGCTCGATTGAAATAATCGGCCGGACCCTCCGGCTCCAGATTCGCTGCCTTCTGATAACTGGCCATTGCCGCGTCAACTTCTCCCCGGCTTTGCTGTAGAAATCCAAGATTGAGGTATGGTTCCACGTAGTTCGGATTTGCACGGATCGCGCGTTTAAACCAGTAAATGGCCTCGGTGGTTTTTTGTTGGTTCGCCAATATCTCCCCCATTCCGTTCTGCGCTTCCGCATAGTCACCGCGGATGGCAATCGCCCGCGAAAAATATTCGGCTGCTTCAGTGATTCTTCCTTCGCGGACCAACAATGTGCCTACATAATAATATCCCCCCGACGACTGCGGAACAAGTTCGCAGCAGCGTTTGGCTTCGGCGATGGCTTGTGCCAGGTATCCCCCGGCTTCCAGAAATCTCTCAAAATTTCCATGCAAAAAGTTGTCATCCGGAGCCAACGCCAGCGCTTGTTCATACATTTGCCGGGCCTGCTCGGGCGTTTGGGTATTCATCCTGGACTTTGCTTCATCCAATTTCGCCTCGCACAGCTTGAAATAGGCGGCATGATTAAATTGTCCGGTGAACGGCGGCGACTTTATGCGGTCGAAAATAGGCTGCCAAACCCGCTGGCGATCCCAGACTGTAACCGCGAGGCGTCCATCGCACAGTTCTGCGGATGCCCAATTTCCTTTGTCCCGCATAGTGATTGAATTCGGAAGAAGATTCTTTGCCTGTTCGGCAAAGTTAAGCGCCAGCAGATAATTGCCGGCGAAATTCAAATGCACGTGCTCATAAAAAAAGTTCAATCCGGGAATTCCCTCTGGAGAATTTTGCGCGAGAATCTTGGTTGCATCCAACAAATAGACCCCTTGCCCGGCATGACGGGACGCCGTTTCCTTGATGGCCGAATTGATGCGCGTGTCGGCTCGAAAATCGAGCGCATCATCGTCTCGTGCCAGTTCAAAATCGCGCCGGGCTTGATCATTATTGGTCAAAGCAAGGTCGCACCTTCCGATGCGAAACTGCAAATCTGCGAATTGCGGATCAATCTTGGCGGCTTTCTGATAAAGAGCGAGCGCCTCCCGATAGGAGCCTGCAGTTTCCCGATCAACGCCCTCCTCGTAAATCTTGTTCCATGCGGACTCTTGGTTTTTATCCAGACCGGCTGCATGAATCGAAGCGAACGGAGCACAATCCTTCAAATTAACCGCCATCGTGCTCAAGATGACCGGCACGCCGGCCTTGTGTGCTGCGCGCAAAATGTCTTCCAGATTTCCTTTAAAATTGGCATAAGCCCGCAGCCGGGCGGGATCGTCATATCCTATGCGGCCATTCATGAACATTTCCATGCCACCCCACTTTTTGGGAGTTGATGAGCTTTTTAACCGCCGGATGAGACTATCCAGCAATTGTCCGATTCGCGTGGTCTTGATGGCGAGAATTGTTCGGATTACGCCCAGACTGGGCGCGCGTAATCCATAACTCGTCTCGGCGCCGAAGGGTCCCACCATCTCATTGTTGCCCATGTAAATGAGCCACAAATCGCCGTGGTGCCGGGCGCACTCACGCGCAATGGGCAGGATGGTGCTCGAATCAATCGCCGTCATCGCCACACAAACCACTTGAAAGTCCGTTCCGGGATAACGTTCGCGCAGTAATACTTCCAAGTATCGGCCAACGCCATAAGTTGAATCGGGGTCGCCATTGGCAGCGGATTCGCCGAACAAGAAAATCCGATATGAGTTCGTGGCTTTCTCTGCGGCAAATCGAAACAGCGGCGTTGTGCGGGCGATGGCCGGCGGAAAAAACCGGTAACTGAATTCCTCATTCGGCACATAAAAATTATGTCCATTAATCTGGAGCAGGCGGAAAAAACCGGTGTCATAGCCGTATCCTGCCAAACGAAGCCCGAGTTCAATGCCGCCCAACACGAGCAACGGAACGAAAATCATCGCAAAAAGACGCATCAGCCACAAACGACGTCTTGAAACCGGGGTTGTGGGAATCATAGCGGTGACTTCTGGAGGGAATCGCTCTGGGCGCATCCTGACACTGCCCCCACGCAAACGTGCAATTTCGTTTGGAGTTCCGCCTTTAGGCGGCCAAACGCGGTTGCCCATCCAAACCGTCCCGCTGGGCGGGACGGACTCCGAACGGGGGCAGTGTCAAGTTGCGCCCACTTCTGAAGGGAATTGCTCTTGTTTGGCCGATTCTTCCTGCAATTACGCCTTAAAGCTGTAAGTTGCTTGAATTTAACCAGATAACCACTTTGCATAATCAAAAAACCACTGTTCCAACCCGTCAATTTGACACAGGAAAAATTCCGTTCAATTATTTTTACAAAAACTATTGACAAAATCAACCTCATATAGTAAAAAGTATCACGTAACAGTTTATAGCAGTAAATAAACAACAACTAAAAACTATGAAAATGTTAAATAAAATTATCGGCAGCAGTATTGCGGTAGCCGCAGTCCTTGCATTCAGCGCATCCACCACCCAGGCGCAAAACCTGCTTGTTAATCCTGGTTTTGATTTGGGGACTCCGGCTATCACCACCTCGGGTTACTGGACCCCAAACCCAATATATTTCGACACAACACTTACTCACATCGGCACAGCAAATTCATCAACTAATCACTATTCGGGCGTTGGTCAGGGATGGGCTAACTGGGGCTCGAGTCAGAGTGACATGGTTAACTCGCCTAACTCTTCTCCTCTATCTTTCCCCTATGCCTTGCAGGTGCACCAAAATGCAGGCCAGGCTTGGAATGCCGCTGGAGGCTATCAGATAGTGACTATCACCCCTGGTCAACAATACACGTATAGTATGTGGGTGCTGACCGATACCGGAGTTGCATCATCATATGCAACTCCTGTGGATGTCCAGCTTGTGTTTCTGAATGCCTCCGGGACTACGAATGGGCTTTCAAGCACCTGGGCCGGTGGCGGTTTCAACGCTGCTTTTACTCCTACAGCCATCGACACGTGGCAGCAAATGAACGTTACTCTCACGGCTCCCCTAAATGCGGTATATGGCGAGGTGTATGTCATGGATATGAGTGGCACAGGAGGGGCAGCGCAAAATGTGTATTTTGATAATGGTTCCTTGGTGGCCACGCCGGAGCCAGCCAGCTTGGCGTTCGTGGGCATGGGATTGGCCTCGTTCTACTTAATTCGTCGGCGGAAAAGCTGATTTGATTAAATTTAACCTAAAGCCACTCGATGATGAATCGAGTGGCTTTTTTGCCAAGAATCAAACATATAAAATTATGAAAATCACCATAAAAACCACCATCGGTTTAGCGAGTCTCGCGGGACTCTTGATGGGGAACACGGTATTCGCTCAAAACTTGATTCAGAATCCCGGCTTCTCAACCGGAGATTTGACTGGTTGGACGCAACCGAACCCAGGCCCAATAAGCGTCATTGCCACAGGCGGAAACCCAGGGGACTATGCTTGGTTAAATAATTCGGTGGCAGCTTACAATCTTGCTTTGGTGCAGCCGACTGCTGCTGGCAGTGCAGTTGGCGCAGGATTAACGGTCAACTATTCGTTCGATCTGCTGGGCGGTAATCAGGCTAATGGCGGAGTTGATTTCATTCACATATGGGATGAAAACTCTGTAGGTGGCGTAATCAGTCAGGGCCCCGGCTTGCTTGGGCCTTATTTCCCATCCGCCAGCGCTTGGACTCACTACTCTGGATCATTCACGACAGTGGCGGGCAGTGATCACTTGGGTATCGAGTTCGACGCGACTACGGGTGCCGCCACCGGCAGCGTGGATCAAATGGGCATTGACAATGTGGTGCTGAGTGTAGTTCCGGAGCCGACGACCCTTTCTTTGGCCGCGATGGGGCTGCTTGGGGTCTGGACACTTCGCCGCAGCCGCAAGGCTTGAGGCGCTTTCGGGATCAAGTCGAGATTTGGGCAAAGAGCCTGTGCCAGCAGGCTTTTTGCCTTTTTGGTTGGCCACTGGTCGGGTGCAGTAGCACTGGCGGAAGTAGAAAATGGCCATGTTGTTCCCCAGCAAAAATCTTGACAGTACAATCTTAATTGTAGTAAAAACTACTATATTCAATGTTGTTACGCCAAGTCCATTTGTACTGTTCCGTACTCCAAATCAAAACCAAAAAACACAGGAGTCGTAGTTCGTAGTATGAAAACCTCTTTCAAAACAACGTTGATGAGTTTAATTGTGTCTGCGCTTGGCTATGGGCCAGCGTCCGCGGGTGCGCAGACAATGGTGTGGTCGGATGAGTTCAATGACGACGTGATCGATACGGGCACGTGGACTTATGACATTGGCGGATGGGGCTTTGGCAATGGCCAAGACGCTGGCAACACGCCCTAAAGGATCACTTATGATGAACGTCACCTTGAAGCAAGCACTCCCCATCCATCTGACAGCAATCGCCTTGGTGTTTGTTATCGGTACGGGTGTGAGCAGAGCACAAGTGCAACTCAACCTTCAGCCCGGTGTTCAGTTGAGCTGGCTTGAAAACACCAACGATACCTACCACCTCCAATGGTCCCCCAACCCAGCCACAACATGGACCGACCTCATAGCGGCGGCGGGCAATGGCCTGACAAACACACATTTTGATCCGTTCCCCATCGGCACGCGCACCTATCAGCTTTTGGACATCGTTCCCGGTACCCCCGCGTCTTCCGCGCTACCCTCGAATGGAGGATTCGAAAGCGGAACCGGAAGCAGCGCCACCGGTTGGACTGTGGATACGGCCGCCGGCGGCCCGGTGTATGGGGTTCGCAACAATGACAGTCCGCACAGCGGTTCATTCAACTTTCAGGTTCATTTGGCTAGCACCGGTGCGGGTCCGGTGGTTCAGTTTAACCAGGCGGGTGTATCGGTGACGGGGGGAACTGTTTACCCGTTCACTTTCTACGCGAAAGCTCTGGCGGGCAGCTTGGGACAGAGTTCACAGTGGCGGATTCTATGGAATGCCGGCGGGGACACGGGCTACCAAACTTATACTCCCGGAAACAACGCCTACGCCGCAATCAGCAACTCCGTTACCGCTCCTGCCAGCGCGACGTCGGCGACCATCTATTTCCACTTTGCGGGCGCGGCGATTCCGGCCCAGTCGGCCAACATTGACATAGATGACGTAACGCTCGGGAGCGGCAGTTCCAGCCCCGGCAGCCCCGCGATAACGAATGTCCTGCCGGTGACCATCCTGCCGATGGCCCAAATCAGTTGGCCGAGCACCGTCGGCGTTCAGTATTGCCCCAAATCAACCACCGACCTTATCGCGGTGCCTTGGAACACTAATTATCCCTCAATTACAGGTGATGGCACCACCAAGTCGTTCTTGGCGCAGATGACCAGTAGTGCCGGGTTCTTCCGGCTGCAAATTCCGCCGGTTGTTGTCCTGCCGCCCACCAACCTGCATCAAGTCCCGTCGGGAACCACGAATTCCATTGACTTGGCGTGGACGGCCAGTCTTTCACCCGGGGTGACCGACTATCGCATGTTCTACAGTGATACCAACGGAACCACGACCAATACGACAGACCTTGGGAACGTGACGAGCACCGTCATCTCCGGCCTGCCGTCAGGCGAAACCTATTTCGTGTCGATCATCGCCATCTCGCCCAACGGCCAGAGCCAGGTCGCCACCATTCAAGCTCAAGTCTCTACCAACACCAGCGGCGTCGTGTGGTCGGATGAGTTCAATGGCGACGTGATTGATTCCAGCACGTGGACCTATGACGTTGGCGGCAGCGGTTGGGGCAACGGCCAATTCGAATACGACACCGCCCAGCACCAGAATTCCTACATCACAAACGGAAATCTTGTGATTGAGGCTGACCGTACGAATTATTGGGGAAACTCATTCACGTCCGCGCGTATGCTCACGCAGGGACGATTCGCATTCAAGTACGGCAATCTCGAAGCCCGGATCAAAGTCCCCAATACTGCCAATGGGTTGTGGCCCGCCTTTTGGATGATGGGCAATAATTCTGGTGCCATCGTCTGGCCCAATTGTGGGGAGCTGGACATTATGGAGTTGGGCTCCGCCGCCGGGATCGCCCAAGGTCTTCAGCAGGAGCTGATCGACTGCGCGATACACTACGCGGATACCAATGGGAACGCCGCTAATGCTGCTGCGTGGCTCACGGCCCCGGAGGATCTCACCCAAGATTACCATCTCTACCAGATGTCTTGGACACCGACGAACCTCATATTTTCCCTCGACAACGTCCCCTTCGGCTCTTGGGATATCAGCAACATCCCCATGTTTCAGCAGCCGATGTTTCTGATTTTGAATATTGCCATCGGCGGCTATAATCCTTCCTATACCGGAGTATACAGTCCCGGCGCGGTCACGGTCCCGTTCCCGGCCCAAATGTATGTCGATTATATCCGGCTGACGGACAATGGGTACACGCAGTTGTATTTCGGCGATAATTCCGCGAAAACCGGCAACTTTGGAGTTTTTGCAGGAGCCACGCCGGTCAACGACTCCCTGACCTACGGAACTGGCTTGGAACCGAACTTTGCCTACGGAAGCAATGCCGCACTGTACATCTGGAACAACATGACTCCGAGCGCCAACCCACCGGCTCCTTCCGAGGGAACCAACTGCTGGTCATTCGATATTGCCGGGGGCAATTGGTTCGGCATGGGAGTCTTTCTGCCGAATTTCCGAAACATGATGAACTACTCCGACGGGTATCTTCACTTCGACATTCGCACCACTGCGGGGGACGCCACGCCCATGCAAGTGGGAATCCAAAGTTGCGTGAGCGGCCAGTTGGCCGGTGATGCCGCCAACTTTTGGCTTCCGTTGGGAACCGACCAGACATCGGAGTTCTGGTTTTCTCATGATGGCCAATGGCATTCGCTGAAAATCCCCTTGAACCGATTCGCCAACGTCGATTTCCGCACCGTGAATCAGTTGTTCCAGATTTCGAGTGTGGTTAACCCGACTTCTGCACTGAACCTGTCCATCGACAATGTTTGGTGGGAGCCCAGTGCTGCCAGGGTAACCCCTCAAAATGGCAATTTCGGTGTCTACACCGAAACAGCATCACACGAGAATGCGGGATCATTTACGCTGGGTGTTCAAGGCAACTTCTTCGTCTGGGCGAACACCATGGCGCCCGCCGCCCAAAATCCGTATGAGGGCACGCAGGATATCAGTCTTCAATCGGCTGGTCTCGGTTGGACGGGATTAGCCTTTACGCCCAACGTAAAATACAATCTGTCGGCGTTCCAATACACGGGTTGCAATTTGGAGTTCGCCATGAAGACCACCTCCACCACCCCGTTTATGGTTGGCATGAAGAGCGGCGACATCGATGGGGTTGGGCAAAAATGGATCACCTTCGGGGGGCCGGGCAGCGATCCCTACGGATTTGTTCGGGACGGTAACTGGCATGTGGTTGACATACCAATGTCCGCGTTTGGCCCGGAAGTTGACCTTACCGCGGTCAGCCAATTCTTCGAGATTTTGAGCACCACGGGGCCGATCTCGAATATCGAGTTGGATGATATCCACTTTACCAACGGCGGAGTGGCTTCACCACCCGACCAATAAAATGACGTCTTCCCTCGCGGGACGATGACCGTCGGCATTTTGCCCGTACTGTCCAAAAACCCAGACGACATTCAACCAGGCACGGTGCGACGGATGGACTGGCCGACGGCCGACGCTACTGAAATGATGGCCCGATGAATCCGTTTGGGTCGCTTTTAATCTGTGTCGCTGGCTGGATGAACCGCAACCAGCAGGAGGTCATCGCGTATCTCCAAGAGGAAATCCGCGTGCTGAGGGAGCAGTTGGATAAAAAGCCCCGGTTTGACGACGCTCAGCGGACACCCTTGGCCACCAAAGCCAAACGAATCGGTCGCAAAGCGCTCAACCAGTTTGCGACCCTGGTCACGCCAGACACGTTGTTGGCTTGGCACTCTTGGGCATGGGGTTGGCCATTCCGTTCTACTTAATTCGTCGGCGGAAAAGCTGATTTGATTAAATTTAACCTAAAGCCACTCGATGATGAATCGAGTGGCTTTTTTGTTTGGCAAATTTGTTTCCAAAAAAAACGAGCCGTTGAACCGGCAGCTTCTGCGCAGCTTGACTGGAAAAGCGGGTCTAAAAAAGCATGGCGGGAGAGGGGCTGACTCATCATACCAATTCCCAGAGACAAACGGTGCAATGGGTAGGGCGGCGCTGCTGCGCCGCTGGGTATGAGGTAGGGCGGCGCTGCTGCGCCGCCGGGTATGATGGCCGCGCAGCAACGCGGCCCTACCGTCTTGGGAAATGGCATCAATTATTACCGGCGCAGGATGGCGCAACTGACGAAATCGTCTGATTCCAGGATTCAAAATAAGCCGCCGGGCGCAT
>Ga0208079_1000313_pt1 | contig 27079 bp, 27 predicted proteins | sample NGESurdeep092012_5_FD_184474 | JGI IMG/M metagenome (GOLD analysis project Ga0208079, IMG submission 184474) | Arctic peat soil microbial communities from Barrow, Alaska - NGEE Surface sample 210-2 deep-092012 (SPAdes) | ecosystem: Environmental > Terrestrial > Soil > Wetlands > Peat ... | reverse complement strand
GGCCACCTCCACCGCGAGCAGCCGGTCCAGCATCGGGTCCAGGCAGCCGGCGTCGACGGCACCGCCGCCACCGGCACTACCGGCGGCACCGCTCCCTGCGCCCGAACACATGTTCGATAGTGTAGTCCACCCCTCCGACCAAACGGGGACTTTCCCCATGAACCTGCCGGCCTGGTGCCCATGACCGCACCAGCGCTCGGGCCGGCGAGCTCCTTGGCCAGCGCGGCGGTCGACACAGCACCCGCGGCCGGCGTTCTCGGGTGCCCGTCATGCGACGGCATCCGACTGCATCCGACTGCGTGCATTGCTGACGCCGGCATCGAGCGGTGCCCTGGTGGCGCGGGTGCGGGCCGGGCGCGACGGCCAGGCGGCCGGGCGGCTCTCCCTGGCTGCGGCCGGACTCGACTCTGGAGTCCTGGACGAACTCCGGGCAGCTCCGGCCTGCACGAGCGAGTTGGCGCCGCGGACGGCGACGGCGACGAGGAGCTGCCGGAGGCGTCCCTGCGGGTGCTGGCGGCCGGTGCGCTGGTCCGGCATCGGGCGGGCGGTGGCGGCTTTCCCGGCGCGGGGCCGCCGGCTCTGACCGACGATGCCGTCCGGGCGGCGGCCAGGCGTTCGGGCGACGTACCGGGCGGTCGCCGACTACCACACCGGGCGCTGCCGGCAGCTGCCAGCGCAGCAGGCTGGCGGCCGTCGAGGCCGCAGCCTTACGGCTGCAGCAGCAGACCGACCACCCGGCGTCTTGGTCAACAACGCCGGCATCGGCGGGCCAAGCGGTCGACCAGCCCGGCCAACGCGGGGCCGGCCGGGTACCGGGTGAGGCGCACGCCTTGACGCAGCAGCCACGGCTCGAGGATCCCGCGGGTGTCCCGCTCGACCGGATCCGGGCCGCTGGTCACGCCGGGAACGCTAGTGACCCAGGTGACGCGAATGTTCAAGCCCGATTCGGTCGCGGGTCCATACCGTCCTCGCCATGACCTCTTCGACCGAGAAGACCGCCGATCTGCTGGCGGCGGTGCTCGCCAACCTCGCCCGGGTCGTCGGCAGCATCACCCCCGAGCAGCTGCACGATCGCCCGGCCGGGACCTGTCCGGCTCGCTTACGAAAGGGTGGTCGGGGAAGAGCCTCGGAAGGTCAACGGTCGCTTGGCCGGCTCGTCGTAGCGCTCCTGAGCAGCCGGCCGACTTGTTCCGAGCATGGTGGCGATCTGGCTCCAAGTGTGTCCGTGGCCGCGAGCCGCGGCCACAGCATCCGCGAGCTCAGCCTGGCTGGCAGCGGTGGCACGTACGGCGGCGCCAATGCGTCGCAGGTACGTAGCGTCGCTGTTCTCAGCCGCGATGGCGGCTCCGGTCAGGTCAGGAGCACCGCCCTGGCGCGCACCCTGCCGGCCTTCAGCCGACCGAGGACCTCCTCGGCCTGCTCCAGCGGGAAGGTCTCCACGACCGAGCGCAGTCGCCCGGCGGCCGCCAGCTCGAGCACCTCGCGCATCTGCTGACGGTTGCCGAGCAGCGAGCCGACGATCGTCTTCTCCTCGGCGAAGGGCAGCCCGCCGACCTCGGCGTTGACGCCGACGACGACGGTGCCGCCGGGCTTGGTGGCCTGCAGCGCCTGCCGCAGGCTGGTGCTGGAGGGCGCAAAGACGATGCTCGCGTCGACACCACCCTCCGAGGCGAGCACCTGCCCAGGGTCCTCGGCCGTGGCGTCGAGCCCACGGACAGCACCGAGCTCGGTGGCCAGTTCGAGGTGCTCTCTGCCGCGGCTCACCGCGGTCACCTGCGCGCCCTGCAGCGCCGCCAGCTGCAGCACCATGTGGCCGACGCCGCCAACCCCGAACAAGGCCATGGTCCGGGGCGGAGCCAGCCCGACCTTGGCCACCGCGCCGTACGCCGTGATGCCGGGGCAGAACAGCGGTGCGGCTTGTGCGTCGTCGAGGCCACCGGGCAGTAGGTAGGTGTGGTCGGCGACGGAGACGGTGTACTCCGCGTAGCCGCCATGCACGGTCTCGCCCGTGATCTCCTTTGTACGGCAGAGCGGGTCACGTCCGGTGAGGCAGTACTCGCAGCGACCGCAGGTCGACCACAGCGGCTGCACGCCCACCCGGTCACCCTCGGCGAAGGCGGTGACGCCCTCGCCGAGGGCGGCGACACGCCCGACGAGTTCGTGCCCGGGCACGATCGGGGTGAAGGTCGGCACGCCTGGCCAGTCGCCCTCCACCATGTGCAGGTTGGAGCGGCAGACCCCGCAGGCGCTAATCCGGACAAGCACCTGCCCCGGACCGGGCTCGGGCTCGCCGATGTCGGCGAGACGGAGCGGGTGCTGGTCGAGCGAGCCAGGGGCGTCCAGCAAGACTGCTTTCACGGCGGCGTGCCTCTCTGTCTATGGAGTGGCGGCGGGAAGCGGTGGATCACAAATTGGGGCTAGTGGGGGCTAGTGGTCAGTGGGGGATAGTGGTGGTCTGGTGGGCCGGAACCTTGGTTGTGCGGCGCCATCGACCGGCGTCTACGCGGCTGGCCCTTGCGCGACGGCGGCGGTCTGCGGCCGTCGCACAAGTCGGTGCGAACGTCGAACTGCCGTCCCCGCCGTCGCCGCCGACTTCTGCGACCGGGCGGGCACTTACTCGCTGGTGGCCTCTTCCGAGGTGCGGTGGTCCAGCATGGTGTCCGGCGCCACCTCCTGGTCTTGGGTACGCAGCTCGGACTCGTACAGAATCACCGCAGCTTGCGCGTCGGGGTCGTCGCTGCCAACCGCAGCCTCCTCGGGGAGCAGCTCCGAGCGAGTGCCTACCTGTTCGGCGCCGGTGCCGGCGGTGATGGCAGGGTCTGGCTCGGTGTCGGTCGGTCCCTCGTTGGACGTCATACCGAAAGTCATGCCGACGGCGTACCCGGCTGCGCGACCGCTCACCCGACCACCGGGGCCACGTCCGGCCGCTGCCCCAGGAGCAGGTCGCCGGTCTCCCCGGCAACCGCCGCGCGCCGACCGAGGATGAGCACCCAGGCCAGGAACACGGTCTCCGCCAGCAACCCGACGCCGATTCGACCCCAGGTGGGCAACGACGACGGGGTCACGAACGCCTCGATGGCGCCGCTGACCAGCAACACCAACACGAGCCCGAGCGCGACCGAGAAGGCCGCCCGCCCCTCGGTCGCCAGAGCATCTAACCGGCTGCGCCGACCGGGATCCACCACCGTCCACCCCAGCCGCAGCCCTACACCGGCGGCGACGAACACCGCCGTGAGCTCCAGCATGCCGTGCGGGAGGATCAAGCCGAAGAACTGCTCCGACCGACCGCTGGCGGCCATCAAGCCTCCGGCCACGCCGACGTTCGTCGCGTTCTGCAACAAGATCCACAGCGTCGGCAGGCCGAGGAACACGCCCAGGGACAGGGTCCCGGCTGCGACCCAGGCGTTGTTCGTCCACACCCTGGCCGCGAACGACCCGGCTGGGTTCTCCGAGTAGTAGTTCGCAAAGTCGTGCTCGACCAGGCGCTTGACCTCGGCCGGGGCCGCGATCGCCGCCTGCACCTGCGGGTGCAGGTCGACCCACACTCCGAGCGCGAAAGCCACCAGCAGCGAACCGAGCGCCGCGCCCAGCCACCACCAACGCGCCCGGTACACCACGACCGGGAAGGTGATCACGAGGAACCGGGCGGCATCCCGCCAGGCCGGTACGCCGGCGCCCGTCACGGCCGCCCGGGCGCGGGCCACCAGCGTCGAGAGCCGGCCGATCAGCAGCGGGTCCGGCGATCGGGACTGGACCACGGACAGATGAGTCGCCGTTCGCTGGTAGAGCGCCACCAGCTCGTCCACCTCGGCCCCACGCAGCTGCCGCGGCCGGCCGGCCCGCCGGACCAGCTCCTCCAGACGGGCCCACTCCGCCCGGTGCGCGGCGACAAAGACGTCGATGTCCACGCCGCTCCCTCCGCTGCCCGGCCCTGCCTGCCATCCCGGGTCGCATTCGCCATCCCGGGCGGCATTCGTCACCCCGGGTCGCATCGTCACCCCGGGTCGCCGGGTCGCATTCGCCGCCCCGCCGCGCCGGGTCCCGCCCAGCGTCGACGAAGATCTGTGCCCAGCCTCGGCGGCCAGCCGACGGCGTACGTCGGGAAGCGCACAATAGCTGCGAGCGCCGGTTCGTGCGCCCGGACGAGGAAATCGGTGAGCAGCGTCGTCAGTCAGGTGGTGACCGGAGAAGCGGTCGCGCTCGACCTGCGCCCGGCCGGGTTGCCGTCCCGGATGCTGGCCGCCCTGCTCGACCTGGCGCTGCAGATAGCTGTGCTACTGGGCCTGGGGATGCTGGCCGGCCAGCTCTCGGTGCAGCTCGACGGTGCAGCCGCCACCGCCCTTTCCCTCGTGCTGCTGGTGGTGGTCCTGGTCGTCTACCCCGTGACCTTCGAGACGCTGACTCGCGGGCGGACGCCGGGCAAGGCAGCGCTGGGGCTGCGAGTGGTCCGCGACGACGGCGGCCCGATCGGCTTCCGCCAAGCGCTGGTCCGCGGGCTGACCGGCGCCTTCCTGGAGCGTCCGGGCGTCACCTTCTTCGTCGCGGCCGTGATCTGTCAGCTCGTCAACGCATCCGGCAAACGGATCGGCGACATCTTGGCCGGGACGCTGGTGCTGCAAGAGCGGGTGCCGGTGCGGGGTGGGGCAGTCGTGGGCATGCCGCCCGGGCTCGCCGGCTGGGCGGCCACGCTGGACCTGTCCCGGCTGCCAGACGATCTTGCGCTGTCGGCGCGGCAACTGCTCAGCCGAGCGCCGGAGCTCACCCCGGCCGCCCGGGAGGACCTCGGCGGCCGGCTGGTGCGGGCCGTGGCCGCCGTCGTCTCCCCGCCGCCGCCGGGTACGCCGGGCTGGGCCTACCTGGCTGCGGTGCTGGCCGAGCGCCGGCGCCGCGACGAGGCCCGGCTGCAGCCACCGGCCGCTGGGCCGGCCGCGCCGGCCGCCGCTGCGCCGGCCGCAGTTGCGCCGGCCGCCGTTGCGTCGGCACCCGCTCCCACACCACCGCCTCCCCCGCCGGTCGACTCCCCGCCGGCCGGCAGCTTCGCCCCACCCGGCTGAGCGGATCACGACTCGAGCGCCCGCTCCGGACCCCGCGCTACCACGGCGCACCCCGCCCGCAGCAGCGCCACTCCCCTGGTCTCGACCAGCACCCGACGCTGCACCGCGCTGCCGCCTAGCCGGGTCAGCTCGCTCGGCGGCAGCGCACCCAGGACGGCCGCACACTCGGCGTACCGAGCCTCGACAAAGGCGAGCAGCGCGTCGAGCACGGGCGCGTAGACGTCGGCGTACGCCGGTCGCGCGTCCCGGCGGACGCGGTCGGCCACGGCCGCGATAGCCGCCGCGTCGCCGACGGCGGCGGCGAACACCAGCCCGGCATGCACGGCGGCGAACGCGAATGGCGGCTTAGCTGCGACCGGCGCGGTCAGCACCAGCAGTGCGTCGTCCGGCGCTACGACCTGACCGCGCAGCGCCAGCCGCCACCGCAGCGTCCCGGCGGCGTCGATGCCGCCCCGTGAGTCGGCCGCGGTGGGCGCGATCCCCGACCGGTACCGCCGCAACGCCGCGGCGCAGTCCCCCCGCGCCAGCTCGTGCAGGGCGGCGTGCCAGCTCAGGTGGCTGGCCAGCACCGCCGTGGTCGCTCCGACCGCCAGCCAGCCATCCAGCCGGGCCAGTCCGAGCACATGGTCCACGCTGCCGCCAGCGGTCTGGTAGTCGACGTGGGTCCGGGCGTGCACGGCCCAGCCGGCCCGCGGATCCAGTGTCAGCGCCCTGTCAGCCAGGACCGCCGACCCCGCATACCGACCCTGTTCCTATCGCCAGAACGCCTCGGTGCCGAGCCACCACCAGTCGTCGGCCCCGTACGCCGACCGGACGTCGTCCATTAGTTAGCCCGACCAGCCGGGCGGCCAACCCGGGCAGCCCGGAGTACAGCAGCGTGCTCATGGTCGCCGAGAAGGCCAGCGCGTCGCGCGGGTGCCGGCGGACGTGCCCGGCCAGGTGGTCGACGGCGTGGTGCAGCGGCTGCTCGACCCGGGCCGCGGCGGCGGCGACGTGGCTGCGCTCGCGCTCGCTCGCCCGTGGTGCGTCGGCCTGCGCCGCCCGCAGCCACGTCCGGGCCGGTCCGGTGTCGCCCCGCACGGCGGCGTCCAGCGCCAGCCCGGCGGCCGCCAGCGCGAATCCGGGGTCCTCGCGCCGGGCGGCCAGCATCGCTGGGCCGAACCCTTCCTGCACCCGCAGCCAGGCGTCCACCCCGTCGCGGTAGTGCCCGGCCGCGGCGGCGGTCGTGGTCAGCGGCAGCCCCCGGCTGTCGACCACGCGCATAACAACCGCCTCCACTGATGCGACGGTGCGACGCCGAGTGCCCCGCCGGTCAGTCCAGCCCGAACCGGTCCACCGCCACGACCCGGCCCTCGTCCGCCCTGCGCCAAGCGCCGGCATCCACAGTGAAGACGACTCCACGGCCGGTCCCGTTGCGGCGGACCAACTCACGCGCTACTGGGGAGACAGCCGTCGGGTCAGCGGTCGCGGTGCCGGCGTCCCTGGTCCGGTTCGCACCGGTGCGCTGACCCACCGCGCTCAGCCGTGGGTCAGTCGGTCCAGAGTCAGTAACGGTAAGCGTCGGACTTGAACGGTCCGGCCACCGGGACGTCGATGTAGGCGGACTGCTCCGAGGTGAGCCGGGTCAGCCGCACTCCCAATGCGTCCAGATGCAGCCGGGCCACCTTCTCGTCCAGGTGCTTGGGCAGCACATAGACCTTCGCGTCGTACTCGGAGTTCTTGGTGAACAGCTCGACCTGGGCGATGGTCTGGTTGGTGAACGAGTTGCTCATCACGAAGCTCGGGTGTCCGGTGGCGTTGCCCAGGTTGAGCAGCCGGCCCTCGGACAGCACGATCACCGCGTGGCCGTCGGGGAAGACCCACTTGTCCACCTGCGGCTTGATACCCACCCGCTCGACGCCGTCGTACGCCGCCAACCCGGCCATGTCGATCTCGTTGTCGAAGTGGCCGATGTTGCCGACGATCGCCTGGTGCTTCATCCGGGCCATCTGGTCAGCGGTAATCACGTCGCGATTGCCGGTGGCGGTGATGAAGATGTCGGCGATAGACAGGGCGTCGTCCAGGGTGAGCACCTGGTAGCCCTCCATCGCCGCCTGCAGGGCGCAGATCGGGTCAATCTCGGTCACGATCACGCGCGCGCCCTGGCCACGCAGCGACTCGGCGCAGCCCTTGCCCACGTCGCCGAAGCCGCAGACGACGGCGACCTTGCCGCCGATCATGACGTCGGTGGCCCGGTTGATGCCGTCAATCAGGGAGTGCCGGCAGCCGTAGCGGTTGTCGAACTTCGACTTCGTCACCGAGTCGTTGACGTTGATCGCCGGAAACAGCAGCTCGCCGCGCTCCTGCATCTGGTAGAGCCGGTGCACGCCGGTGGTGGTCTCCTCGGTCACGCCCTGGACGCTGTTGGCGATGTTGGTCCAGCGGTGCGGGTCCTCGGCCAGCGAGCGCCGCAGCACGCCGAGGATGACCACCCACTCCTCGGCGTCGGTCTTGGCCGCGGCCGGCACCACGCCGGCCTTCTCGAACTCGACCCCCTTGTGCACCAGCAGGGTCGCGTCTCCGCCGTCGTCGAGAATCATGTTCGGACCGCCACCGTCGGGCCAGCGCAGCGCCCGCTCGGTGCAGTCCCAGTACTCCTCGAGCGTCTCGCCCTTCCAGGCATAGACTCCCACGCCGCGGGGCTCGGCCACCGTGCCGCTCGGCCCGACGGCGACGGCGGCGGCGGCGTGGTCCTGGGTGGAGAAGATGTTGCAGCTGGCCCAGCGGACCGCGGCTCCCAGCGCCACCAGCGTCTCGATCAGCACCGCGGTCTGCACGGTCATGTGCAGCGAGCCGGTGATCCGGGCTCCCTGCAGCGGCTGGGACTGCGCGTACTCCCGGCGCATCGCCATCAGCCCGGGCATCTCGTGTTGGGCGAGGTCGATCTCGTGCCGGCCGAAGTCGGCCAGGCCTAGGTCGGCGACCCGGTAGTCGGCGCCGGAAAGGTTGGGCCGGGCGGCAGTCAAATGCAATCTCCTTGTTCGCACGCGTCTGACCAAGGGTACCCACGCCGCCGGCGGCCCGCCGCCGCACTAGTCTAGGCCGCCGCCCGCGCCCCGCCCGGGGTCGGACCGCTGGTCGGGTCACCGGTCGGGTCGCCGAAGCGGACCACCGCCAGTGCACCGACCAAGGCGACGACGAACCCGACACCGGCCACCCACGCCCAGCCCGGACGTGACCGGTCGCCGAGCCAAACCAGGCCGACCAGCGACGCCGAAAGCGTCTCGGAGGCCACCATCGCCGCGGTCACATTTGTCACCGTAGAGCGCTGCAGTCCGGTGGCATAGATCAGCAGCCCCAGGACGCCCGCCGCCAACATCGCGTACGTCGCCGGATCAACGATCACGGCGGTCGGTGACGTGGTGACAGCCAGCACTCGCTCAGCCACCGCGACCAGACCGAACGCGGCGCCGGCGACCAGGCCGAGGGCGACCCCGGAGCGTCGGCGGGACCGGCGTCCGACGCCGACCGCCACACCGGCGATAACGACCAACACGGCGAGCAGGGCGACCCGCATCCCCCCGCCCGAGCGCACGGGTGGCCCGGCCGCGGCGGCGCCGGCGAGCAGGACCAGGCCCAGACCGATGGCGGCCAGCGCGACCGGCTCGCCGCGGCGCAGCCGGATGCCGAGCAGCGGCAGCGAGAGCACCGCAGTGACGCCGAGGCTGGAGGCCCGGGCGACCTCGACCATGAACAGCGGCAAACTGCGCAACGAGACCAGGGAGAGCAGGAAGCCGGCTCCCAGCAGCCCGATCCCGGCCAGGTACGGCGCCGAGTGCATCAACCGCCAGAGCAACCGTGGATCAACCCCTGGGTGCCTCAACAGCCGCGCCGCTGCCCGCGCCTGCAGGACCGACGCCAGTCCGTAGCAGCCGGCGGCCACCAGCGCAGCCAGCAGCGCCAGGGCCATCCCGGTGGATCTCCCCTGTCGGCACCGTCTGATAATCTGGCATCCTGCCATCGACTTGCGGCGGCTGCCGTTTCCCAGCGCGAGAGGCAGTGTGACCAGCCTGACCCGGTCGCCCGTGGCGACGCGCCGCTGGCGGCGTTCCCCGGGGGCGGGTGCGCTGGGCGCCTACCTGTTGGTGGACGCCGCGATGTGGGCACTCGTGGTGATGTCGCCGCACCGGCTGGTGAAACCACCACTGTCGCCGGAGCTGGGCTGGCTCGACGGCTGGATCCGATACGACTCCAACTGGTACCACGCGATCGCCACCTCGGGGTACTTCTACATGCCCGGGCAGCAGTCTTCGGTGGCGTTCTTCCCGACGTACCCGATGGCCATGCGCGGCCTCGGCACACTGGTGGGCAGTGACCACCTGGCCGGAGTCCTCGTCACGGTCGCATCCGGGATCACCATCGCCGTGCTGTTCGCCCGATGGTGCGCCGACCGGCTGCCCAGAACCGTCTCGGTGACCGCCCTGGCGCTGTTGCTGCTCTACCCGTACTCGCTGTACCTCTACGGCGCGGTCTACGCCGACGCCCTGTTCGTCGCGACCACTCTCGGGGCGTTCCTGTTGCTGGAGCGGGGGCGGCCGTGGCTGGCCGGGGGGGTCGGAGCGCTCGCCACCGCCGGCCGACCAGTCGGGATCGCGGTCGTGATCGGGCTGACCGTGCGGGCGGTCGAGCTGGCCGCGCAGCGCCGCGCGGTCGAAGCCCGGCAGTTGGTGCCGGCCACGACCGGGGCATCTCCGGCCTGGACCCACCCGGTGTCGCGGCCAACCGCCGGCGCGAGGACCGCCTTGGCGGCGGTGCGCTGGCGGGACGCCGGGGTGTTGCTCTCCGGCACCGGCCTGCTGGTCTACTGCGGCTACCAGTGGCTGCGGTTCGACAACCCGTTCGCCTTCGTGGCCACAGAGTCCGCGCTTGGCTGGGACCAGGGCACGGGGTTGCGGGTCTGGTTCAAGGTGGCCCTGGTCGACGAGCTGCGCGCCAGCAGCAGCCTCGGCCAGCTGAAGCTGCTGTCGGCGGCGCTGGCCTGCCTCGTCGTTGTCCTGCTGCTGCCGCGGATTCGGCGGCGTTTCGGTTGGGGATATGCCGCGTTCACCGCGGTCGTGGTGGCCATCCCGTTCGTGACGACGAAAGACTTCTTCGGTAGCGGCCGCTACATGCTGGCGGCATTTCCCGCCTTTGCTGCCGCCGCGGACTTCCTCGCCGAGCGACCACCGTGGGTGCTGCGGACCGTGCTGGTGCTGTTCGCCGTGGGGTTGGCGTACGGGATGGTGCTCTACACCCGCGGCTACGAGGTGTCGTGACACCCGACCCGGAGCCGGTCAAGTCGGTAGATGCTGCGATCGAGAAGCCGTTTCGGCGGCTGAGCATCGTCGTCCCGATGTGGAACGAGGAGGCCTACGTGCACCGGGCGGTGCGGGCCGTCCGGGAGGCCTGCGAGCGCCTGATCGGTGGTGGCGAGCTGGGCGACTACGAGTTGGTCATCGTCGACGACGCCTCCACCGATGCCACCGGTCGGCTCGCGGACGAGCTGGCCGCCGCCGACCCACGGGTCGTCGTCGTCCACCACCCGGTCAACCGCAAGCTCGGCGGCAGCATCAAGAGCGGGCTGGCGGCGGCCTCCGGCGACGTCGTGCTCTACACCGACGCCGACCTGCCGTTCGACATGGTCGAGCTGGACCGGGCCTGTCGCATCATGCGGATCTATGCGGCCGACATCGTCAGCGCCTACCGGCACGACCGATCCGGTGAGGGGCCGCGCCGCGCGGTGTATTCGTGGGTCTACAACTGGCTGATCCAGCTGGCCTTCGACACCCGGATCCGGGACGTGAACTTCGCCTGCAAGCTGATCCGGCGCCCCGTGCTGGAGCAGGTGCACCTGGTCAGCGAGGGCTCGTTCATCGACGCCGAGCTGATCGTGCGGGCGCAGCGCCTGGGATTTCATGTGGTCCAGATCGGAGTCGACTACTTCCCCCGCAGCCGCGGTACGTCGACGCTGTCCTCGATCAGTGTCATCCGCACGATCGTGCGCGAGCTGGTTTCGCTGCGTCGGGAGCTGCGGGCACTGACCCCGCCGGCCCAGTGACCGGCAGGGGGGCGGGCGGTGGCGCGGGGAAGCAGCCGCGGCTGCTGATCATGACCGCGGACGACGTCGGGATGACCGCCGGGGTCTGCCGGGCGGTGGCTCGCGCCCACCGGGGCGGCATCGTGACCTCCGCGTCGGTGCTCGCCGTCGGCCGGGCCTTCCCGGACGCCGCTCGGCTGGCCCGCTCCGCCCCCACCCTGGGCATCGGGGCGCACCTGGCCATGGTCGGTGAGGACCCGCCGCTGCTGTCCGCCCGGGAGATCCCCACCCTGGTCGACCGGCGGGGGCGGCTGCCGCTGTCCTACCGCACGGTCGTCGGCCGCGGCCTGGCCAGGCGGATCGACCCGGCCGACGTCCGCCGGGAGTTCGGCGCCCAACTGGAGCGCATCGCCGGCATCGGCGTTCCGGTCACCCACGTCGACACCCATCAGCACGTGCACCTGTGGCCGGCGGTGGCCGAGGTGGTAGTCGAGCTGGCCCGCCGGCACGGCTTACCGGCCGTTCGGCTGCCGCGCAGCGCCCGCCGCTCTCCCGTCGGTGTCGGGGTCAACGTGCTCAGTCGTCGGCTCGACACCCGGATCAGCCTGGCCGGCTTGGTCGCCACCGGCGACTACGCCGGGTTGGACGAGGCCGGCGCGCTGGACCGCTCACTGCCGGGCGCGCTGGCCCGGCTGGCCGCCCGCGGCGAGGCCAGCGTGGAGGTCAACGCCCATCCCGGCGAGCCGGCCGACCCGGACCTGCGTCGGTTCGCCTGGGGGTACCGGTGGGGCGCCGAGCTGGCAATGTTGCTGGACCCGGCTACTCGCCGGCTGGTCGCCGAATACGGCTTCCGGCTCGGGTCGTACGCCGACCTAGCGCGCGCCGCCACGGAGCCAACGTGAGTCGGACCACCGGCGGGACCACCGGCGGGACGACCGCCCGGGCCACCGCCCGGGCCACCGCCCGGGCCGCGCTCGGCCTCTATGCCGGGTTGCCGCTGACCACCCGGGCGCACGTCCTGCTGCGCTGGCTGAGCTGTCCGTTCCCGGCCGTGGCGGCGGCGGTGCCGATGCGCGGACGCATCTTGGAGGTCGGCTGCGGGCACGGGCTGTTCGCGGCGTACCTTTCGCTGGGCTCGGGACAGCGCTCGGTGCTCGGGGTCGACATCGACGCGGCCAAGATCTCCCAGGCGCGAGTGGCGGCCGGGCGCGGCCGCGCCCGCGGGGCGGACCTGCGCGTCGACGTCGGCTCCGCCGGCCACATCCCGGCCGGTCCCTGGGACGCCATCGTCATCGTCGACGTGCTGTACCTGCTCGCCCACGAGGCCCAGCGATCGCTGCTGGCCGGGTGCGCCCGCGAGCTCGCGCCCGGCGGCGTACTGGTGGTCAAGGAAATGGGCACCACGCCGCGGTGGAAGCACCGCTGGAACGTCGCTCAGGAGACGCTCGCGGTCCGGGTGCTACGGATCACGGCCGGGGGCGGTCAGCCGTTCACGTTCTTAGCGCCCCCGGCGATCGCCGACGTGCTTCGCCACGAGGGGCTGGAAACCTCGACCACCGCAGTGGACCGGCACCGGCCGCACCCGCACCACGTGGTCGTGGGGCGCCGCGGCCGCTGAGGCCGCCGGATGCGCGCCTCAGGCGCCGACCGGGCGCGCGCCGGAGGCGCCCGGACCGACCGGCGCGCGGTAGAGGTCGGGCTCGAGGTAGAGCAAGTGGGCGATCGACACCGCCGCCCGCACCCGCCGCTCGGCGGCGTCGATGGCGGCCGCGACGGCGGGCAGGTCCAGCTCCGGCCGAAGGCCGATCTTCGCCGCAACCAACAGCTCCTCCGGCCCCAGGTGCAGGGTGCGCATGTGGATCACCCGAGTGATGTCCCGACCGTCGACCAGGGCCGTGCGGATCGCCTCCACCTGATCGGCGGACGCCGACTCACCGGTCAGCAGGCTCTTCATCTCCACCGCGAGGATGGCGGCCACGACCCCGAGTAGCAACCCGATGGCCAGAGTGCCGACCCCGTCGAAGCGGGGTTCGTCGAGCGCGACCGCCAGCCCCACGCCGAGCAGGGCGAAGACCAGGCCGAGCAGCGCCGCGGCGTCCTCGAGCAGCACCACCGGCAGCTCCGGGGACTTGGAGCGGCGGATGAAGCCCCACCACGACAGCGAGCCCCGTAGCGGGGTGGACTCCCGGATCGCGGTCCGGAACGAGAAGGACTCCAGGCCGATGGCGAGCACCAGCACGCCGACGGCAATGGCCGGCGAGTCCAGCGGATTCGGGTGGCTGATCTTCTCGTAGCCCTCGAACAGCGCGAACAACGACCCGAGGCTGAACAGCACCAAGGCGACGACGAAGGCGTAGAAGTACCTGTCGTTGCCGTATCCAAACGGGTGCTCGGGGTCAGGTTCACGCGCCGCCCGCTTGCCCCCCAACAGCAGCAGTCCCTGGTTGCCGGTGTCGGCCACCGAGTGCACCGACTCGGCCAGCAGGGACGACGACCCGGTGATCAGAAACGCGACGAACTTGCTCACCGCAATGCCCAGGTTGGCCAACAAGGCGGCAACGATGGCCCGCTTCCCGCCGCCGGTGCTCACCAGCGGATGCGGTTCTTCAGCTCCTCGATGGAGGCTACCGGCGTCGGGTCGATGCCCAGGGCTACGGCGAGGTACACGGTGGCGAAGTCAGGCACGCCGACCAGCGAGGCCAACCGCTCCAGCGCCGAGTCTCCGTCGGCGACCAGCTCGGTCACCGGGATCCCCCGGTCCTCGGCGAGCTCCCGACTAACGGCTGCCCGTCGCGCCACCTGCGGATGCTCGGCCGCCGGTACGTCGCGCAGCAGCACCAGGCGCAGCCGCGGGTGCTCGCCGACGTCTTCGGCCCGGTCCCGCAAGAAGTTCAGCTCCGCGGCGGTACCCGCGACGGCCCGGCCGTCGGCGTACGGACCGTCGAAAGCGATCACCTGGTTGTGGGCGGCCTCGGGCAACTGGCCGAAGACGGCCGCCTGCTTGGCGTTCTCGGCCAGCTGACAGACCATGCGGTACGCCGCGGTGCCCGCGAGCATCGAGGACCCCCACACCATCGGCAGCGAGCCGGCCACATCCAAGGCCAGGGTCTTGGCCGGGTTGATGAACGTCTCGTTGGCCGGCCGGCAGCTGGTGGCGGCGAGCTCCAGCCGCCGGGCGGTCGCCTCGAACACCTCGACCGGAACGGCGAGCAGGCCGAGGCGGTCACCGGCCACGATCAGCGGGATGGACAGCGCCCACAGGCTGGCCCGAGGCTGCCGGTCGCCCCGGACCGGCACGAACGGGGCGCCGGCCTGGGCGGCCTGCTCGGCCAGCGTCGAGCCGGCTCCGCCCACTGCGAGCAGCTGGCAGCCGCGCCGGATGGCCTCCTCGGTGGCCGAGACCGTCTCCTCGGTGCTGCCCGAGCAGGACACGGAGATCACCAGGTCGGCGGCGCCCACCCAGCCGGGCAGGCCGTAGCCACGATGGGTGAAGATCGGGACCGGACAACCGGGGCCGGCCACCGCGGCCAGCACGTCACCGGCGATGCCCGACCCGCCCATGCCGGCCACCACCACGGCCCGTGGCCGGCCGCCGGCGGCGAGCCGCTCGAGCCCGGCCTCAGTGGCCAGCGTCGCCGCCTCCCGGACCTGGGCGGGCGCGGAGGCGACCGCCAGCAGCATGCCGGCCGGGTCCGCCCGGTCGACGTCGGTGAGGTCATCGGGCCGAGATCTGGGGATCGCGGTGGTCATGACGGCGGCGGCGCGGTGGCGGGGTCGTCCGGGCGCCGGGCTTCGTCGATCAGCAGGACGGGGATGTCGTCGCGGACGGGGTAGGCCAGGCCGCACCCGATGCACACCAGCTCCGCGGCCGGGTCGTCCACCCGCAGCGGCGCGTGGCAGTCCGGGCAGGCAAGGATCTCCAGCAGCGACGGCTCGATGTTCACCGACGGCACCTTTCCAAGGCGGGGTCGAGGCGGGGGTCGAGGGTGGACGGCAGCGCCGTCCGAAGCGCACTCACGAGCGCAGCAGCGCTAGCACATCGTCGCGGACGCGCGTCATGGTCGCCTCATCGGCCGCCTCGACGTTCACCCGCATCAACGGCTCGGTGTTCGACGGACGCACGTTGAACCACCAGTGCGGCCCGGCGACGGTCAGCCCGTCGAGGTGGTCGACAACGACGCCGGCCATGTCGGCGTACCGGGCCTGAACCTGCTGCGCCGCCGACGCCTGGTCGGACACCGTGCTGTTGATCTCGCCGGAGGCGACATAGCGCGAGTACGCCGCGAGCAGCTCGGACAACGGCTTGGGCTGCTCGCCGAGTGCGGCCAGGGCGTGCAGGGCCGCGAGCATCCCGGAGTCGGCGCGCCAGAAGTCGCGGAAGTAGAAGTGGCCGGAGTGCTCGCCCCCGAACACCGCGCCGGTCTCGGCCATCTTGGCCTTGATGAACGAGTGCCCGACCCGGGTTCGTACCGGCGTACCCCCGTGCTCGCGCACGATCTCCGGCACTGCCCGGCTGGTGATCAGGTTGTGGATGATCGTCGCGCCTGGGTCCCGAGCCAGCTCGCGGGTGGCAATCAGCGCGGTCAGCACCGAGGGCGGCACCAGCTCGCCGCGCTCGTCGACGATGAAGCAGCGGTCGGCGTCACCGTCGAAGGCCAGGCCGATGTCGGCCCCGGTGGCTCGCACCTTGTCCTGCAGGTCGGCCATGTTCGCCGGCTCGATCGGGTTGGCTTCGTGGTTCGGGAACGACCCGTCGAGCTCGAAGTACATCGGCACCAGGTCGATCGGCAGCCCGGCGAAGACCGACGGGACGGTATGCCCAGCCATCCCGTTGCCGGCGTCCACCACCACGGTGAGCCGGCGGATGCTCGACAGGCCCACCAGCGTGCGCAGGTAGGCGGCGTAGTCGGCCAGCAGGTCGCGCTCGGTCACGGTGCCCGGCTTCCCGTCGTACGGCGGGACGCCCTGCTCCATTAGCCGGCGGATCTCGGGCAAGCCGCTGTCCCGACCGACTGGTGCGGCCCCGGCGAGGCAGAGCTTGATGCCGTTGTACCGGGCCGGGTTGTGGCTGGCGGTGAACATCGCGCCGGGGATGTCGAGCCGCCCGGAGGCGAAGTAGAGCAGGTCGGTGGAGGCCAGGCCGGCCAGCACCACGTCGGCGCCCTGGCCGGTCGCGCCGGTGGTGAAGGCAGCCGCCAGCGCAGGGCCGGAGGGGCGCATGTCGCGCCCGACGACAATCTGCTCGGCCGCGGTGAACCGGGCGAAGGCCGCTCCGGCCGCCTCGGCAACGGTGTCGTCGAGCTGGTCCGGCACGATGCCACGGATGTCGTATGCCTTGACGATCGCGGACATGTCGTATGCCTTGACGATCGCGGACAGATCGCGCACCCGGCGGCACCCGCTTCGACTGGGGTTGGGACGCGCCCGAGCCTACCCGCCGAGTTCGGCCGGTCTGGCGACCTGTGGACTCGGACTACCGCCGCTTCTGCGCCTTCGTGAGCACCGAACCCAGCGGCAGCGTTCGATCCCCCTGCAGCCAGATCTTGTGCTCGCAGCTGCGGCAGGAGACGAAGTCCACTGGGGAACCGTCGGTCAGCGTCATGGAGATCTCCGTGACCTTGGTGCCGCGGCAGGCGGGGCAGCGGCGAAGTGCGGTGCTGGCGGCGAGCGACACGACACTCCCGGCGGGACGGCAAGAAGGACCTGACCTTGGGGATCGACCACGCACGGCACATCTTGAGGGCCGGATCAGGCGGTGGGCGTACGCAACACCCGCAGGTGGGCCCGTCGGCCGTGGGCCGTCCCGGGGCCGACCGCTCCCGCCGACCCGGCCGGGCCCATCGGCGCACCCGGCCGCGCCGCCTCTCGGACGGCGTTCGCCAACGCTTCCAGGTCGTCGACGGAGCGAGCGGCGGCCTGCGGGTCCACCTCCTGGCGGACGACGTCCCAGCCCCGGGGTGCGGTCAGCCGCACGGCGTGCCGCTGGCACAGGTCGTAGCAGTGCGGCTCGGCGTAGGTGGCCAGCGGCCCGACCACCGCGGTGGAGTCGGCGTAGACGTAGGTAAGCGTGGCGACGGCGGGAACATTGCACGCCGTCCGGGAGCAGCGCCGAAGGGGGCTCACGGCGACGAACCGTATCGGCCGGATCCGTGTCGGGTCACCACCCCACGCCGTGTCGCGGGCTCCGGTCGGCGTCGGTCAACGCTGCCGGACCGGCCGCCCCGCTGGCTAGGCTGCCCCGGTGGGCTCCGCCGACCGTCCTCGTCGTCGCCGCGACCGGCATGGTCGCGGCATGCGCGGTCGGCTAGCCCCAGGGGAGCTGGACGAGCGGCTGGGGCTGCGGCGGGCCGTGCCGCTGGCTCGGTCGCGGGCCGAGCAGTTCGACGATCTCGTGCTGGACGCGGTCGAGCAGCTGGAAGAGCGCTGGGCCGGCGAGCTTGCTGGCGTCGAGTTCGCCGTAGAGGACGTCCCACCACTGCCGTCCAGCGAGTCGACGTACGACCCGAACGTGGTCACCGACTCCGACGTGCCACTGGCCCGGCTGGTGCAGGCGGCCGGGGACGGGCGCGGCGGTGGGACACCGGCTCGGATCGTGGTCTACCGGCGGCCGTTGGAGGCTCGGTCCGCCGATCGCACCGAGCTCGCCGACATCGTCCTCGACGTGGTCGTCGAGGAGGTCGCCCAGCTGCTCGGGATAGATCCGGACGAGGTCGACCCGCCCGGGGCGTAACATCCCCGCTGGGATTGCTGGCGCCGGCGTAACCCCGGGCGATGGGGGAGCGCCAGCTAGCTCGCGGGCGCTACTGGAGTCAGCCGGCGGCGCGGCGCAGTCGCTGCCGCTCCCGCTCGGACAGTCCGCCCCAGATGCCAAAGCGCTCGTCGTTGACCAGCGCGTACTCCAGGCACTCTGCCCGCACCTGGCACCCGACGCAGATCCGCTTGGCCTCCCGGGTGGACCCGCCCTTCTCCGGGAAGAAGGCCTCCGGATCGGTCTGGGAGCACAACGCGCGGTCCTGCCAGCCTCCTTCGTCGTCGGTGGGCAGGAAAACGATGTCAGCTGCCAAAGCTTCCCCGTCCCTGCCGTCCAGGGACGCGCCGTCCAGTGACTCGCCGTCCAGCCAGTCGCCGTCCAGCCGATGCGCCAACTCGGTCATGCGGTCTCCTTACGACCCGTCGCGGCGGCCGGCCCGAAAGGGCGCCACCGGTTGCTCGACGTGCCGCCGCAGGAAGTGTCCGGTGTCAACGTGGGGCCGGAGCGGGGGGAACGACACGGGTGAAATTACACGCGTGTCACCTACCTGCGTCAAGCCGAAACGTGATATGTGCCGGATAGCCGATTTCGGCGGCCACGCCGTGGAATGGTCGTGGCTGCGCTGTGGATTGCGCCGATGTTGAGCCCACGTGCGCTTCCAGCGTGGTGATGCGCACGTGAGCTCAACATTGGCTCAACATCGGCGCAGGCAACGCCGGTGACCCGTGGCAGGCCCCTCGATCAGGCCGGCGCCAGCGGCAGCAGCGCCGGCGGGCGGCGGGCGGCGGCGGGCCGCCCCACCGACACCTCGCCGTACGCCGTGGTGCGCTGCCGAGCCGGCCGGCCGGCGCTGGCCGCCAGCGCCTCTAACTGCAGCACCGAGCGGCGGCTGCCGTGCCCCGAGCCGGCCATCCGGCTGATCGTCTCCTCCATCAGCGTGCCGCCGAGGTCGTTGACCCCGCCGGCCAGCACCTGCCGGCAGCCGTCCTCGCCGAGCTTGACCCAGGAGCACTGAATGTTGTCGATCCGGCCGTGCAGCAGCAGCCGGGCCATGGCGTGCACGGCGCGGTTCTCCTGCACCGTCGGCCCCGGCCGAGCCAGCCCGGCCAGGTAGATCGGGCTGTTCTGGTGCACGAACGGCAGCGGCACAAACTCGGTGAAGCCGCCGGTCTCCCCCTGGATCCGGGCCAGCAGCCGCAGGTGGGCCACCCAGTGCGCCGGGGTGTCGACGTGGCCGTACATCATCGTTGCGGTGCTCGGGATGCCGACCCGGTGCGCGGTCGTGACCACGTTCACCCAGGCGGCGGCCGGCAGCTTTCCCTTGGTCAGCAGCCAGCGCACGTCGTCGTCAAGGATCTCCGCGGCGGTGCCCGGGATGCTGTCCAGCCCGGCGTCCTTCGCCTTGGCCAGCCAGTCGCGCACGGACAGCCCGGTGCGAGTAGCGCCGTTGACGATCTCCATCGGGCTGAAGGCGTGCACGTGCAGGTCCGGCGCCCGCCGCTTGATCTCGGCGGCGATCTCGAAGTACGCCGAGCCGGGCAGGTCCGGGTGAATCCCGCCCTGCAGACAAACCTCGGTGGCGCCGACGTCCCAGGCCGCCTCGGCCCGCTCCCCCACCTCGGCCAGTGAGAGCGTGTAGGCGTCAGCATCGGTACGCCGCTGGGCGAACGCACAGAACCGGCAGCCGGTGTAGCAGACGTTGGTAAAGTTGATGTTGCGGTTGACGACGTAGGTGACCTCGTCGCCGACCGCATCCCGGCGGACGTTGTCGGCCAGCGCGGCCAGCGCATCCAGCTCCGCGCCGGGCAGCGCGTCGAAGAGCGTCAGCGCCTCGGCGTCGGAGATGCCCGCCGGGTCGTCGGCCGCGCGCCGCAGCGCGCCCGCCACCTCCGGGCGCAGCCGCTCGACCGCGCGCGGGACCGGGACCGCACTGCCGCGGCCGCGCGCCGCCGCGCTGACCTCGAGGGTGGACCAGTCGCCGTACGCCGTGTCGAAGTCGCCGCGGCGCTCGGTCCGCCGGCCCTCGACGTCGATGGCGGTGTGTAGGTCGGCCCGGCCGGTGGTACTCGCGCCGACGACCGCGCCACCGTCCGGCTCCTGCCAGGGGCGTCCGATGGGCCGGCGGTCGGGGGCGACCAGCCCGTCGCCGTCGGCCAGCGCCAGCACGTGGCCGAGCACCCGGGGGTCGATCCAGGGGTCGGCCGCGGCGACGTACGGCGGGTAGACGGTGAGCCGCTCGCGCAACGTGAAGCCGGCCTCGGCACTGCCGGCAGCCAGCTCGTCGATCTGCGGCCAGGGCCGCTCGGGGTTGACGTGGTCCGGCGTCAGTGGCGAGACCCCGCCCCAGTCGTCGATGCCGGCACGCAGCAGCAGCGCGTACTCGCCGGCGAGGAGATTCGGCGGGGCCTGGATGCGCATGCTCGGGCCAAGAGCCAGTCGGGCGACCGCGACCGTGGCGGCCAGGTCGGCCAGCTCGGCGTCCGGCATCGCCCGCATCGCGGTGTCCGGCTTGGCCCGGAAGTTCTGCACGATGACTTCCTGGATCCCGCCATAGCGGCGGGCCACCCGGCGGATGGCGAACAGGCTGTCCACCCGCTCGGCCGGGGTCTCGCCGATGCCGACCAGAATGCCGGTGGTGAACGGCACTGCCTGCCGACCGGCGTCCTCCAGCACCCGCAGCCGGACCGCGGGCTCCTTGTCCGGACTGGCGAAGTGCGGGCCGCCCGGCTCCGACCAGAGCCGGCTCGCCGAGGTCTCCAGCATCATCCCCATGCTCGGCGCGACCGGCTTGAGCCGGGCCAGGTCCTCCCACGTCAGCACGCCGGCGTTGAGGTGTGGCAGCAGTCCGGTCTGCTCCAGCACCGCGATCGCGCACGCCCGGACATAGTCCAGGGTGGAGCCGTAGCCGCGGCTGTCCAGCCAGTCCCGGGCGGCCGGCCAGCGGTCCTCGGGGCGGTCGCCGAGAGTGAACAGCGCCTCCTTGCAGCCCAGCGCCGCGCCCTGGCGGGCGATGTCGAGCACCTCGTCGACCGACAGGAACGGCTGGGCCAGCCGGTTCGGGGTGGTGGCGAACGTGCAGTAGTGGCAGCGGTCCCGGCACAGGTGGGTCAGCGGGATGAAGACCTTGCGCGAGTAGGTGACAGTGCCGGGGCGGCCGGCCGCGGTCAGGCCGGCGTCTCGGACCCGGGCCGCGGAGCTCAGCAGGTCATCGAGGTCGGCCCCGCGGGCGACCAGCAACACGGTGGCCTCGGTCTCGTCCAGCGCGACTCCGTCGCGCGCCCGCCGCAGCGCCCGCCGCAGCGCGCTGGGGCTCGGCGGACGGCTCGGCTCGGTCATGCCCGGAAGCGTACGGCGCCCGCCCGCCCGCCCGCACGGTCGGCGGTTCATCGTGGGAGACACTGCCGGTATGCGGATCGTGGTGCTTGCCGGCGGCATCGGAGGCGCCCGGTTCCTGCGCGGGCTGCTGGCCGCCCAGCCGGCGGCCGAGGTGACCGTGATCGGCAACACCGCCGACGACATCACGTTGTTCGGGCTGCGGGTCTGTCCCGACCTCGACACCGTGATGTACACCCTCGGCGGCGGCATCGAGGAGAGCCAGGGCTGGGGCCGGGCGGTGGAGACCTTCACCATCCGGGAGGAGCTGGCGGCGTACGGCGTGGGGCCAGCCTGGTTCACTCTCGGCGACCGCGACTTCGCTACCCACATCGTCCGAACGCAGATGCTCGACGCCGGCTACCCGCTCTCGGCGGTGACCGAGGCATTGTGTGCCCGCTGGCAGCCGGGGGTGCGGCTGCTGCCGATGACGGATGACCGGGTGGAGACCCACGTCGTGATCGAAGAGGAGGGCCGGCGGCGGGCTGTGCACTTCCAGGAATGGTGGGTCGGGATGCATGCCGAGCTGCCGGCGTTGACCGTCCTACCGATCGGGGCCGATGCCGCGAAGCCGGCGCCCGGGGTGCTGGACGCGATCGCCGCAGCGGAGGTGCTGCTGCTGCCGCCGTCCAACCCGGTGGTCAGCGTGGGCACCATCCTGGCGGTGCCGGGCATTCGGGATGCGGTCCGCAGCGCCGCTGCGCCGGTCGTGGGGCTGTCTCCCATCATCGGTGGGGCACCGGTGCGCGGGATGGCCGACAAGGTCCTGCCCGCCGTCGGCGTCGACACCGACGCCGCGGCGGTGGCACTGCACTACGGCGCTCGGGAGTACGGCGCTCGGGAGTACGGCGGACTGCTGGACGGCTGGCTGGTGGACATTGCCGATGCCGCCGTGGTCGACCGAGTCGCCGCGGCCGGCATCCGCTGCCGCGCCGTGCCGCTGCTCATGTCCGGGGTCGAGGCCACCGCGGCGATGGCGCGGGCGGCCCTGGACCTCGCGGCCGAACCGGCCGGCTGACCGGCGTGGAGGCCGACACCCGCGCTGGTGAGCGACTCGAGATCTGGGGCCTACCCGGCATCCCCGAGGTCCGGTCCGGTGCCGACCTGGCCGCCCTGATCGCGGCGGCGGCGCCGGACCTGCGCGCCGGGGACGTCGTGGTGGTCACGTCCAAGATCGTGTCCAAGGCGGAGGGCCGGCTGGTCGCCGTACCGGCGGATGCGGCCGGGCGGGAGCAGGGGCGCCGAGATGCGATCGCGGCGGAGACCGTCCGGGTGGTGGCGGCGCGGGGGCGGACGAAGATCGTGGAAAACCCGGCCGGCCTGGTGCTCGCGAGCGCCGGAGTGGACGCGAGCAACGTGCGCCGGGACGAGATCGCGCTGCTGCCGCGCGACCCGGACGCCAGCGCGCGGCGTATCCGCGCCGGTCTGCGGGATGTGCTGGGGGTGGATGTCGGCGTCGTCGTCACCGACACCATGGGCCGACCCTGGCGCCTCGGCGTCACCGATGTCGCCGTCGGCGTCGCCGGGCTGCGCCCGGTGCGCGACCACCGGGGCCGCCGCGACGGCTTCGGCAACGAGCTGGAGATGACCGAGGTCGCCGAGGCCGACGAGGTGGCGGCCGCCGCCGAGCTGGTGAAGGGCAAGCTCGCGGGCGTACCGGTGGCGGTGGTGCGCGGGCTCGCCGGCGCGACCATGGTCGAGGACGGGCCCGGCGCCCGCGCTCTGGTCCGGCCAGCAGCGGAGGACCTGTTCCGGCTCGGTACGGCGGAAGCGCTCGCCCAGGGTCGGCGGGAGGCGGTGCCCGGCCGACGCTCCGTGCGCGCGTACACCGCCGAGCCGGTGGACCCGGCCGCGGTCCGCCGCGCGGTGGCGGCCGCGCTCACCGCCCCGGCCCCGCACCACACCACGCCCTGGCGCTTCGTCCTGGTCGAGTCGCCCGATGCCCGCATGCGGCTCCTCGACGCGATGCTCGCGGCCTGGAGGGCGGACCTGCGCCGGGACGGTTTCGACGCGGCGGCGGTCGAGCGGCGCATCCGCCGGGGCGACCTGCTGCGCGCGGCGCCGTACCTGGTCGTGCCGTGTCTGGTCACCACCGGCGGAGCGCACGCCTATCCGGACGCGCGCCGGTGCCGAGCGGAACGGGAGATGTTCCTGGTGGCGATGGGCGCCGGGGTGGAAAACCTGCTGGTCGCGCTCGCGGCCGAGGAACTGGGCTCGTGCTGGGTGTCGAGCACGCTGTTCTGCCAGGACGTCGTCCGCGACGTCCTCGACCTGCCGATGGACTGGGAGCCGATGGGCGCGGTCGCGGTCGGGCACGCCGCCGAGCCCCCACGCTCGCGGGACCTCCGAGACCCGGAGGACTGCTGCACCGTGCGCTGACGTGGGCGGTCTCCCGCTGGTACGACGGCGCTGGTACGGACGGTTGGTGCGACGTCGGGGTGGCGGGTCCACACGCCGGCGCCGAGACCGTAGAGCGTGTCGTTGGCGATGGTGACGGCGTCGTCCTCACCGTCTGCTGGTCCAGCAGCCGTGGGAGAGCCCAGCGCCCACGAGCGGCACGCCCGGCTCCGACTGCGCCCGGAGCACGCTGCCGGCTGGTGCAACAGCCGTCAGTTCACGTGAACTCCGAGCCCCCACTACTCCGGACGGGCGCATCTGCAAACCTGCGACGCGATCAACACACCCGCTGAGCCCAAAAGCGCCGGTTCCGCGGGTGTGGTCGACAATCCGGCCCCTCAGGACCCCGAGCCGAGGGGCGTCAACGAGCGCCGGGCCGGGCCCCTACTTCTTGAAGGCGTCCTTGACCTTCTCGCCGGCGTCTTTGAGGTCGGCCTTGCCTTGTGCGTGCTCACCTTTCGACTGCCGGCTCTTGTTGCCGGTGGCCCGGCCGCCCAGTTCCTTGACCTTACCCGTGAGCCATTGGAGCTTGTTGTTGGCCTTGTCGAGGAGGCTCATGACCTTTCCTTCCGGTCGAGTCGGCGGTACTGAGCGGACTGAGCTGAGCGGCAACCTGCAAGAAATGCGCCGCCGACGAGCCTACGCCGCCACCCCCGGTGGCGGCTGGAGTCCGCTTCTCATTGGTGGTGGACTACACCGACTCTTGTCCGCCGCGGTCGCGGGTGCTAGAGCCAAAAGTCCTGTCCCCCTATCTGCCAACCTGTGGTGAGGCACCCGCCCCCCAACAATCACTGACATGAGGGCAGGGCGAGCAGCCGGGCGGCGCGCACCGTGCCGGAGCGGGGCAGGCCGGTGAAGATCTGGTTGTCGGGGTGGGCGGCGAGCTGCTCGCGGATCTGCTGCTCAAGCTCGGCTGGTTCGACGACATTGAGGCGCACACCGTCACCCTGGCCGGCAGTGCCACTGGCAGTGGCCGGCTGGTCCTGCTCGTCGTCTCCCCGGAGATGCCGCCCGAGCAGGCCGAGCTGGCGCTGTCGATGGCCAGCGTCCCCACCGCTTCGCGCGCGACCGCGGTCCTGGCCGCAGCGACGGTGCCAGCCGCCCGGACTGACGGTGCCAGCGCAGATTTCGCGGGCGGAGAGCGCCCGGGGCTCGACTGGCGGCGGCCATCCGCGACGCCGCTATGGCGAGGAGCGGGACGAACCACGTGACCTCGACCGGCGGCCGGAGAGACATCGTCGACGACCACCCCCTGGTGCGAGACGGGTCCCCGGGTGTGTTCACCGGGATCCGCGGTTTCGGTTGGCGTCGACGCGATCACCGGGCTACACCGATCACCCGACGTACGCGCCCTCGTCCTGACCACCCATACGACACCGACCGCAGACGCGGTGCCGGGGAGCCGCCGCTGGTCGGCGCGGCTTACGCGGCCGGGATGGTCCAGCAGCTGCGTGTCCGGGCCGGAGACGCCTTCTGGGACGCCTGGACCGCCCTCCCGGTCGGTCCGATGATGCCGCCCTCAGCATGCCGCCGGCGCCGGTCGACCTCAACTCACTCCCGCCGTACGAGCAGGCCTACCGCAGCCCGCCGCCGCACATCTTCGGCCAACTTGCGCCGCGCTGGTCCGGATCGCCCACGAACGGTGCGGCGACAGCATCGCGTTCTCGGCGGCGGGGGCCAGCCGGTCCGGCCGGCCGGCTGGCAGTGCCGAGCGAGCCGTGACGTCTGGCCACTGCACTCAAAGCTGGAAGACGATGCGGGCGAGGACGCTGCCGGAGAGCACGTCGTCGATGGACTGGTTGACCTCGTCGAGCTTGTGGTCGACGGCGATGACCCGGGTGCGGCCGGCGGCGTGCAGGGCGAAGACGTCGGCAAGGTCGTTGCGGGTGCCGACGATCGAGCCAATAACCGACTTGCCGTTGAAGACCGTGTCGAAGATCGGGAGCGTCATCGTGCCGTCGGGGGGCAGCGCGACGCACACCAGCCGGCCGCCGCGTCGCAGCGACCGGAACGCCTGGTCGAACGAGGCCGGGGAGACGGCCAGCGCGACCGCGACGTCTGCGCCGCCGAGCGCCTGGATGGCGGCCACCGGGTCACTCGTGCGGGCGTTGACGACGTGATCGGCGCCGAGCTCGGTCGCCATCTCGAGCTTGGGCTCCTCGACGTCGACAGCGATGACGAACGCCCCGGCGATCCGGGCGTACTGCAGCGCTAGGTGCCCCAGCCCGCCGATACCGAAGATGGCCACCGTCTCGGCGGGGGCCACCCGGGCGACCTTGATCGCCTTGTAGGTGGTGACGCCGGCGCAGGTCAGCGGTGCGCCGTCGCGGGAGGAGATGGTTTCGGGCACCGGCGTCGCAAAGGCGGCCGGCGCGACGGCGTACTCGGCGAAGGTGCCGTTCACCGAGTAGCCGGAGTTCTCCTGCTGCTCGCACAGGGTCTCCCAACCGCTGATGCAGTAGCGGCACTCACCGCAGGCGTAGCCGAGCCAGGCGACGGCCACCCGGTCGCCCCGGGCCCGGGCGGTCACGCCGGCGCCGAGCCGCTCGATCCGGCCGATCCCCTCGTGTCCGGGGACGAACGGCGGCGTCGGCTTGACCGGCCAGTCCCCGCGGGCGGCGTGGATGTCGGTGTGGCACAAGCCGCTGTAGTCGATGCGGACCAGCACCTCGCCCGGGCCGGGCTCGGGGACCGGCAGCTCCTGCAGCTCCAGCGGAGCGTGGAAGTCGGTGACGACGGCAGCTTTCATGGCGGGCTCCGTTCGATCGAGGCGAGCAGTGCCGCATGCCTGCGGCAGCGTCAACGCTGTTCGCACCCGGTCGGCCTGGATACGGCCGATCGGGCCTTTCTCACGGCCGACCCTCGCCGGTGCCGCGTGCCACCGTCGGGGGAGTCGGGCAGGTCGAAGCCGCCCGAGTGGCAACAAAGTGCAGGTCCACGCCCGCCGGCAGCGAGAAGCCCTCCGGGCCGCCGGGGCCGACGTCCAGGATGAAACTGTCGTGCAGCCAGGCCGCATCGAGGCCGGCATCGATGTAGAAGGGACAGCCGTCGATCTCGCCGAGCAGCACGTCGCCATCCCCGACCAGGAACTCGCCCGCAGGGAAGCACATCGGGGTGCTGCCGGCACAGCACCCACCGGACTGCACGAACATCACCGGCTCACCCCGGGCGGCGCGCAGGCGACTGATCGCCGCCCGCGCCGCCGGGGTGGCCGTGATCCGTTCCGGGTGAGCGGTCCGGATCATCGCGTTCTCAGAACAGGCCGAGCGGTTTGCTGCTGTAGCTGACCAGCAGGTTCTTGGTCTGGCTGTAGTGGTCGAGCATCATCCGGTGGTTCTCCCGGCCGATGCCGGAGATCTTGTAACCGCCGAACGCCGCACCCGCGGGGTACTGGTGGTAGCAGTTGGTCCAGACCCGGCCGGCCTTGATGCCGCGGCCCATCCTGTAGGC
>Ga0208079_1000311_pt1 | contig 27084 bp, 25 predicted proteins | sample NGESurdeep092012_5_FD_184474 | JGI IMG/M metagenome (GOLD analysis project Ga0208079, IMG submission 184474) | Arctic peat soil microbial communities from Barrow, Alaska - NGEE Surface sample 210-2 deep-092012 (SPAdes) | ecosystem: Environmental > Terrestrial > Soil > Wetlands > Peat ... | reverse complement strand
GCGGCTATCGCACTCTGACCGACATCTTCGCCCGTCGAATGCCCCCAATCAGCTCATTCAACGGGGTTTCCGGAACCCCTCTGCAAAATCAGGGTCAGATAGTCACTGAGGCTTCGAGCGCCCAGTTCATCTCGTACGAGGCCAACGCCATACCACCAACAGCGTCACCGACCTCAGGTACCACTTCATCCACCACCTCAGCGGCATCCACCACCTCCTCGGTGCAGAGCAGCGCACCGGACCCTGCCGTATTGGCGGCTGAATTCGGATCCAACGGAAACGACACCCTCGGTTCGAACGGCCTAGGGATCGGCTCCCAAGACACGGTCGCCGGAGACGGCATGGTGTTGGCAAATCCCCACTTCCCATGGCGGGGTACCGAACGATTCTGGATGGCCCAACTCACCGTGCCCGGCCAATACAACGTGGAGGGTGGCACCCTCGAGGGCTTCCCATTGATCGGTATCGGATTCAATCAACACTTGGCCTGGACCCACACCGTGTCGACCAGCTTTCGCTTCACCTTCTATCAACTCAAGCTGGTTCCGGGGAACCCGACCAGCTACTACGTGGACGGGCAGCCCCAAAAGATGGGGCAGGTGACGGTCAAGGTCAAGACCGGAAATGGGACCACCAGTCACACGTTCTATACAACCCGTTGGGGCGCCCTGGTCGACGTGCCTAAAGCGGGGTATCACTGGACTACGTCTACCGCCTACGCCATGGATGATTCGATGGTCAACGACAGCTTCCGAGCAGCCGACCAGTACCTACGGATGGGACAGTCCGCCTCGGTGCAAGACCTACTATCCGTCGAATCGCAGTTCCTGGCCATCCCGACGTTCAACACCGTCGCCTCCGACGACACCGGCCATGCCTACTACGGAGATGTCGGTAACACCCCGAACGTTCCCCAGTCCCTCATCGACACTTGCATGCCGGCAGGTGCCGCGCAGCTCGTCTTCAAGGTGGGCGGGGTGGTGACCCTGGATGGCTCGCGTTCGTCGTGCGCCTGGGGCAACGACCCGGGCACCCCGGTGCCGGGCATCTTCAGCGCCGCCAACCTTCCCCACACCATTCGAACCGACTACGTCGAGAACTCCAACGACTCGTACTGGTTGGCCAACCCCAGTGCACCGTTTCCCTCCTTTTCCCCGGTCATTGGCACCATCAATACCGTCCAGGGATTGCGGACCCGTCTGGGAAACCAGATGATCGCCCAGCGAGTGGCAGGTACCGACGGATTCGGGCCGCCGAAGTTCACCATTTCCTCGCTGCAGCAGATGTGGCAGAGCGACCAATCCTTGCAGGCGCAACTGGTACTCAGTTCGCTGGTTCAAGCCTGCAAGGCCACTCCGGCCGCGAAAGCGTCCAACGGGACGACGGTGAGCCTGAGTGAGGCGTGCGACGCGCTGGCCGGATACAACAAGACAGGAAACCTCGACGCCAGCGGAGGGTGGCTCTTCTCGGAGTGGGCGGCCTACGCCCCGTCGAGCAACTTCTGGTCCGACTCGTTCGACCCTGCTCAACCCCTGACCACGCCATCGCAGCTCGATACAGGCAACCCGGCCATACTCCAAGCGTTGGCCGATGCCGTGGTGAATCTCCAGACCAACCACATTCCGCTCAACGCCACCTACGGTCAGGTGCAGCACGCCACCCGTAACGGCACGAAGGTCCCGATCCCCGGATGCGATACCGGATGCTTCAATGCCATCTATGCCGCTGACGGTCAGGGGGGACCCCTCAGGGCCGCGCCCTACGGCGAGGTCTACGACGGTTCCTCGTTGGTGATGACCACCGAGCTGACCCCGAACGGTCCGGTGTCACAGGGCATTCTCACCTATTCGCAGGCGAGCGACCCGACCTCTCCGTGGTTTGCCAACATGACGAAGTTGTACTCGCAGAAGAAGTGGGTCGGAATCCCATACACCCCCGCCCAGCTGGCGCAGGATCACGGCGCACACACGGTGACGATCGTCTCAAGCTGAACCTTTTCTGGGTTCGGTTCAGTCGTCGTTCGCCGCCGGCGGGGGTTGGCCGGTACCCGCTGGAGGAGGGCGCCTCAACAGGGGATTCAGTCTGGCCACGGAAGTCAGCACGTCGGTCAACTCGCTCACCGCACCGAGGACCAGATCGCTGGCCGGAGACGCCACCTGCTCCTTCAACACCCGATTGACCTCTTCGACCTGCCGGCGGGTATCGGCTAGGCCACCGATGTAGAGCTTGGTGAACTGTTCGAGCGTGTCGGTAGCGTCGAGCAGCCGGGTGGTGATGCGCTGGAAGTTGCTCACACCCTCCCGGAACTGTTGGAGCGTGGACGGGAGCGCCGCCATCTCCGCAGTGATCTCGCGTCGCCAGCCATCAAGGCGATCCAACCAGGGAAGATTGGGGAGTGCGGGCACAGGCTCATTCTACCGCCTCGGACCTGCTCCGGCTCGGGTCGGTGACCGCGATGAGCCGCGAAAACTACCCACACGGCCCCGCCACCATCCCGATACCGTGCGCCGACCTAGAGTCGTGGTGGTGATTCATCCGTCGACACCCGAACTGGTAGTGCTGGTCGTACTTGCCTTCATCTGGGCAGGTATCGGGTATCGCCTGTCGGAAGGGGCCCGCAAAGCGACGGGGCGCACCCCATGGGGCCTCCCCTCACCGATTTGGGCATTGTTGTGGTTCTTGTCAGTGCTGTTGGGTCTGGTGCTTTACCTCATTGCCAAGTACACCGACGCCAGGAGGGCGGTCCGCATGGGTGCTGAGCAGTTCGGTTCCCATGGGCAGGCGCTCCGGCCCAAGCCGAAAGCTTCCGAGGCGAAGCGGGTGCGCCCTGGTTCGCAATTTCCGGCCTACCCACGCCCGGCCAATTCACCCGATCCGGGTGCCCCAGGTCATTCGCACCTGCCGCAACCGCCCACATCACCGGCGTCCCCACCATCACCTGAGCCGAAACCGGCACTCGCTCTCGAGCCGCCACAGGGTGTCGAGTCCCAGGCGCCCCGGCAAGCCTTGCCACCGCCGGGATGGCATCCTGATCCCAGTGGGAGATTCCACTATCGCTGGTGGGACGGATCGGTGTGGACTACCCAAGTTTCGGTGAGCGGACAACATCTGATCGACACCAATCCGGACCAGCGGATTGGCCAGTACTGAAACAACCAGGGACGTGGGTTGATCGCCTCCGGAGACGGATGGGGGGAGGAAAACGAGATGACAATTGTCGACGCTGACGATGCGGTCCGCCATGCCGCCGAGGATGACCTGCCGTGGGTGGATGCCACCGGGGGGATCTGGTTGAAGGTATTGCGAGTGGACTCAGCCAATGGCATCTGGGTGGTGCGCAACCGGTTCGAGCCCGGAGCCCGCCTCCAGACCCACCGGCACACCGGACCGGTGGACGGTTTCACCATCTCGGGGCGATGGCACTACCTCGAATATGACTTTTTCAATACCTCTGGGTCGTACATCCGGGAACCCGCCGGGTCTGTACATACCCTTGATGTTCCGGAAGACAATGAGGAGATCACCGACGTGCTGTTCGTGATGGAGGCGGTCAATCTCAACTTGGCGGCCGATGGTTCGGTCGAGAGCGTTACCGACGGAGCCGGCACCCTGGCGGCTTATGAAGCGATGGCGGTGGCCCAGGGGTTCGACCGGCCAACCGGCGTTCTCATCGGATGACGAAGTAGCCCGGGTGACGTCCGTCACCCCCGCGGAGTCAGCACGGAGTGCGGGCCCGGGCCCGCACTCTGGTGGACCGATTGGAGCCGGGTGTACCGGTTGACGTGGTGTCCGAGTTGGCAGTTCCCCTGCCCCTGCAGGTCATCAGTGATCTCCTCGGCGTTCCCGAGTCCGAATGGCCTCGCCTGTTCCGGTGGTCCGAGGCGGTTATCCCCGGTGCCACCGACTGGCCCGAAGAGGAACGTCAGGCCTTGAGCGCAGAGATGGTCAACTATCTGCTGGCGGCGGCCGCTGACCGGCGACTGTCACCGGGCGACGACATCATCTCGGAGTTGGCGGCTGCCGAGATCGAGGGCGAACGTCTGTCCGATGCGGAGTTGGCCATGTTTCTGGTGCAGCTACTGGTGGCCGGCAATGAGACCACCCGCAACATGATGTCGGGTGGGCTGGTGGGGTTCGCCGAGACACCGGGGGAGTGGGGCGCGCTCCGCACCCGGGTGGCGGGTTCCGCCCCGCGGGCGTTGGCCATTGCCGTCGAGGAGATGCTGCGGTGGACGACCCCGGTGGTGTCGTTTATGCGGACCGCCACCCGGGACACCATCCTGGGTGACCAGCAGATCTCCGGCGGTGATCCGGTCTTGATGTTGTACGCCTCGGCCAACCGCGACGAGGAGGTGTTCGGGTCGACCGGAGAGCGTTTCGACGCTGCCCGGGATCCCAATCCGCACCTGGCGTTCGGGTTCGGTGCTCACTTCTGCATAGGAGCCGCCCTGGCCCGGCTGGAGGGACGGGTTGTGCTTGAAGAGCTCCTGGCTCGCTTCGGATCGGTGGAGTCAGCCGGACCGGTGATGCGGACGGCATCCCCGGTGATCGCCGGGGTGAGGTCGGCTCCGCTGGTATTCGGAGCTGCGACGTCCTGACGCCCCGACCGTCCTGACGCCCCGACCGTCCTGACGCCCTGACGCCCCGACCGTCCTGACGTCCTGACCGGCGGTGGCCTCTGCGGAATCGACTCCTACGTGGCCGAGGAGAGCGACTCCATCTGCTCATCGCTCAACTCCACGGTGGCCCCTCCGCAGTTCTCCTCGAGATGGGCGACCGACGACGTACCCGGGATCGGGAGGATTACCGGCGAATGGTGGAGCAGCCAGGCCAGGGCGACCTGCGGCGGGGTGGCACCGGTATCCCGGGTGATCTTGTCCACCGCGCCTCCCGGCTTGGCCAGCTCACCCGCGGCGATGGGGAACCAGGGAATGAATCCAAGTCCTTCGCCTTCGCAGTAGTCGAGCACCGCCTCCGAGGACCGGTTGGTGAGGTTGTAGAGGTTCTGGACGCTCACGACCGGCACGATCGCCTGGGCGGCCTTGATCTCGTCGACCGACACTTCGGAGAGACCCACGTGGCGCACCTTGCCCTCGGCGATCAGATCGGCCAGCAGCCCGAACTGCTCCTCGGCCGGCACCTTCGGGTCGATGCGGTGCAGTTGGAAGAGGTCGATCCGGTCGAGGCCGAGACGCCGGAGGCTCATCTCGCACTCTTGGCGCAGATATTCCGGGCGGCCCACCGGCGCCCATTCGTCGGGCCCGGTGCGCACCAGCCCGGCCTTGGTGGCGATGACCAGATTGTCCGCATACGGGTGCAGTGCCTCCCGGATGATCTCCTCGCTCACGTGGGGGCCGTAGGAGTCGGCAGTGTCGATGAGATCTACGCCGAGCTCCACCGCGCGCCGCACCACCCGGACACACTCGGCCCGATCGTCCGGCTCACCCCAGATACCCTTCCCGGTGATACGCATGGCGCCGAAGCCGAGACGGTGCACTGTCAGCTCGCCCAGGTCGAAGGTCCCTGAGTGCTCGATCGGGCGTGTATCAGTGTTGGTGGAGTTGGGCATGGGTACTTTTTACCCGGAACCGGCCCGGCTCAAACCTCCGCCACTCAATCAGCGCTTCCGGTATGCCGGGAGGCGATCCTCGGTGCGGGCTGCCTTCATCTCGGCGTAATCGCCCGAGGCGAACACCATCGACTGGGCGATGGCCTCCTCGGCGATGGAGCGCTGGACTTCGAATGAGCCCAGGCTGGACAGGGTCCGGCGGGCCATCTTCACGGTGAAGGCAGGGGCGGTGGCGATCTTCTTCGCCATATCGAGAGCCAACTCATCGAGTTCGGCGTCATCGGCCACCAGCCGACTGATCACCCCGTGGCCGAGGGCCTCTTCGGCACCCATCACCCGTCCGGTGAGGGCCAGGTCACTGGCCAGACCATGGCCGGCCATCTGAAACAACCGGGCCACTCCGCCGGAGTCGGGAATCACTCCGTGGACGACCTCGGGGAGCATCATCCGCGTGCCGATCGACGCGATCCGGATGTCGCAGAGCAGTGCCCGCTCAAATGCCCCGCCGATCACCCAGCCTTTCAATGCGCAGATGATGGGACAGGGCATGGTGAGGAACATTTGGGTCGGGCGATGCCCACGTTCGATGAACTCGAGGTCAGAGACGTCCTCCACCCGCAGGCCGAGTTGGTTGGTGTCCCGACCGGAGGAAAACGACTTCCCCTCGCCGCGCCACACGATGGCCCGCAGGCCGGGGAGGTCGTGCAACTTGGCCAGTACCTCCCACAAACGCCTATCCATCTCATCGCTCATGGCGTTGTGTTTCTCGGGTCGGTTGTTGGTGATGACGGCGATGGAACCATCGACCTCGCAACGGATCAGGTCCTGCTCGGCGGCAGTGAGATCGCTCATGAGGAAACTCCTTTGGCCGGGGGAGTGCCAAGAGTGCCCGGAACACTCTCTCCGAACGGTGGTCGGCCCAACTGTTCCCGGATGGGGGTGAACGGCGGCATGACGGTGTGGCGTCGTTGCCAGTTTGCCCCGTCCACCACCAGGGAGTGACCGCTGATATACGAGGCATACGGAGAACAGAGGTAGGTGGCGGCCCAGGCCAGTTCACGGGGAAACCCCACCCTTCCTGCCGGAACTCGGGAGTCCTGACCCACGTACTTGCCCGGCACCGCGGCGATGGCCGTCGTCTCGTCTTCGTGGGGCATCAGGCCCGGGACCAGGCCATTGACCCGTATCCCATACGGTGCCCACTCGACAGCCAGGGTCTCGGTCATGTTCTTCACGCCGGCCTTGGCCGCCGCCGAATGGGCAAATCCGGGCCCACCCGTCCATGCGTAGGAGGCGCCGACGTTGACGATGGCCCCATCCCTGCCGGCGGGGATAAGGCGCCGGGCCAACTCCCTCGAGCAGTAGAACGTGCCGTTGAGGACGATGTCCACCACCGTCCGCCATGCGTTCGGGCTCATGTCCTCGGCCGGAACCGGAAAGTTGCCCGCGGCGTTGTTGATCAGCACATCGATGGGCCCCAGTTCGGACTCCACGCCGTCGAAGGCAGCCGAGATGGACTCGGGGTCCCGGATGTCGCACGGAACGGCCCAAGCCCGGCCACTGGTCCGAGAGACCCGGATCACCGATTCGACCGCCGCGACCCCGGCGGCGCGGTGCTCGTCGTTGCGGGAGAGGATCCCGACCGAGGCGCCGAGGCGGGCGAACTCGATGGCAATGGCTTTGCCCAACCCGGTGCCCCCACCGGTGACGATGACCACCGAGCTGTCGTAGGAGCCAGCGGGCAGTGCGGCGGCACCTGTATCGGGAGGGAGAGGGAGGCCGGCTCGCCGGGAGTCGGGACCAGAGTCGGGACCAGAGTCGGGTCGGGCGTCGGGACCAGAGGATGGGGAGGCCACGGTCGGTGAGCCTAGATCGATGACGGGCTTCATCCATGATCTGGTGAACATCCGGCCCCGCTCGCCCGTAGTCACTTCCAGCAACCTCACCCATCGGCACCTGAAGACGACGCGGAGGACGACACCATGCACATTGGAAACCAGAACTTGAGGAGCCGACGGGAGCGATCCGGAGGGCAGTCCTGGCATGGTGCCCCGTCGGCATTGGTTCCTGCCCGCCCCGTCTCGCGGCGTCTCGTGGCCGGAGCTGTTCTGTCGGTGGCACTGGCCGCCGCCGCCTGTGGCTCGACGCCAACTTCGGCCGTGTCAGGCAAGACCCATGCGAACCCGAATACGGCTCACTCGGCCGGTTCCGGAACTTCTGCTTCTGCCCCGGCTATTCGTTCAACCACCAATGCCACCCTGGGGACGATCCTGGTGGATCCAGCAGGAGCAACGCTGTATCGCTTTACGGCCGACCAGAATGGGCAGAGTTCATGCACTGGCGGGTGCACCCAGGTCTGGCCGCCATTTACTGTCGCGGCGGGGTCGAAGCCGGTGACGGCCAGTGCTCTGGTGGGGACATTCGCCACGACTACCCGGCCCGACGGCACCAGCCAGGTCACCTACAACGGATCACCGCTCTACCTGTTCACCGGGGACAAGGCGGCTGGCGATGCCTCCGGTCAGGGAGTTGAGGGCAAGTGGTTCGTCGTTACCGTGTCGGCCACGCCGTCCTCGGCGGCGGAGCCGTCCGCTACCTCACCAACCACAGCACCGTCAGCCACCGGTGGGTCAGGCACCAACACCACGAGCCCGGCTCCCGCAACACCGTCCATCACTCCGACAGCTCCCGCCACTCCGGCACCGGTTTCGACGGCACCTGCTGCTCCGGCACCCACCACTCCACCCCCAACCAGTCCGCCGGTCACCAGTCCACCCGCCACTACGTCACCGACCTCTCCTCCGACGACCACGGGTGGCGGCTACGCATATTGAGTCTTCGTCCGGCCCAGTCGTCGGTGTTGGGCGTCACTGGTGTGGACGAAAAGTCGAAGTAGCGATGCCGACCTGGAGGCTCCCCGCGTGTGCGGTTGCAGGCGGCCTGGCTGTGTTGGTCGTGTTGCTCGCCAGTTGTGGTGGCTCGGCTACGCCTTCCACCGCTCCGTCGGCGGCCGCTATTCGCGCCTACGTGGCCAAGGTCGAACATGTTCGACTCCCCGTGAACCAACTCCTCCTCGGGGCTGACCCCATCCTCGACAATTACCGAACACACACGATCACCCCTCAGGCTGCCGGCGACGAGATGTCCCAACTCGAGCAGCGGTTCGCCACCTTTGTGGTGTCCGCCCAGTCGCTCGACCCCGCGGATTCCACCCTCTCGAAGTTGAACGCCCCCTATGCCCACACCTACTACCTCGAGGACAACTATTTGAGCGTGTTGGCCGCCGACCTTCCGGGCAATGATTTCGACAACTTGCCCGATACACAAAATGCGCAGCGCCTGGCCATCATCGAGTGGCGGACTCAACTCGAGGTGGCGGCCCATGCCGCCGGGGTCCGGCTCCCAGCCGATCTCCAACAGGCCGGTCGGGGGGAGATCGCCCCTTCACTCACCGGCAGCTGAAGCCTGAAGTCCCGTGGGCGTTGCTCGGTGGGCGCCGGTCGACAGTCGGCGCTCAAGAGGAGTGTCGGGCTTTTGAATGGCGCTACGTCTCGGCGAATTCGAATTGGTCCAGTTGCCGCGCTTCGAGAGGTGATCAACACCCTGACTGTCATCTTGACCGATGGAAGCCGTCTATTCGCCGGGACGCGGCGATGGAGGAGTGTGTGATCCCCCAATGGTTGCTATGAGCTGCGCCCGGACGTGGCGGACTCGACACCACCTGATCCCGTCACCACCAGACTCCGCTCACATCCGGGATCCCGACAACCGGTGATCTCAGTGTCCCCAACCCCGCCCGGGTGACCCTCGGGTGAGCCTCGGGTAGCCTCGGCAACCGTGGACTTCGACTTCTCTCCCGAACTGACAGCCCTCCAGGAAAGCGTGCGCCGCCTGGCCCAGGACAAGATCAAACCCCGGGCCCGGGAGATCGACACCACCAGCGAGTACCCACAGGACATCTTCGACGCCTTTCGGGACGCTGATCTGCTGGGGCTCTGCCTCCCCACCGAGTTGGGCGGCTCGGGTGCAGGCATTCTGGGTCTGACCATCGCCATCGAGGAGGTGGCCAAGTACTCGAACTCGGCCGCCCTGATGTTGTTGCTCACCCGGTTGCCGGCGGGTCCCGTCCTCATCGCCGGAAACGACGAACAGAAGCGGCGGTATCTACCCAAAATCGCCACCGGAGAGGTGCGGGCTGCCTTCGGGCTGTCCGAGCCCCAGGCCGGGAGCGACGTGGTCGGCATGCGCACCAAGGCGGTGCCCGACCCCGATACCGCCGGCGACAGCGAGCCCGGCTGGATTCTCACCGGCACCAAGTGCTGGATGTCGGGGGTACGCGAGGCCGATTGGTACACGGTGTTTGCCAAGACCGGCGACCCGGCTTCACGGAAGCACGACTCGATCACCGCCTTCATCGTGGAACGTAAGTGGGACGGCGTCTCGGTGGGTCGTACCGACCACAAGATGGGTGTGCGCGGCGTCGATACCGGCGAGCTGCTCTTGGACAACGTCCGGGTTCCGGCCGAGAACGTGATTGGCGAGGTGGGTGGCTTTCGCCTGGCCATGCTCGGCCTCAACGCCATGCGACCGATTGTGGCGGCACGGGGAATCGGGCTGGCCGAAGGTGCCCTGATGTACGCCACCGAGTACGTGAAACAGCGGGAGGCATTCGGCGGGGTGATCGCTGACTTTCAGGGGATCCAGTGGGAGATCGCCAAGGTGGCGGTGGACATCGAGGCGGCCCGTCTACTGACCTACCGGTCCGCCTGGCTGGCCGATCAGGGGAAGTTCACCAAGGAGTACGTGCCGTTCCTTTCCATGGCCAAGTACTTCGCCACCGAGTTGGCGGTGCGGGCGTCGGGCCTGGCCGTACAGCTTCTGGGGGCGGCCGGATATATGGAGGACCACCCCACCGAGCTCTGGTACCGGGATGCCCGCCAGTTGACCATCGTGGAGGGGACCTCCCAGGTGCAGCTGGGGCTCATCGCCCGTGGCGTGCTCGGACACGACCTGTGGTGGGACTGACAGTGGGCCGCTCCGGTGCGGGTGGCGCGGAGGGAACGGCCGCCACCTTCGAGGAGCTGGGAGCGTGGCCAGGTGTGCTCTCCCGACTTCTCAGCGGCACGTCGCTCACCTCTGACGAAGCCGAGACGGTGCTCGGCCAGGTGCTGTCCGGCACCGCCACCCCTGCGCAGATCGCCGGCCTGGTCATCGCTCTGCGGGCCAAGGGTGAGTCGGTGGAGGAGATGACCGGGTTCGTGCGGGCCATGGTGGCCCACGCGGTGCCCCTGCCACTCCCCAAGGGGCTCGAGGTGATCGACACCTGTGGCACCGGGGGCGACCGCTTGCGCAGCATCAACGTGTCGACCATCGCGGCGTTGGTGGTGGCGGCGACCGGCGCCAAGGTATGCAAGCACGGTGGCAGGGCGTCATCGTCGGCGGTGGGTGCGGCTGATGTGCTGGAAGCCCTGGGGGTCGTTGCTGACCTCGGCCCTGCTGGTGTCGCCCGCTGTATCGACGAAGTGGGGATGGGATTCTGTTTCGCCCCGCGATTCCACCCGGCCATGCGCTTCGCCGCCCCCATCCGCCGAGAGCTCGGGATTCCGACCGTCTTCAACTATCTCGGGCCCCTGGCCAACCCGGGCCGGGCCAGGTATCAGGTGGTGGGGGTGAGCGACCGATCGATGGCCGGCAAGATGATCGGTGTGCTGGCGGCCAACGGTGCCGAGCGGGCCATGATCGTCTACGGCGACGACGGTCTCGACGAACTGAGCACCACCGGACCGTCCACTATCCACGAACTGAAGAGGGCCGGAGGCGACGGCGAGTACGAGATCGCGGTGTCCCGCCTGGATCCGACCGATCTCGGGTTCGCCACCGCCACCCTCGACGACCTGCGCGGGGGCAATGCGTCGGTCAATGCGGATGCCATTCGCCGGGTGGTGGCCGGCGATCCGTCACCGCATCGGGACATCGCGGTCCTCAATGCCGCCGCCTCGCTGGTGGTGATGGGCCAATCCGCCGACTTCCCGGCCGGGGTGGCTCTGGCCTGCGAAGTGATCGATGACGGCCGCGCCTCAGAGGTCCTGGATGCTCTGGTCCGGGTCACCCAAGAGGCAGCCGCGGCCGAGGAATAAGCCGCCACGCCTGAACGGCGAGGACGCTCCCATTGCGGAGAGCGCCCCCGCCGTTCAAGGGTGGCAGAGCGGAATTGTCCCTTCCGTTACTTCAGGTTGAGCATCGATGCCGGTGGCGGTTGGGTGGAACCCGTGTATGCCTTCACCGGCCCGCTGATGGCCGATGTGTATACCGGGCCCATGGTGGTGGCCGCACCGTTGTTGATGGTCATCATTTGCGCTCCCGAGTACCCGAAGTGATCGGACTTCGAGTAGGTCAACGGAACGAGACCGGGGGTCACGAACTTGGGTCCGTCGGTCTCGATGGCGCTCACCAATCCAGCTCGGGTGAGTTTCGGGCCCGCCTTCTGCAGTGCCTGGATGAATGTGTACCCGAGGGCGACCCCATACTCGGTATTGCCATCCAGGGGTGCACCCGGGTCGTACTTGGTAAGGACCTTCTGGATGGCTTGGATCCACGCATTGGAGGTGTCGGACTCCGGTGGCAGGTAGGCGTCGGAGATCATGCCGTTCATGAGTGCACTCCCGGCGGCCCCCTTCGAGAACGATGCCAGCAGCTTGTCGACGGTCGGAGGATCAGCCCCTACGTTACCGGTCACGAACTGAGGCTTGTACCCGATCGACGCGGCCGGCAGAAGGGCCAGGGCGGTGGCAGCCGGAACCGTGGCCAGGCAGACCACCTGGGCACCAGCGGCTTTCAACGCCGCGATCTGGTCGCTCATCGGACCGGCCAGCGTGGCCGCGTCGTAGTTCTGCCGCGATACCACTGACGTGGCCGGCAGCTCGGCGTCGAGACCTTTGATGAAGTCTTGACCGAATTCGTCAGCCTGGTAGAGGTAGCCGATCTTCTGTCCGGCGAAGTTCTGCTTGATGTACTGGCCCAGGATCTTTCCTTCCACTGTGTAGTTGGGTTGCCAACCGAACGTCCAGGGATATTGGGGCTGTGTCCAACAGTTGCAGCCCGACTCCACAAAGAGTTGGGGCACCTTGTTGGTGTTGAGGAAGCCCTGGACGGCGGCCTGGGTAGGTGTGCCGAGGGAGCCGACGGTGGCAAAGATGTTGTTCTGCTGGACGAGTTCCCGGGTGAGGCTGACGGTTGTCGCAGGGTTGTAGCCGTCGTCTTTGACGATGTAGTTGATCTGACGGCCGTTGACCCCTCCGGTGGCGTTGGCCCACTTGAAGACGGCATTGGAAGCAGCGGCGATTTCGTCGTAGCCGGGCGCGGCCGGGCCGGTCAACGGAGTGGTGGCACCAATGGTGATGCTGGTAGCAGTCACCCCGGGCGCGGTCGCCCCACCGGAGCCGGACGTCGAGCTCGAGCTGCTGCATGCTCCGGCGATCAGCGATGTCGCCAGCACAGCGGCGATGATGCCGATCCGCTTTCGACCGACGTGTCGTGGTTCTCTCCTCATGGGTGGGCCCTTTCTCATGTGATGGTCCTTTCGTCTGTATACATTTGTCTCTCTGTTAGCTCTGTGCCCGAATGTTCCGCGCCGGTGCCGCCGGTGCCGCCGGTGCCGCCGGTGCCGCCGGTGGTGGTATCGATGGTATCGATCCGACTGGCTCGTTGCCCTCCTGTCGTGGTGTCGGGGCGCCGGGAGCCGGGACACTCCCTCCCACCAGCGAAAGCGCCCGCCGGCCGAGCCATCCGATCCCCCCTTGGATCCCCATAGGCGCCGCCATGATCACCACGATCAGCACAAGCCCGAATACGACCAGGGCCAGGTTGGCGCCGACCGCGCTCCCCAAGTTGAAACTGTTGGCGATGGAGGTGGACCACCCCGGCATGAAGACGAGCACGATGGCTCCCCACCACGCCCCGACCAGGCTTCCGGCACCACCCAGCACCATGCCGGCCAACAGATAGATCGAGAGAGTGAGTGAGAATTCACCCGTGTTGACCACCCCGACCGACAAGCCCAGGAACGCCCCGGCCAGCCCGGCGCAGCTGGCGGCCACGGTAAAGGCCAGCACTTTGGTTCGGGCCACATGGATCCCTGAAAGCCCGGCCGCGATCTCGTCGTCCCGCACCGCCCGGAACGATCGACCGAATCGGCTGCGGGTGAGATTGGCCAGGAGAATGAGCACGACGATGGCCCCGACGATCTCGATCCACGACAACCAACGTTGCGGATCGATGGTGCCCGGGGGCGTGGGGGAATTCACCGTCAAACCCTGATCGCCCCCGAAGAATGTCGAGTATTTGTCGGCGATCCGGGGAAGGCCGAGGGCCAGAATCAGGGTCATGCCGGCCAGGTAGGGGCCCTTGAGCCGAGTGGCTGGCATTCCCACCACCAATCCCAGCGCTCCGCTCAGCCCGATGGCGGCCAAAACATCAACCACCAGAGGGAGGTGGGTGTGGGTCATCAACACCCCGAGCGTGTACGCCCCCACGGCCATGAACGCCCCTTGGCCCAGTGAGATCTGCCCATTGGTTCCGGTGAGCAGACTGAGGCCGGCCAACGCAATGGCATAGACGGCGATCTCGCCCACCCGGAAGTCGTTGAAGGAGCTGATCGCTGAGGTGAGGATGTAGAACCCGAAAGCGGCGACCGCCCCCAACAGGAGGTGCCGCAGCATGGGCTGACGCGGCAGTCGGAGCCACGGGAAACGAGAAAGTCCAGTAGGCGGAATCGGGATCGGACCGGGATCGGACACCGGCGGCACCGGCGGCACCGGCGGCACAGAAGGGATCGCGGACATCTCTTCAGACCCGCCGCGGCGCCGGCCGCGAGAAGATGCCCTCCGGTCGCGCTGAAAGCACGACCATCAGGATGGCCAGGGCCCCCAACGGCTCGAGACTCGACCCGAGGTACCCGCCGACATAAGAGAGCGAGAGGCCGGTGACCAACCCGCCGACCAGGGCCCCAACCGGACTATCGAGTCCTCCCACCACCGCGGCGGTAAATGCGTACACCAGGATCAGGTCCATGAAGTTGGGGGAAAATGACACAGTGGGGGCGACCAGCAAACCCGCCAACGATCCGGCCACCGCTGCCAGGGCCCAACCCAGTGTGAGGATCCGGCCCACACGGACCCCGAGGAGTCGGGCCACTTCGGGAGCGAAGGCGGCGGCCCGCATGCGGAGCCCCATGTTGGTGGCGCGAAAGAGCACCAGCGTGCCCAGCATCAAGATCACCACCGCGGCCAGGATGAACACGTCGAAATGTGAAAAGGCGATGGTGCTGTGGCCGAACGTGAGCCCGGCTTGGGAGAATGCCGGGGGAAAGCTCCGGTTGCCCACACCGAAGATCGATCCGGCCAGGCCCTCCAGCAAGATGAACAGACCGAGGGTCACGATCACCGGATTGAGGGCATGTTTTCCGCGTAGGGGGCGGATGAGGACCACCTCGATCACACCGCCCATTACCAGACCGGCCACCAACGCGGCGGCGAATACCAGCCAATAGTTGATGTGGCGGTCGAGGAGCGTGACGGCGATATAGGTGGTGAACATGGCCATCGATCCTTGGCTGAAGTTCACGATATGGGTTGCCCGCCAGATGAACACAAGGCCTAGCGCCACGGCCGCGAAGATCATCCCGTTGGTGATCCCGTTTAGTGTCAGGTTGATGAACAGGCTCATGATGTGTCTGCTCTGTCTCTTTCTCTCGTCAGAATCCCAGATAGAGGTGTCGTAGCTCGGTGTCAGCGGCGACCGAGACGGCAGTATCGGCAATCACGACCCGGCCCAGGTTGATCACTACTGCTTCTTCGGCGATAGACAAGGCGCTGCGGACGTTCTGCTCCACCAGGACCACCGTGAGTCGGGTCTCACGGGCCAATTCCTGGATCAACGCCATGATTTGGGCGGTAACCAGGGGGGCCAGGCCCAGCGACGGCTCATCGAGCAGCAGCAGCTTCGGTTTGGAGCTGAGGGCGCGCCCGATGGCCAACATCTGGCGCTCTCCTCCCGAGAGGGTGGATGCCATCCGTCTCTTCCGCTGCGCCAACTGCGGGAAGAGCTCGTAGATCTCATCGAGGACCGACCGGCGTTCTTGACGACCGAACTGCCATAGGGTTCCCAGACGGAGATTCTCGTCAATAGTGAGCTCTTCGATCACACCCCGACCTTCGGGAACATGGGAGATCCCGAGCCGGACAATGTTCTCGACGCTTAGACCGGTGAGTTCGACCCCGCCGTAGCTGACGTTGCCCGATTGGCGTTTGACCAGACCGGAAACTGTGCGCAGGAGCGTTGTCTTGCCTGCCCCGTTGGCTCCCAGTACGGCGGTCACGGTTCCTTCCCGGGCTTGGAATGTCACGCCCTGGAGTGCCTGGACCGCCCCGTAGGAGACCGAGAGGTCTTCCACGTCAAGCATCACTCGCCCCTGTACTCGCCCCCGTACCGGCACCCACTGCGTGCACCTCGTTGCCGAGGTACGCGGTCGTCACCTCGGGATTGGCGCTGACTTCGGCCGGGGTCCCGTGGGCGATGACCTGCCCGAAGTTGAGGACCACCAGTCGATCGCAGGTGGACATGACGAGATCCATGTGGTGCTCGACAAGGAGCACGCTGGCCGACGAGCGCAGTTCGATCACCAAATGGCTGAGTTCGTCCATCTCCCCCTTGGAGAGGCCACTGGCCGGCTCGTCGAGCAAGAGAAGGGTCGGCTCAGCCATCAAGGCCCGGGCCATGGCCGTACGCTTTTGTACTGCGTAAGGCAGCGCTTTGGGATTCCAGTCCGCGAACTGTGCGATCTCGAACTCGTGAAGCAGCTCCCCTGCCCGCTGGCGAAGATGGGTCTCCTCACGGCTGGATCGCCATAGCCCAAGCAATGCCGACGCCACGCCCGTATGCGTCTTCGCCTGACCTCCGGCCATCACATTCTCGATGACACTGAGACCATTCCAGAGCCCCACCCCTTGGAGCGTTCGGGCGATTCCCAGTTGGGTCAAGTGATGTGGCTTCCGGCGATCGATCCTTTGCCCGTTGTAGGTGATGGTCCCTGACTGGGGATTCACGAATCCGCACACCACATTGAACAGAGTGGTCTTGCCGGCGCCGTTGGGCCCGATGACCCCAACTACCTCGCCCGGTCGTACCTGAAGCGACACATCACTCAATACGGCCAGACCGCCGAACGAAACGCTCACCTCGTCCACTGTCAGCCCTGCGCCCTGGGACAGCCCTGCGCCCTGGGACAGCCCTGCCGTCATGGTCGGTATGCCCCTTGAAGTGGAGGCGTTTTCCCGACAGGGCGCAACTGAGGCGCGTCACCATCCAATCGCACCCAAATCCCCCCTGGATCTCGCCATCGGCGTAGAAAATGTTCTAGGTGAAGTATGGGTCACAGTTTCGTGAATCGCAATGGTCGGACCCACACTTTTGAGCCCCTCCGGTACTCCCTGCCGGTTCGGCGCACCTGATGAGCGGCCTCCACGATGCCCAGGTACCGGCCTTTTGTGGCGGGCAACCGGCAACCGCCAACCGTGACCTGAGACGGCAAAATCGCACTGTGCCGTTGTGGCGATCGACGGGTTTGGCCCTTCGTCCTTGCGCCACTTCGTCCTTGCGCCACTTCGTCACTTCGTCCCTGGTCCGCTACACCGCTGCGTCCACCTGCTCCCTCATCGGGCCGCACAGCTCTGTCATCCGGGGAATCCGATTGGCGGGCATGGACATCCCATCAGGAGATTCGACCTCGAGTACCCGGACCCGCTCCGGGTTGGCATGAAGCCATTGGGCGACAATGATCCGCTCATGTTCGTGGCCGTCTTTGGTCATGGCCAGTGCTGAGTCGGCGCTCCCATGTACGCCCCCACCTGAACCGAACATTGTGCCGCTCTCCGTGAGTAGCCCACCGTCGAGTTCCACTGCCCCCTCGCCGTCGACATAGAGGACCACACGACCGGCCTCCCGAAGCGATTCAACCCTCCGATGCTGACCGATCAGGTGACGGAGTCGATCAGCTTCATCACGCACCCGTGCCGCATCCTCGTACCACTGAAGCTGAGCCAGGTGCGCCAATTCCTTGGCCATCGGCATGAGTAGTTCGGCGGGGTCGGCGGCGAGTTCGTCGGTTGTCCATTTTCGTCGCCTCCCCGGCCTCGTGACCGCTCGCCGTGCTGGCTGTTGGTGTGGTTGGTGGGCCCGGTCATCACCGGCCGGCTCGGGTCGAGCGTCTGCCGCGGATCGAACGGCCGTGCCGGGGTCCTTTCTCCGAACCTTGCCCATGCGGTTGAAAGGGGGGGCCCATGCCCGGATCAGCCGGCCCTCGATCACCACCGCGGTAAGGAGTCCCGGGCACACCCGATAGTGGATGGCGTGGAGCTGTCGCAGCAATCGCCCGATCTTTGGGCGCCGGTCACCGGTGAAGTAGGAACGAACCCGCGAATGGAGATCGGTTGCCTTGCCCACATAGAGGACGTTGCCGGCGGCGTCGGTGAACCAGTAGACGCCGGGCCGGTGGGGGAGTCGGGTGGTGAGACGAAGCTTGGCGGCCTGAGGGTGGCCGACAAGGCGGGGGAGGTCGAGGAGCTCCTCGAGTCCGAGGATCCCGAATGAACCCGCTCGTTCGAGGAGGGCGTGGAGAAGATCCCCGGTTGCGAGTACGTCGGTCAGGGCCCGGTGGGACGGTTGGTGGGAAAGGTTGAGAACGGCGGCGAGGGTGCCGAGTTTGCAGTTGGGCACCATGTCCCGGATGAGCCGGCGAGCCAGGGCCAGGGTGTCGACGGTGGCGTTTTGCAGTCGATCACGACCGGTGGAAACAAGGGCATGGTTGAGGAAGGAAAGGTCGAACCGCACGTTGTGGCCGACAATCACCGCGCCCCCGACGAACTCGAGGAAGGTAGGGAGCATGGCTCCGATGGTGGGTGCGTCAGTCACCATTGCGTCGCTGATCCCGGTGAGGGCGGTGATGAACGGGGGAATGCGTTCATCGGGTTTCACCAGTGTCTGGAAGGTGCCCAGCATCTCTCCACCTCGATAGCGTGCCGCTGCCACCTCGGTGAGAGACGATGTGGCAGGTGATCCTCCGGTGGTCTCGACGTCGAGAACCACGAAGGTCACCTCGCTGAGCGGGGTACCCAGGTCGTCGAACGAGCGTTGCACGACGAGCGCCATAGGCGACACTGTAGCGAACGGGTGTTCGATTTGCGTGGAGTTGGGGTTGATGTGGGGCGGCTACCGTAAGGGAGTGACCACTGACTCATCTGCGGCTGCACCCGCTATGGCGGAAACGCCGGACCCATCTGCGGCCTCGGCCACCCGGTACCGGTGTGCGGCCTGCGGGAACCTGACCCGATTCAGCGTGGTCACCAACCGACGGACCAAGGCATTCCATCATTTCTCCGTGGGTGGGGAGCTCACCCTTGAAGACGTGGAGGTGCTCGACGAAACGGTGGAGGAGGTGTCGTGCCGATGGTGTGGCAATGGCAACGCTGTCGAGACCGTCGACAACGCCGAGACCGTCGAGACCGGGTCTCCGAACCCGAACTGATGCCTGTCCAGGCAGCGGTCCAGGCGGCGGTCCAGGCCGTGGACCTGGCAACAGACCTGACTCAAGAACCAGTAGAGCGGCGTGCGGTGCCCCTGGCCGACCCCGACTTTTTGGCTGGCCTTCGGCCCATCCCGGCCGGTTCACCGGATACGCCGGCACCATGGTCGGCTGCGGACGTTGTCGGCGTGAGCCCCTCGGGTGATTCGATTGAAATTCGCATCGACGGTGGGGCTGGTCAGCTGCTCCTGGCGTTCCTCAACACCGACTGTGACGGATGTGAAGACTTCTGGCACGGTTTTCGGGATCCCGATGCCCTCGGCCTGCCTTCCGGCGTGTCCAGTATTGTCATCACCAAAGGTCCCGGTTCGTTGTCGTCGGACGAGGTGGCTCTGTCTGCGAATGGCATCGAACGGGTGCCGGTGGTGATGAGTGATCAGGCGTGGATTGACTACCGGGTACTCGGGTATCCCTTCTTCGTGCTGGTGGACGTGGCGTTGAACCAGGTCGTCGGCGAGACGGTGGGCCTCGGATGGGATGACGTCATCGCCATGACCGGTACGGCGCGCTGACCCCCAGGCCGACCTTCCAGGCAGGTGTTGCACGACCCCAGCACTACCCGGTGAAGGTCAGGCCGGCAATCACCCGGCCACCGCTGCCACTGCATTCAGGTGTCCCGGAGACCCATCGGGTTAGCCCGGCCATCATGGCCGCTCCGTTGCGACGACCGTTGGAACTCGCCCATCTTCCCAGCACGGGGGGTATTTTCCGCGAATGATCAGACCTCAGAACGCTGGCTGTGAGACGTCCTGATCACCAGTGTTGCCCGGTCGTTCGCCGGCATCGGGCCCATTGCTGCCCGCCCATGCCCATGGGAAAGCACCGGTGAGGCTTTCGGAGCTGGTGGCACACCTCACCGAAGGACTCGTGGAAGAAGCCGCTGACAGATTGCCTGGATAGAGTCGTCAAATGTGAAGCCGGTTCGGAAACTCGGGGTTTGGCGGTCATCGGGGTTGCGGGTTCTGGCCTCCCTGCTGGTCCTGACGGTGGTGACGATCTCCTGGGTCCCGGTCCGGGCCGTCTCGGGCGCATCAGTGAAGTCACCCCGCGTAGAAGATCTCTCTCCGGCTCCTGATTCGGTTGTCCCATTTGGTGGAGCCTCGCTCGGCTTACATGCATTGACCAGTCCAAAGGCCCCGGTCGTCGGCATGGCCGCCACACCCGATGGCAAGGGCTACTGGCTGGTTGCCTCTGACGGGGGGATCTTCAGCTTCGGCGATGCCCAGTTCTACGGTTCGACCGGCTCGTTTAGCCTCAATGAGCCGGTCGTCGGCATGGCCGCCACACCCGATGGCAAGGGCTACTGGCTGGTTGCCTCTGACGGGGGGATCTTCAGCTTCGGCGATGCGCGCTTCTTCGGCTCGGAGGGTGGCACACAGCTCGTGGCCCCGGCCGTTGGGATGGCGGCCACACCCAACGGGGACGGATACTGGCTGGTGTTCGGGACACTGCGGCCGCTGGCCGGGAAGATCGTCGGGATCGACCCTGGCCACAACGGGCTGAATTACACCGCTCCCCAGATCATCAATCAATCGGTCTGGAACGGCCAGGAGGACGAAGCCTGCGACACCACCGGGACCGAAACGGACAGTGGCTACACGGAAGCGCAGTACAACTTCAACGTCGCCACCTACCTCGAAGCCGACCTCGAAGCCGAAGGTGCCAAGGTAGTGATGACTCGCCCGAACAATTCCGGGATCGGCCCATGCATCACCACGAGAGCGGCCATCATCAATGACGCACACGCCGATGTGGCCGTTGATATCCACGCCGACGGTGGGCCCGCCGACGGGCGGGGCTTCGCCGTCCTCGAGCCAGTGGCCGATGGGCCGAACAACGCCGTGATCGCGTCGTCGGCGGCCTTCGCCACCATCATGCGCAACACGTTCCTGGCGGACACAGGCATCCCGGTGAGCACCTACGACGGGGTCGACGGGCTGCAGCTCCGGGACAACCTGGCCGGACTCAATCTCACCACGAGTGCCAAGGTGCTCATCGAATGTGGCAACATGCGCAACGCGTCCGATGCGGCAATTCTGGTCACCCCCGCGTTCCAGAAGTCGGCGGCCGAGGCCATGGCGCAGGCAATCACCATCTACCTCACTGGTCAAACGGCGCCCACTTCCTGACTTCGGTCGGGACGGCTCGGCTGCACATGTCGATCCAGCGGATCACGTATCCCGTTCGGCAGCAGGAAAGCAACGCGTCAGTGATGGACAGCGCGGTCGAGGTCGTCCTTGGAGCCTCCCGCCTCCCCGTAAGAGCTCGTGGGCGAAAGCTTGATCTTGGTAGGGGCCCCGTTGGAGTGGAATGCAAACTCGACCCTGGCGTCCGCACATCCGGGGACAGCTTTCGTGGCCGATGGCGAGCAGTTCGGAGGAGGAACCCGTTGAGATTACCGGGGGACCCCATAATCACACCCGGCCAAGGGTGGGATTGACCCCGTCCGACGGACGGGTGCCCCATAATGTTGAGGCGGCGAGGGCCGCGGAGGTAGCCCCGTATAACGCTAGATCAGCGGTATTTTCCGGTGGATCCAGCCTGACCCACGCCCGTTGGCAGGCGGTCGACAACAGGCCGACAATGGGCGGATGCACGTATGCGCCCTGGCCATAGAGCTCCACATCGCCGACAGCACCTCGCTCAAGGCCAAGCGAACAGTCATCAAGCACTTGATCGAGACCAGCAAAGTCCGTTTCGGGGTGGCCGCGGCTGAGGTCGGTTTCCAAAATCAGTGGCAGCGCTCGGAACTGGGTTTCGCCGCGGTGGCGGGGTCGCCCGGGCATGTGGAGGAGGTGCTCGACTCGGTCGAGCGGTTCGTCTGGTCCCATCCCGAGGTGGCAGTGATCGGAGCCAGCCGAACCTGGCTGGATACCGCGCAGTAGGACCCAGTCGGCCTACCTACCGCCGGACCTGACCCTGTCGTAGCCTCGGGCTATGACGGAATTCTCTGAACTGCTCGATGATCACGAGGCCGAGCACCGGGACCTCCTCCGGCTGGTGAAGCCGCTGGCCGACGATGCGCCCGAGTGGGACCGGATGACCCCGGCGGAGGGCTGGGCGGTACGTGATCAGATCAGCCATCTGGCCTATTTCGACGCCGCCGCACACCTGGCCATCACGGAGCCGCAGAAATTTGCCCTGATGGCGGAGGCCTTCATGGTGCAGACCGGAGATCCGATGGAGGGGCACCTGGTGCGGGGGCGGGCCATGGATGGGACCGAGCTGGTCGAGTGGTGGGAACGGGCCCATGGAGGGATGTCAGAGGCGTTTGCCGACGCCGATCCGAAGATGCGGGTCCCGTGGTTCGGCCCGCCGATGGGTGCATTGTCATTCGTGACCGCGCGTCTGATGGAGACCTGGGCCCACGGCCAGGACGTGGCGGATGCGCTGGGAGTCAACCGGACACCGACAGATCGCCTGCGCCACATTGCGCACCTCGGCGTACGGGCTCGGCCGTTCTCGTATCTGGTTCGCGGGCAGGAAGTTCCCCCCGGGAAGATCGAGGTGGTTCTGGTGGCTCCTTCTGGTGGGGAATGGACCTGGGAAATCGGTGAGTCGGACGAAGGAGAACCCGTTTCATCGGTCACCGGCCCGGCGGAAGACTTCTGTTTGGTGGTAACTCAGCGACGCAACGTGGCCGACACATCGCTCACGGTCACCGGAAGTGGTGCGGAGGAGTGGATTGGAATTGCCCAGGCGTTCGCCGGTCCTCCGGGTAAGGGACGGTTGCCGGCGGGGTAGGGGAGAAGGATTCCGGTCGGGTCGATCAGGCGGATTCTCGCTGTCCTCTCGGCGGGTGCATCTACGCAAACGGTCTTGCTGTACTGGATGAACGTGTCGGCAAGGTTTCCGGTAGGAGGTGCGGGCATCTATCTGTACTGGTTCTACAACACGGTCAATGCGCTCGCGCCCAAGGCGTTCTGACGCTCTTCAACTCCGGCATCCACGGCCAGGGCCTCCGCGACGGACGGATCCAGAAGACCGGCTCGGGTTTGATGCACCGAAGAATGGGTGAGGTGTAATTCGTGCGCCACCACCAAGCCTGCATTAGCCCTTTTTGGGCTCTCCATTTAACCGGAGTAACCCCCACATCTTGTGGTGACGGTCGAACCGATGGTCGGTGCCTGGTGAGGGGCCGATGAGGAGCCTGAGGACGTGGAGGACGCCGACTCGTAGGCTCGGGAGATGGTCACGCCCGATATGCCCGTCCATCCGGTTTCGCCTGAGTGGCGAAAAGAATGGCGACGTGTCGGCGGCGGCGCTATGACCGTTTCCTTTCTGGCTGGTTTGGGATGGCTCTCAGCGACTCAGAATTTCGTCACGGTGTCCAAGACGGGCATTCTTGTTCATCCCTCATCGTGGCAGTGGCCCTTTTGGGTGTGCGTTGCTGGGTTTCTCATCGGGCTGTACATCGTGTTGACGACCTATCACGACAAACTTCCCATGTTTGGGCGAGCACGTCCGATAGATCACTCGTCTATGTACAGCCTCGCCATGGATAATTTTGTGTGCAGCATTGCCAAAGAAGACGACGCCTCAACGATCGCGATCTCACCTGGGATCTGTTTCGTAAATGGCGGCCCGTCGATTATTGAGTACGAAATCGAAAAGTTCGACGTGACGATCAACGGTCAACCCGCAGAGCGGGGCCAACCGAACTCAACGGGCGCTCGTCTGCTTCCTGGGCACAAGAAGAACTATCGACATTCAGCGATTCGTCATACTCCCATCAGCCCTCCTCCGACAGGCACGCTCTCTTATCAAGTCGTTTACGGTCCGTCCGGGGGGGCGTCCAGATACCGAAGAAAGCACGCAGTGAACTTCTCGATTCTCAAGGTGGACCCTGCTTCCGAGCCTCCGGCGCTTCTTGATTGGGAAGACAGGGAACCCGAAACGGACGCAGTGATTTAGGGTGGGAACCCTACGACCCGATCAGCCGTTCGTAGCTGAGCCAACCGTCTGCGTGCTTAGCGAAGCACCCCCACATCTTGTGGTTACTCCGGTTAAATGGAGAGCCCAAAGTCCTTTAACGGGGTATCCACAGCCCGGATGGGTTTCAAAGTCGTTGCAAGTCATGCCGAAAGGCAGGCAAGGAATCCAAGTTCGTCCCTGTGCTCGAATCCAGCACCGACGTCGACGACGAAGATACGACGCAGCAGCACTGGCACATTTGACCTTCCGAGCAGGCCAACGACCCGCTGTCCTCATCCCAAACGGGGCGGAGTGCGCCTACAGTGACGATTGACCTGTTGCTGAGGCTGCGGGTGGTCGCAAGACAGACGGGCCAAGGTGAGGACGGGAGGTCACAAGAGTGTCAACGGCGGCGATTCGGACAGCTGTGGAGGACTTCGTTGGCCATGCGCGAGCGACCTTGTCGGTTCCAGGCACGAAAGCGGAGGCGAGTCTTTATAGTGAGTTCCGGACGCTTCTGGATGCGGTTCTGCCTGCACTGCGCCCGGATAAGCAATGGTCCGTTGTTGAGCAGGCCAACGCCGAGGACCTGGGGATCCCCGATTTCCGCGTAGCGCAAGGTAACGAACTGCATGGTTGGGTGGAACTAAAGGCTGTGATGGGCAAGAACCTCGACAACCTGACGGCCCATGACAAGCGCCAGTTCGAGAAGTTCACGTGCGGTCTTACCAATGTGCTGTACACAACCGGATGGGACTGGCGGCTCTACCGGGACGGCTTTCAGGTCGGCAAGCCTGTCAAGATCGGCGATGAGTCGATGTTCGATTCCCACACGCTGACTTGGTTGGTTGCCGACGATGCGATCGACAAGCTATGCGAAGTGCTCAATCAATTCATCGACGCGCCGATGGTGCCCTACACGAACCCCGCCCAAGCCGTCGAAGCACTTGCAAGCCGGGCGCGAGCACTCAACATTGCCCTGGTTGATGTGGGCGAGGAGAACGCAGGCGCTTGGCTCAGCGGGCTGCGCGATGACTTTAGGGCATTGCTGTACAAGAACGGGCAGCCGTTTACGTGGTCCCGGTTCGTTGACTCGTACGTTCAGATCGCCGTGTTCGGCACGCTCCTTTGGCGTCTCGAAACTGGCAAGGACATCTCGCTAGACAACGTCGTTGCACTCGACGCCAACCTTCATCCGCTCCTCTTCCAGTGCATGGATGTCCTCTGGAAGACCGACGGTCGACCCCAAGCGCTAGTGCCTCTTCTCGGAGAGCTTTGCACCACGGTGAATCTCATCCGACCGGCAATTTTCATGCCGAAATCAACTTCGTCAAAGTACGTTCCTGACCCGATCATTGATGCATACGAGCCGTTCTTCCGCCGCTATGACCCGGCAACTCGGGACACAAAGGGTGTCTTCTACACCCCCGCTCAGGTCGTCGAGCAAATCGTGGATGGGGTAGACGAGCTACTTCGGTCCGCGCTCTCGCATCCTGACGGAGTGCTCTCCAGCCAAGCCAGATTCTTGGATCCTGCCACTGGAACCGGAACCTTCCTACTCGGGCTCCTGAACAAAGTTGCGGCCGAGGCCCAAGCCAAAGGTTGGGCCGTCGACCAGGTGGTGCGCGAAGTTATCGAAGACAGGTGCTTCGCATTCGAACTGTTTCCTGGGCCCTATACGATCGCCCACCAGCGTCTTGAAGCAGCTCTGCAAGTTCATGGTGCTGTGCCAAACGGACGACTCCCCATCTTCCTTACGGACACGCTGTCCGCACCGGATAGCTCAACACCCGGTGGGCTAAAACTCGGTTTGGCTGGCACCGCCATCCTCAGTGAGCGTGAGCGGGCCGATGAGGTGAAGACGGCGGACGAGATTCTCGTGATCTTGGGCAACCCTCCGTACGAACGGGTTCTCGACGCACAGAACGCCAGGCTCGAATTGTTTGCCAAGCAGCTGTTCGAGATCGTCAAGGACCAAACACCCGCGGACGCAAGGGTAAACCTGAAATCGATCTGGGACCTGTTCGTCGCCTTCTGGGTGTGGTCACTATGGGCCTTGCAGTCTCCTACCGGGAGGCAGGAGGCTGGTGGCGTCCCAAAGATCAATCCAAGCGACTGTCATGGGATCACCGCATATATTTCAAACCGAACCTGGATCGTAGGGTCAAGCCTTGGAGGGCTTCGCAAACTTGTGCGAGCCGGCGCCAAGGAGATCTGGGTGCTAGATCTTGGGGGCGACCTTAGGGGTGCACATGGAGCCAAGTCCTTCGCTGGCGGCGATGACAATGTGTTTCCGATTCAAGTAGGGGTCGCAATCGTTTGGGCCGTGTTCGACCGAAACTCCACGACGCCCGCAAAGGTTCATTACCGGAGGCTATACGGAAAGAAGGCAGCGAAGCTGGCGGAGCTGACTTCTGGGTTTGACCCGACACAGTTCCAACAGGTCGCTGGCAGTAACGCGGACCCATTCGTACCGGTGCAATGGGACAACGCCACAATGGCGGACGCCCCAACTCTCATGTCTCTGTTCGCGGACTCGCCGGTCATCGGCATCCAAACTGCTCGGGACAAGAAGGAGTACTCCCCGCTCGGCACGGATTCGTTCGAGGTCTACGCCGAAAACAAGACAGCCAAGACGAAGGCTGGCCGTCGTCTTGGCAAGCTCGCCCTTTGGGCGGAACTTACCGATAACCAGCGCTTCCAAGCATGGTCCACTGCTCAATCCAAACGGACTGGCCGCAGAGTTCCTGATCCCGATGGTCTTGACCCGACCAAAGTTCGACCCTTTACGTATCGGCCGCTCGACAGACGCTGGGTTTACGATGATCCCGCCTGGGTGGACTGGTATCGGGACGACCTTCACGTAGCGCTAGTGGTGCCGCGCAGAAGTTCTTTGAACGTGGCTCATGCAGCGACCTTGGCGTCGTAGACCCACTTGAACGGCTTGGCCGTTTCACCGTGGTGC
>Ga0208079_1000310_pt1 | contig 27088 bp, 26 predicted proteins | sample NGESurdeep092012_5_FD_184474 | JGI IMG/M metagenome (GOLD analysis project Ga0208079, IMG submission 184474) | Arctic peat soil microbial communities from Barrow, Alaska - NGEE Surface sample 210-2 deep-092012 (SPAdes) | ecosystem: Environmental > Terrestrial > Soil > Wetlands > Peat ... | reverse complement strand
ACTGCAGCCCTGCTGAATGGGAACACATCCACCACAACGCCCACCGTCAAGCGGCATAATCAACACAAGCAACCTGTCCGTCGAACCGGATCAAGCCCAGTGCGGGTGAACACCCAGACAAGTGCGTCAGCGCCTTGTTGCCCGACGACCGTGGATGTAGAGCGCATCAAGATTGCGCGCGAGGAGCGCTCTGACTGCATCGAGCGGAGTTTCTACGATTGGCTCACCAGGGCCATTCAGCGACGTGTTGAGTACCACGGGAACGCCCGTTCGCTCCTTGAACGCCTGGAGGAGACGGTAAAAGGCGCCGCACGAGGCGTCAACTGTCTGAATTCGAGCAGAACCGTCTGCATGAGTCACCGCGGGCAGGGATTCAGTCACCACGCGCGCGTTGAACAGCATGTATGGAGACGGCTCAGGAACGCCGTCGAACCAGTCTGCGGCATCAGCAGCGAGGACGGCAGGGGCGAAGGGTCGCCACGCCTCACGGTCCTTGACGGCATTGACCCGATCGCTGTTCTCGGGTCTTCGGGGATCCGCCAAAATCGATCGATGCCCAAGTGCCCTCGGGCCGCACTCGCTTCGTCCCTCGAACCAACCGATGATGCGGTTGTTGCTGAGATCCTCCGCCGCCTCGTCGGCGGGATCGAGTGGACGGTCGATCTGCAGTGAGTCTCCGAACTCGGCGAGCGCACTCGCTACTTCATCTGATGAGTAGTGAGGACCGAGATACGGGGTTGATGCGGAACCCACACAGGGAAAGCCAAGAATGCTGTGATAGGCGACCAGCGCAGCACCTACGGCTATCCCGCTGTCGTCGCAATCGGGATCGATGTAAATGCGATCGAACAGTCCTGAGGACCATATATCCGAGTTCGAGGGGCAGTTCAACGCAGTTCCGCCGCTCAGGCACAAGTTTTTGACCGCGATGTCGACATTTTCAAGTTGAGAGACGAGTGCTTGAGTAGCTGCCAGACGAGTCTCTTCGAGAAGACGCTGCGTACTCGCAGCAATATCGGCGTTGATCGGTGATGTGGCGCGAGTTGGATCACCAAAATCCTGCATTGCGTACCCACGCCGAGAGGCTTCAGTCTTGCAATGGAACAGCCAGTTCTTCGATACGTCACGGTACTTGCCTTGAAAATCAAAGTAGTTCCCCACGAAGCTGGAGTCATAAAAGGTGGGCTGCCCGTGGCCAGCCAAACCCATCAGCTTCCCGGATCCTCCCCCCACGCCGAGGCCGATTGAATTCGCAGTATTTTCATACATGTAACCTGCACCCAAGTGGTGTGGCCATAAGGGGTAGATCGCCTCGTCAAGTCCCAGGTAAAACATCCCACTGTGATACCCGGGCTGCATCCCAAATCCATCGTGAGTCATAATTGCCGCTGACGCGAAACCAGAGCCATAGAACGCGTTAGCGGCGTGGGCGAGATGATGGTTGATCGCGTACCCCGGAATATTCCTTCCGTCTATCGATACATTGATCGGAATGTGAAAGCCGTACCTCAGGTGATCGGAAACTACCGGGGTTACGCTCGCCAGGTCGCGAAGTCCAAGGGGAGCATTCCAATCTTGGCAATCCGAAAACGCGTCGATCCAAGGGGTAGGCTCAAAGTAACTTCGAGGATATTGAGTGCACTCGGGGAAGACCTTGCGGTAGGTTTGTCCTAGGTAGGTCTTCGATAGTCGAGAGTCGTAGACGAGATCGAGGAGCATACTAGAGCTTCTAGATGAAATGGCATTGTGGTCTTTGCCTTCGAGTTCCTCGTGAAGGCTCATCGGGCGTGACAGGGAATCTGTGAACGTGTACTCAATTTTAAGGCGTGCCGGGTCGTCGACCAGAAGCTCTACGCATTGAGTCGAGGAGATTGCCACGCAGGCGACGGACCCGAGATCGACCCCTGCTTCGTGAAGCGCCATCTCGATCGACCGCATGTCTAAGCCGAGTGCGTGCTTGATTCGAGTTGTGCGCTCTCGAAGCACGTACGATTTCACCATGCCGCCCGACAGGACCATGGCGGCCGCGTCGTGACCAAAGTGTAACCCCAGAATGTTCATGGTCTATAGGAGAGAAGGTATCGGCAGGCGATTGGGACTTCAGCTTGAGAAGCCCGCACCGCGACGCCCACGCATCGATATCGAGCAATCATTTGGCGATCGACGATTTCGCCAGCGATTTCTAATTTGAAGTCACGATTGGCGAGTCGAACCGAATCAGTGACTGGCGGCCGAATGGACATGCCCAGGGACGCTACTTGCTCAGGGGCGTGCAGATATCCAAAATGGCAGCGCAATCGGGCGGGCAGTGTGCCGCTTCTCCGAGCGGACGGGGCGTGCGGAGAGGTGCCTTCCACCAAGTGGGCCCCTTGCGTGGCAGCCACCAGAAGTACGGTGCCGATCCGGAAGCGGCGTAGGGGCGGGTGCGGTCCACCACTCCGTTGGTGCGGAGACGAGACAGCCGGTAGTCAACCGTCCGTTCGGGACGACCGAGCAGCGTGATCAAGCTGAGGTTCCCCAGAAAAAGTGGATACAGTCTATGCAGCTTGGTTGAGGCAAATCGTAGGGCAGTATCCATCACTGTTTGGCCAATCCTCGAGCGTGGCCGCGAGCGAATGGAGTCGGCCCCTTGGCACTCCGGCACAGCCGAGTGATTCATTCGGCACCATTAAGGGCCCGCGCGCGAATTACGTGAGCGGTTTCGGATGCACGGTGTAGTTCCAATCACCGTGGAACTCATTGCGGGTGAGTGGCACCGCGGCCAACTCCTTGTCGCTGATCTTGATGCCGGTGGGGTAGTACCCCTCATCGAGCTCGGCGTTGACCTTGAGCCCCTTCGTGGTCGTGGTGTTGGCGATGAGTTGCACCATGACGCGGTAGGACGTGAGTGGCCGTCCTCTCCAGCTCCGCCGGCCGTCCCGTCGGCCACCCCCAACAATCCGGCGGGTTCGGGCACCATCGCCACCTCCTGCAACCCCCCGAATCCGACTTCCACCGTCGCCGGGCCCACGCCGACGGTATTGCCGCCGACCGGGTCAGTCACCCCGTTGGTCACGGTGACCAACTGCGGGACGGTCACCGAGGACAACGTGGCGGTGACCGAGACCCTGGCCCTGGCCGATGGCCCGGGGGCGAGTGCCCCGCCGACGGGCGCGACGGGATCGTCGGCCCGGACGACGGTCACCACCGTGTCCGGCCAATCGCAGGCGCTGTCCTTCCCGGGGCTCAAGGTGGCCGGGGGCCACAACTACATGCTCACCATCCGCCTGGCTCCGCCCACCGGCCAGCAGAACCTGGCCGGAACGTCCCAGCAGTTTCTGCTTCAGATCGTGAGCTGAACTGGGTCGGTCCAGGCGACCTGCTTGATCAATGCGTCGATTGGTTGAATGTCAATTGACCATCGCCAAAGTGCTGTTGCACGGGTGACAGTCCTTGTGCTGACCGGTCCACCCAGCCCTCGCTGGGGTCCGAAGCGCCGGATCAACAACATAAGAACCGTTCAACGGCCAGGTTCGGGCGAGCGCAGGCGGCGCCGATACCACCCGATGGTGGGTGTACGACCGTCAGAGAGCATCTCCGCCAGTTCCCTGGCCGACACCTCGTAATCGATGTAGCGGGCATGGTCCCTGTCTTCACGAAGCGCAGCGAGGTGTCGCAGTGTGGCCGCCGGAAGAGTGTCGATATCGACATAGGTCGCCATGGGCCTGGCCTCAGTCTTCCAATCCCGGGAAGGTGAGCTGACCCCCCGAGAGCTTCGGCCGCAGGGACATCAGCGAAGCAGACTCCCGGCCATCAACGTGGCTGCTGGCATCACCACCACGGGCGGCATCCAACAAGATCGTGGTGGCCTCGTCATAGTCCACCCGTCGCTCGCTCCCTTCGAGCAAGACGGTGACTGCCCAACCGAGGCGGCCGCTGTGGCCACGGATGGGCATGAGAGCGGTCTTGGCCGCCCGGAGGTCGACATCGCTGGGTGACCTCCCCAAGATCTCCGCGAAGAGGTAGTCAGCCATCGGCCGACACGCCGCGGTCACCGAGTTGATCGGCGTGACCTTCGCCCTACGGACAACAGGATGGTTTCGCGGCGGGCTCATATAGAGAACTGGGTCGGACCGGGACCCTTTCGGGGAAAGTTTTGGAACTTTCTCGGAATTCTTTTTGCAAGGTGCTGTTTTGCGACCCAGTTCTTGTTGTGAGGAAATTTCCAGAGGGAGCCACGTGTCGACGAGCACGCTGACCGCCGCCGCCACGGCAGTGTTGGCCCTCGTCTTCGGGATCGTGGGACTGGTGGTGGTCGTGGCCGGATCCGCGTCCAGCACCGCAAGCTCCCCGGTGCTGGCCACAGCCGCCATCCCGATTGCCGGGCTGGTCCCGGTGCTGGACCAGGCGGGCTCTCTGTGCCCGGGGATCTCCGCACCCCTACTGGCCGCCCAGATCGACGCCGAGTCGGGGTGGAACTCGTCGGCGGTGTCTTCTGCGGGTGCGGAGGGAATCGCCCAGTTCATACCGGCGACGTTTGCGGCCTACGCACAAGATGACGCCGGCACGGGAAGTGTGTCGCCCTTCAACTCTGTCGATGCAGTGATGGCCATGGGTCGCTACGACTGCGCGCTCCTCGCCGATGTCTCGGGTATCGGCAGCCAGCCGGTGTCGCTCATGCTCGCCGGCTACAACGCCGGCGTCGGTGCCGTCCTGCGGTACAACGGGGTGCCGCCGTATCCGGAGACTGAGGCCTACGTGGCCAAGGTGGAGGCCCTGGTGTCCACGTACTCCGTCACGTTGGCACAGAGCGCAGGTGCAACCTCGTTCGGCCAGGCGGTGGTGACAGCGGTCACCGCGCAACTAGGCGTCCCCTACTCCTGGGGTGGGGGGACCCCCTCAGGCGCATCGTTCGGTTTTGCATCTGGTGCGGGCACGATCGGATTCGACTGCTCGGGACTTGTGCTCTACGCAGTTGCGCAAGCCTCTCTCGGGCAGATCGGCCTGCCGCACTCGTCGGAGCTCCAGGCAACCATGGGTACGCCGGTCGCGATGGCTGACATCCAACCCGGCGACATGATCGCCTTTGCCCTTGGCCCAGACCCGACGGACTTCGATCACATCGGCATTTACATCGGCAACAACGAGATGATCGACGCGCCCTACACCGGGGTCGATGTCAGGGTCGACACCCTCAACTCCTACTGGCAGAGCGTGCCGTTGGCCATCCGGAGCTTCGGTTGAGACGCCTGGCCGTGATCGCGCTCTGTGGCCTCGCTGTCATTGGGTCCGGGTGTGGGCTCAAAGCTCAGGGTTCGGTTCATCGAGCGGGAACCCACCAAACCAACAGCACCCCCCATCAGGGAGTACACACCAGGTCGCCCGCCACACCGTCACCAATATCGACGCCAATCCCCTCTCCTGCTCCGGGAGTCGATCTCCACTCGGCCACCGCGGTGGCCGACGCTGAGGTGACTGCGACCTGGACCGTCGACACCACTGTCGACACCAGTTGGTACGCGGCCGAGCTGAGAGCAACGGCCTATATGACAAAGAGCTACGCCACCTCGATCCGCCAGAACCCTCCGGCGAGTGGTCCCGGTGCGATGTGGTTGACGTGGGCGACACACCAAGCGACGGCGGCGGCGGCGATCACGACCGAAGACGACCCTGGTGGGCCGATCGACACCACAACCTCTGCCTACCGCAAGGTCCTGGCCACGGTGACCCCCCATGGCACCGGCGGGTGGACAGAGCCGCCGGAGGTATGGGCGACCTTTGTCGTCCTCATCCGCAGCGCACAGGGCGCACCCTGGCAGGTTTCGACGACGGAGACCACCCGATGAAAGCCAGGGCGGCCGAGGGCACCTGTGCACAGGCTTCGTTCTTTTCGGCCCACTCGAAGTCTGCGTTGTCGACCGGGCTCGGGTCGTTTCGATCTTCGATGCCGATGGTCGGCCAGCACCCGCCCCGGTGGGCCTGGCGAGGTGCACACCCCGGGGCGGGAGTGACCACGCTGGCCCGAGAGCTCGGTGGCGCCGATGTGGGGATAGCTGCCACCGGGGCCGCCACCATGGCCCTCCCGGTCCTCGTCGTCTGTCGATCCTCGGAAACTGGCCTGATCGCCGCTCAACGGCTGGCGGCCAACGAGCTGGCCGGCACCCCGACGTGGACCTGTCTTGGCCTGGTGGTCGTCGCGGCTGGCCCCTTCCGAGTGACAAAGCCGGTGGCAGAGCTGACCTCCCTCATCACCGGCGGTTACCCGGCCTGGTGGCCCATCCCCTGGATGGAGTCCTGGCGGACAGTGTCGTCGCCCGCCGCCGGGCTGTGGTCGAGCCCTGGTGTTCTCAACCTGTTCCATCCACCCACCCACCCACCAAAGGAGCACCCATGAATAGCTTTGCTCTACTCGCCGGAAAGTTCACCTTGGCCGCCGTGGTCGACCCGGGCACCGGAGTCCAGCCCCCAGGGACCCAGGGCCTCGTAACCGCGTTGGGTTATGTGGCCTGGACTGTGTGCTTTCTCTGTGTCGCCGGTGTCTTCCTCGTAGCCGGTCGGATGGCGGTCCATCACCGCCAGGGCATCGGTGGCGAGCACATGTCCGGCCTCGCCTGGGTCCTGGGTGCCTGCGTCCTGGTCGCCGCCAGCTCTGGAGTAGTTGGGGCACTGGTTTGAGACTCACTTCGCCGTCTCTCGGACCGGGCCTCGGGGCGCGGCCACAAGGTCGCCCCCGGTGGCTCCTGCCTGTGTGCGGCAGTGGGTTCCTGTTCATGCTGGTGGCCTATGTGGTGATAAGCCCGACTGGGGCCGGACACAGCGTTGTCCCGCCCCATGTTGGCCACACGACTCGCACAGGGTCCGCCACCGCCCCCACACCGCTAAGCGTCAACGTCTCCACCCTGGACCAGAGCGTGCCCGATTCCCCACCGTCCGGGGTCACCTGGCAGATCGTCGACACACTGGCGATCCCCTTCTCCACAACAGCTGGTCCGGCCAGCGTGGTGGGAGGGATCCCGTCGGGTTTCGCTCACACTCCGATAGGAGCACTGATCGCCATGGCCCAGATCGTGAGCCGGATCGGTGTGCAGCCGAATTTCATGGCCGTCACCGAGACTGACGTTGCCAACACTGCGGGCAAGGCCACGTTCGCCCAGCTGGTTGCCGCAGCGGGTGTCGGGAACCCGCCAGACCCATCACCGGGCACCTATGCACAGTTGGCTGGGTTCCAGTTCGTGAGCTACACACCGACCACGGCAGTGATCCAACTGCTGTCTGGCCTCCCCGACAGTTCGTATGAGGTGAGCACGCTGACCGTCGCCTGGGATGGCACCGATTGGCAACTCGTGTTCGGTCCCGCCGGCACGGTGTCGCCGAACCAACAGGTTGTCTCATCGCCGGTCGGCTTCGTTATCTGGGGAGGGGTCTGATGCCCATAGGTTCCGTGGTCGGGTGCATCGCCACCGCTCCGTCCTGTCTGGCCGGCAAGGCGGCGTCAGCCGCCGCCGGTGCGGCGGGCGGGAGCATCTTGGGCACGATCTCCAGTGCGTTCTCCAAGGCCGAGGGCGAGACACTGAAGTTCCTCATGTCGGCATGGGTGAACATCCCGACGCCACAGCTTTCTTCCTCCACGGGGACAGTCGGCTTCTTGCAATCCAGCCTCAGTTGGTACGTGGCTGCTGCTGCCGTCCTCGGGTTGTTGGTGGCCGCCGGCCGCCTCGCCATTGAACGGAAGCCGGATGCGGCCAAAGAGGCAGCGACAGGGATGTTGACCACGCTGCTCACGATCGGTGCCGGGGTTGCCACCATCTCCTTGCTGTCGTCCGCCGGCGATGCCTTCTCGTCATGGATCATCGGCCAAGCGGCCAATGGCGGGACGGCGGCCAGTGCCCTGAGCCAACTCGGCAGCTTCGCCGGGCTCGCTGCCGCCGGGCCCGGTTTGATCATCGTGCTGGCGATCATCGCCATTGTCGGGATGCTGGTGCAGTTGGCGATGATCTTGATCCGCTCCGCTCTGCTCGTCGTCCTGGTCGGTATATGGCCTCTCGCCGCTTCTGCGTCCATGACCGAGATGGGCCGCCAGTGGTTCAAGAAGATCACCGCGTGGATCATCGCCTTCTTGTTGTTCAAGCCGGCCGCGGCCATCGTCTACGCCGCGGCGATCAAAATGACCGTGAGCTCGACGGGCGCACTCGGGAGCATCGAAGGGGTGATCCTCATCATCCTCGCCTCGTTGACCCTGCCCGCGCTGATGAAGTTCATCGTGCCCGCAGTCTCCGCTGTCGGCTCGATGGGAGCCGGCGAGGTCGTCGGCGCTGGCATAGCGGCTGCCACCGGGGCGGCCATGGTCATCGGTACGGCTGGTATCGGCACCGCGGCGGCAGGCGGAGCCGCCATGGCCGGTGGAGCCGCTGGTGGAGCTGCTGGTGGAGCTGCTGGTGGTGGAGCTGCTGGTGGTGGCGGCACAGGAGGTGTGGCGCCATCGAGCGGAGGTTCTGGCAATGCCTCGCCAGACAGCACTTCTGGGGCTGGTGGCGATGCACCCGAGGGACCGCCGGCTGGGACCGGCCCTCCCTCGGGAGGATCCTCATCCTCGTCGGGAGGCGGGCCATCCGGATCTCAACTCTCTCGTGGTGTGGCCACCTCGCAACTGGTTGGTGCACTGCGAAGTGGTGGCGGGGCAAGTCACATGGTCGAGGAAGACACCACTTCGGGGTCAGGTGCGCCGTGAGTACCTCTGTAGCGACCACCACCCCTGCGTTACGGACCTACGGGAACTGGCGACAGCCCACGTCCCCGGGCATCGGGAGCCTCGGTCTGCTGGCCACATTGGTTCTGCTCGGCGGCACGGTCACAGCCGTGATTACCTCGATGGTGCTCTGGCCATTGGCGGTCGTGGTGGTGTTTCTCACCATCGCGCTACTGGTACCCCTCTCGGTCCACGATCGCCACCGGCGAAACGGGTTCCAGGTGATCCTCTCCCGCTTGGCCAACAGACGTGCAGTCCGTCTCGGCAGTGATCTCTACCGGTCGGGCCCGCTCAGCCGGGTAGCCCAAGGGAAGTGCCGACTGCCCGGGATCGCTGCCGGCATCGAGGCACTCGACGCGCTCGACGGGTGGGGGCGGCCCTTTGCCCTCCTGTCCCACCCTCACCTCGGACAGGTCACCGCAGTGATCGCGGCCGCATCCGATGGCGCCGCCCTGGTCGATAACGACGAGGTCGATAACCGGGTGGCCCATTGGGGGGCGTGGCTGGCCGATCTCGGCCACGAGCCGGGCCTCGTCGCGGCTTCGGTGACCATCGAATCGGCTCCCGACATGGGCACCCGCCTCAGGTGCGAGGTAGAGCACAATATCGACGAGGACTCCCCCGCCCTGGCGCAAGACGTCCTGTCGGCGATCGTGGAGTCGTATCCGTCCGGCTCTGCCGCCATGGCCTGTTACATCACCCTCACCTGGTCGACGGCCCCACGAACCGCCACCGGCAAACGGCGCAGCCTCGAAGAGATGGCCGTCCACATCGGTCACCGCCTCCCTGGGTTCACCCGTTCACTCGGAGCGACCGGAGCGGGTGCAGCCCGCCCGATGGCAACCGCCGAGCTGGCCTCGTGCTGTCGGGTCGCCTACGACCCCGCCTCAAATGGGGCCATCGAGACGACGTCGCCGGCGCAATCGGGCATCGGCTGGGAAGACGCCGGGCCGGCCGGGGCACACGAGGCATGGGACCACTACCGTCACGACTCGGGAGTGTCATCGAGCTGGTTCATGGGAGCCGCCCCCGCCGGCCACGTGTTCTCGAACACGTTGACCCAGCTGCTCAGTCCTCACCCCGACATCGCCCGCAAACGGGTCACCTTGGTCTACCGGCCGCACGACCCGGCGTCTGCGGCAAAGACGGTGGAGCGCGACCGGCTCGACGCCCAGTTCGCCGCATCCGGCAAGAAGTTCGGCCGGGCTCGAGACGCCATCTCCAAGTCTTCGGCCGACAAGTCGGCAGAAGAAGAGGCCCAGGGGGCCGGGCTGGTTCGTTTCGGTCTGATCGCCACCGCCACGGTGCTGGCAACCTCAGACCTCGAGTTGGCCGGTGTGGCCATGGAGAACATGGCCTCCGCATCGAGGATCACACTTCGTCCGGCCTATGGGTGCCAAGCCTCTGCGTTCGCGGCCACCCTCCCCCTCGGCCTCGTCCTACCCAGCCACCTTCGGGTGCCCCAAGCCATCCGGGAGATGTTGTGAGAAGAATCTTCGTCCTCGTGGTCCTGGCACCCCTGGTCTTCGGGGCACCGGCGGTGTGGGCTTTCGCCCACCATGCCGCCCGGTGGATGGACCACCCGACCAGCGGCCCGACCCCGGCCCTGCACGTGCCGGCCAACCACCTCCACGCACTTCCAATCCCGGGGCCCGATGTTCGCCAATCCCCGGCACAGATTGTCACCAATCGGGTGGCTGCCTACGGTCACTACGTCGGGCCGACGCCGTGAAGCTGGGCGCTGGCACACAGGCGTCGCCCCTGGCCGCCAACGAGAAGACAACCGTTGCCCGGGTCCCCGCCCGGGGCCTCCCCGGCCGAGGAGGAGGCAGGGCGTCCTATGTCGAGGCCGCCCCGGAGTGGCGGGCCACCACCCGCCAGGTGTGCGGGCTATGGCCGTTCATCGCCGGATCCGGCACTCCGATGGTCGGGGTGCCCATTGGGCGAGACCTGCGCTCTGCCGCCACGGTCTGTTGTGACCCCATCAGTTGGTTCGCCCGGGCGGGGTTGATCGCCAACCCGTCCATGTTCGTGCTGGGCAAGCCGGGTCTGGGGAAATCGAGCCTGATCAGGAGAATGGCCATCGGGCTGTGTGGATATGGGGTCCAACCGCTCATTTTCGGCGACCTGAAACCCGACTACGTCGACCTCATCGGTGCCCTCGGAGGCAACGTGGTGTGCCTCGGTCGTGGCCAGGGTTCGCTCAATGTGCTCGACCCTGGGGCAGCCACGGCCGCAGCACTGCGTCTTGTCGGAGACGCACGACGCAAACTCAACGAGGATGCCCTCGGCAGGAGGCTCACCATGGTGGCAGCCCTGGTTGGCCTGAACCGGAGGGGCCGGGTGACCGACATCGAGGAGGCGATCATCGCAGCCGCCCTCGGTGTGCTCGACGAGCACCACCGGCCCGGTGAGGCAACTCTGGTGGAGCTGGCCGCCGTCCTCGAGGAGGGACCCGAGACACTGCGGCGGGTGACCCTCGCCCGCGACAACGACGAGCGATACCGGGCGGCCACCGATGGTCTGCAAGCCTCCATCGTGGCCCTCATCGACGGGGCGCTCGGCTCGACCTTCGCCAGACGCACCTCGACGCCGGTCTCCCTCGCCGCTCCACTCTGTATCGACATCTCGGGGATCGCCGAGACCGACGAGAAGCTACAGGCCGCGGTGCTGCTGGCGTGTTGGGGAGAGGGGTTCGGAGCCATTGCCGCCGCCCAGGCCCTGGCCGATGCCGGGCTTGAGCCACAACGGAACTTCTTCATCGTGCTCGACGAGCTGTGGCGGGTGTTGCGGGCCGGCGAAGGCCTGGTGGACCGAGTGGACGCCCTCACCCGGCTCAACCGGCAAAAGGGAGTGGGAATGGCACTCATCACTCACACCATGGCCGACCTGCTGGCGTTGCCGAACGAAGCAGACCGCATGAAGGCCCAAGGGTTTGCCGAGCGAGCAGGTTTCATCGCGATGGCGGGCCTGGCCGCAGACCAGCTGCCGGCAGTCGAAAAGGTGGTCGCCCTCTCCCAGCCCGAGCGCGACCTCATTTGCTCGTGGTCCTCTCCCCCGAGCTGGGATGTGGTCGAAGAGCGGGAGGCACCGCCACCGGGTCGGGGCAAGTTCCTGATCAAAGTCGGCGGCCGGCCGGGGATCCCCGTCGAGGTGGTGTTGACCGGCGCGGAGCGAGCCGTCAACGACACCAACAAGCAATGGAGGCAGCCCACATGAACAGAGCCCGCAATCGCATCGCCCAGAACTCGATGGCCGAACAGATAGCTGCGACAATTACCATCGGGACGTTGGCGGTCCTTGCCACCCTGGCCTGGCTGGCTGTGCACCTTGGTGCGGCCATCGACCACATCGCGGTGGCGAAGAATCCCGTCGTCGTCGCGGTCGACCTGGTGCGAAGAAGGACTCCATGGCCACCGGCCGCCACCTACCTACTGGCCGGGGAGCTCGCCGCGCTCGTCATCCTTGCCGTCTGCGTCGCGGTGATCGTGGCGCACTATCGCACCAAGTCCGAGCTGGTCGACCGGCTGGCCAAACGCCTCCCTCGCAACACCAAGGCCCTGGCCCGCTACGTCGACCCATCCCATGCGCCCATCCCCGGCCCCGGCCCGGGTCTCGCTCTCGGCCGCGACGTGGTGAGCGGGAAGGTCCTGCGCCAGTCCTGGGAGGACGTGGCCGCCATGATCGCCGGTGCCCGGACCGGCAAGACCACCACCCAAGTGGCCCCAGCGATACTCGCGGCCCCCGGGGCGGTCTACACCTGTTCGAACAAGCGCGACGTGGTGGACCTCACCGCCGAGGCCCGCCGGGCGGTGCGCGACGACAAGGGGAATGCCGCCACGGTGTGGATCTTCGATCCCCAGGGCATTGCCGGCGGGGAACCGGAGTGGTGGTGGAACCCACTCGACATGGCCGGCGACCTGGCCGGCGCCCGCACCCTCGCCGGGCTCTTCGCCGCCGCCTCTCGCCCACCCGGCGCCCAACGGGATGCCTACTTCGATCCCGAAGGCGAGGAACTGCTGGCGATCTTGTTGCTGGCCGCTCGGCTGTCCGACCAGCCCCTCACCACCGTCTACCAGTGGCTGTCGACGGGTCGGAACGACCGGGTGGTCTCCCGGCTGGCCGCCGGTGGCCACGAACTGGCCGCCCAGGCCCTGCTCGACGTCATGAACCAACCGGACAAGCAGCGAGCCGGGGTGTTCGGCACTGCCCGGAAGAACGTCTCGTTCCTGGCCGACCCCAATCTCGGTGACTGGATCACCGATCGTCATGACGGTCGGCCCCGGTTTGACACCGATGTTTTCGCCGCGTCGTCCGGCACGCTGTACTCCCTGTCCAAGGAAGGACCCGGTTCGGCCGGGCCGCTCACGGCCGCCCTCACCGCCGCAGTGGTGCTCTCCGCCGAGCGGTTGGCCGCCCGCTCCGCCGGCGGCCGGCTGGCGGTCCCCATGGTCTGTCCCCTCGACGAGGTGGCGAACGTTTGTCGCTGGCGAGAGCTCCCCGACCTGTACAGCCACTACGGGTCTCGGGGGATCATCCTGATGTCGTTCCTCCAGTCATGGTCCCAAGGGGTCGACGTGTGGGGCGAGCAGGGCATGCGGAAGCTATGGGGTGCAGCCAACATCCGCCTCTATGGCGGCGGGTCGAACGAGCAGGGGTTCTTGGACGACATCTCCTCGGTCTGCGGGGAGATGGACACCCGCCAGCTGACCACGTCCTACAACGGCGGCCGCCAGGGCCACAGCCGGTCATATGCGACGCGACGAGAGCCGATCTTCGACGTGGCCACGCTGGCCGCGCTCCCCCGGGGCCGGGCTGTCCTCATGGCTTCGGGCATAGACCCGCTGCTGATCCGCACCGAAAGCGTGCTCGACGGCCCCTACGCCAAAGAGGTCCGGGCCTCGCTAGCCGCAGCGGGGCCGAACCAAGCCGAAACGAAGACAAAAGGAGACCGAACGTGAGCATCACTGAAGAAGGCCAAGAAGGCGAGTTGGGTCCGCGACGGAAGCCCGGCTTCCCCGACAGCGCGACGTGGGTGGCCCACTGGCTGTGCCCGAACCTCGAGCGCGAGATCAAACGTACGTTTGAGTGGTGCCCGTCGTGGTGGGACCACCCAGAGGCCGTCCAGCGAATCGAGGCGCTGTGGCGGGCCTGGGAGACCCTCCGTCTCGAAGGAGGGACGGCGATGAACACGTGGTGGGTGGACCACGCCGATCCCCAGCTGGCACAACTGTGCAACCCCGACATTGGCCCGTTCGGCCACTGTCACACGACGCACGGCCGTGACATCCGACCGCTCCTCGCACTCGACCCGCCGGACGACTGGCCGCTCAGGCCGGGACCAACGGCGAACCCGTCCACAGCAGCGGTCGCGACGAACCGTGAGGAGAAGGCATGAGCGAAGAGGAGAACATCGCCCAAGAGCTCCACGGGCATCTGACCCAGATGCTCCGCACCTCGATGTCGGGTGGACTCCAGATGACCGAGCAACGCGCCCGCCGTCGCCAGCACGAGGCCGAGACCGAACGGCGATTGGCTACCGAGGCTGGCCGACAGCTCGACGAACGAAAGCGGGCCGAGCGCGAAGCCAGTGCACTGGTGGCCCAGCAAGCCATCACCCGCCAGGAACAAGAGAGCGCTGCCGACGCCCGTCGAGACGCCGATGCCGGTGCTAGGGACGCAGATAGGGCCACTGTCGAGAACGGTGGCGAACACGCGTCGACGGCATTCCCGACGTCGGTCGATGAGGCCTTGTCCGGCATCCGAAACCACGAGGCAGACAGCACGGCCAAGACCTGCCATGAGCGGGATCGGGGCACATCGAGACAACCAGCCGAACTCGGACGGTAGGCAGCACCTCCGATGCCGGACAGCTCCAGACTCCATGAACGGGCCACCGGCCCCGTCCAGCCAGGTGCCCGCCTGCGGCGGTGGCCAAAATGTCCGTGCTCAACTCCAGACAATCTCCCCCGCTCCCCGGCACCCGCTCGACCTGTCGCATCCACCAATTACGGTGACAAGAGGTCGGCGTGAGGCGCCGGGGAGCCCGACGAGGCAGCGGCGCAGGGCAACTCAGTCATGCGGCGCAACTCGGAGATACGGCGCAACTCGATTTCGACCAGCTATTGAAAGGTGGCAATGGTGAACCAATACGGCCTGAAGGCGAAGCAGCACCTGCTCCAACACTTCCCGGACCAGTACAGCGCGATCGAGGACCCGGAGGCGTACTTCACCGAGATCGGGGAGGAGGCCGAACGCCAAGTCTCCTCGACCTACTTGAGGCTCTCGAAACCGGAACTCGGGGAGAAGGACTTGGCAGCCAGGATGATGGCCGAGGAGTCGATCCAAGAGCTGATCTACCCAACATCAACGGAGCAACCGGAGGAGCCAATGGACCCGGACTCGGCGATGGCCTTCAGTATCCAGGTGCAACAGGACCTTTGGGCGGCGATGGATTCCGACCAGCCGGACAGCACGACCTTGCTCCACCAGGAGCGGTAGCCAAGACCACAGCGAACCTGGCGGCCCTCCGGGTCCTCCGCCAACTGCAATCCGACGGGCGATCGGCAACCCAGTCAGAACAGGCAACTCTGGCGCGGTGGGCGAGCTGGGGAGCGGTCCCTGAAGTGTTCGACGAGTCCAATCCACGCTTTGCCGCCACCCGGGCTGAGCTGCACACCCTCCTGTCTGACAAGGAGTGGGCGGCCGCACGGCGGACAACGATCAACGCCCACTACACCTCGGCCGAGGTGGTCCAGGCCGTTTGGTCCGCCGTCGCCGACGTCGGCTTCGCCGGCGGCAAGGTCCTTGAGCCCGGCTGTGGGTCGGGCAATTTCATCGGCTTCGCACCGCCGGGGTGTTCGATCACCGGGGTGGAGCTCGACCCGGCCACGGCCGGCATCGCCACCGCGCTCTACCCGTCGGCCACCATCCGAGCAGAGAGCTTCGCGGACACTGCCCTACCGGAGGGCGACTTGGACCTGGTCATCGGGAACGTCCCGTTCGGCAAGATCACGCTGCACGATCCCGATCACAATGCCGGTCGCCACTCAATCCACAACCACTTTATCATCAAGAGCCTCGATCTGACACGGCCCGGTGGGCTCCTGGCCGTCGTCACCAGCCGATTCACCCTTGACGCCCAGGCCATTGCTGCCCGCCGGGAGATGGCCGAGCGGGCCGACCTGCTCGGGGCAGTCCGGCTCCCGGCCGGGACCTTCCGGGCCACGTCGGGTACCGATGTCGTCACCGACATCGTGCTTCTCCGAAAGCGCATGCCCGGCGCCGCGCTCGCCGGCGAGCGTTGGCTTTCCCTCAGTCCGGTGACCACTGTCGATGGCGAGGTCACCGTCAACGAATACTTCGCCGCCCATCCCGAGATGATCCTCGGGGAGCTCCGCCGGGTGAACGGCCAGTACGGGGCGGACGACCTGGACGTGATCGCCGACCCGGAAAAGACCATTGCACCGGCAATGGCCGCCATCGTCACCCGGGCACGAGACACCGGCCTCACCTACCAGCCACGGTCCGAGCCCACGTGGATCCCAAGTCCAGCCACCGGCCTGTCGGACCTCACGCTCGAAGCGTTCCCGGTGCACAAGGAGGGCTCCATCGTCGCCACCGGCATATCGACCTTCGCCCGGGTGCGGAACGGTGAGTTGGAGCCATTCCAGGCCACACCGAAAGGCCAGGCGAAGGAGTTGCGCGCGCTGTGCGGGCTGCGCGACACCCTGGCCGAGGTGCTCACCCTCCAGGCCGGGAGTACCGATGACGACCTGTTCCGGAACGCACAGGAACAGTTGAACGAGCGCTACGACGACTACGCCGCCCGCTACGAGCCCATCAGTCGCTTCACCAGCTACGAGACGGGAAGAATCGACGCAGAGTCCGGTGAGGCGATCTTCGGCCGGCGGAACCCGAAGCTCGGCGGGTTTCGCACCGACCCGGACTTCCCGTCCCTCCTCGCCCTCGAAGTGTTCGACACCGAGACCAAGTCGGCTAGCAAAGCAGCGATCTTCTCCGAACGGGTAGTCGGACCCCGGGAGGTGAGAGGACGAGCCGACAGCCCCGAAGAGGCAGTCACGATCTGCCTCGACGAAACGGGATCGGTCACCTTGGATCGGGTGGCCGCCCTGCTCGGCATCGAAGCCGTCGATGCCCGGAACCGTCTCGGGACCCTGGTCTTCGACGACCCACTGAGCGATCAACTCGTCCCTGGCGCCCGGTACCTCTCGGGCAACGTGCGAGTGAAGCTCCGCGGAGCAGAGGCAGCCGTCGCCGATGACACTCGGTTCGCGCCGAACGTGGCTGCACTCCAAGCAGTCCTCCCCGACGACCTACTGTCCGAGGAGATCGACGCTCGGCCCGGAGCCACCTGGATCGAGCCCACCGACGTAGCCGCGTTCGTCCGCGAGGCCCTTGGCGCCAGCCAGGTAGCCGTCGAGCACATCGAAGTCACGGCCACCTGGACCATCGCCGTGCCGACCTGGCAGAAGCAGAGCGTAACCATGACGTCCGCCTGGGGTACCGACCGGCTCGATGCCGTGAACCTGCTCACCAAATCGCTCAATCAGACCTCGGCCGTCGTCTACGACCCCGACGGGGACGGCGGACGGGTGTTCAACCCGGAGGCGACGCTCCTGGCCAGGGAGAAGCAACAGGTCCTCTCCGATCGCTTCGCCAGGTGGATCTGGGAGGACGAGAGCCGATCCGAGCGGCTGACTACCCGTTACAACGAGCTGTTCAACTCGGTCGTCCTACCCACCTGGGACGGTAGCCATCAGTCGTTGCCCGGTTTGTCGTCCGCGTTCCGGCCGCACCAACACCAGCTGGATGCGGCGTGGCGATCGGTGCAGGAGCCAGCCGTGTTGCTGGGACATGCGGTCGGTGCGGGCAAGACCGCGACCATGGCGATCGCCGGAATGGAGATGAAGCGCCTCGGGCTCGTCTCCAAGCCCGCCTATGTCGTCCCAAACCACATGTTGGAACAGTTCAGCGCCGAGTTCATCCAGGCCTACCCGTTGGCAAACGTCCTGGTGGCGACTAGGGACGCCACCGCGGCGGACGCCCGGAAGGAGTTCGTGGCCAGGTGCGCCACCGGAGACTGGGACGCCGTGGTCATCACCCACGACGCCTTCGTGCGGATCCCGGTCTCCAAGGAAGCCGAGACGGACTATCTCGACTCCCAGGTGAGCGCCTACCGGACTGCCCAAGCCCAGTCGACGGCCGAACACGGACTCAGCGTGAAAAAGCTGGAAGCCGCCATCATCCGGATGGAGGAGCGGATCAAGGAGTCCCGAGAGGACGGACGGCGACTCGACGGGGTGACATTCGAGGAGACCGGGGTCGACTACATCTTCTTGGACGAGGCCCACGTGGCGAAGAACCTGGCCTTCCCCACCCGCATCCAGGGCGTGGGCGGCTCAGGATCGAAGCGCGCCATGGACATCGAACTCAAGCTGCGGGTTCTACGGGAGCGTCACGGTGACCGGGTTGCCACATTCGCTACCGCCACGTTCGTAGCCAACTCCATCTCCGAGCTCTACGTCATGCAGCGCTACCTGCAGCCCGATGCCCTCGCGGCAGCCGGCATCGCCACCTTCGATGCCTGGGCTGCGAACTTCGGGAGGACCGTGACCAACCTGGAGCTTGCCCCTGACGGTGGCAGCTACCGGATGAAGGACCGCTTCGCCCGGTTCGCCAACGTCCCCGAACTGGTTTCGATGTTCTCCGAGGTGGCCGACATAAGGACTGCCGAGCAGCTCGCCCTTCCGACGCCGAATCTCCTTGGCGGCCGTGCCGAGGTGGTGGTGGTCCCACCTTCCGATCGCCTCCTCACCTACGTGGAGAGCCTCGTCGCTCGGGCCGAAGCCGTCTCCCGCGGTGCCGTACGGCCGGAAGAGGACAACATGCTGAAAGTGACCGGCGACGGTCGAAAGGCCGCCCTCGACCTCCGCCTCGTCGGGCTGCAACCCGACCCCGACGGCGGGAAGATCGGCGCAGCGGCGGAACGGATCAGTCGCATCTGGGTCGACAACAAAGACCGTGAGTACCCAGAGCAGGGAACGCGCCGCGGGGCGCTCCAGTTGGTGTTCTGCGACATTGGTACCCCCCGACGCGAGTGGAACGTCTACGACGAGCTGAAGTCCCAACTCATCGACCGCGGCGTGCCGCCCGAGGCCGTGCGCTTCATGCACGACGCGAAGAACGACCGGGAAAAGGCCGAACTGTTCGCGCAATGCCGATCAGGATCAGTGGGGGTATTGATCGGATCGACAGAGAAGATGGGTGTGGGAACCAACGTGCAAGCCCGTGCGGTCGCCCTTCACCATGTGGACTGCCCCTGGAGGCCGGCCGACATCGAGCAACGGGAAGGCCGCATCCTCCGCCAGGGGAACCTCAACCGAGACGCAGAAATCCTCCGCTACGTCACCGAGTCCAGCTTCGACGTCTTCATGTGGGGAACCGTCGAGCGCAAGGCTGGCTTCATCGCCCAGGTCACCCGGGGAGACGCAACCCTTGCCCGCCAGCTAGACGACGTCGGCGAGCAGTCACTGAGCTACGGCGAGGTCAAGGCACTCGCTACCGGCAATCCGCTCATTATGGAGAAGGCAGGTGTGGATTCCGAGGTGGCGAAACTCCAACGCATGGCATCGGCCCACGCAGGCGAACAGCGCCGCCTGTCCAAGACGATCGCTGGCTCTGGTCCCACCATCGGACGGCTTCAACGCGACATGGCCAGAATCGAACGCGCATTGGCGCTCCGAACGGACATCTCCGGCGACGCCTTCCGAGCCACCATCACGGGTGTTACTTGTGAGAAGCGCGCCGATGCCGGCGATCGCATCAAAGCTGCACTCATCGATGCCCGATATCGGCACGGGGAAACCATTGGCATCGGGAACCTGGCCGGGCTCGACCTCGCGATCACCGTCAAGGGCGAGATCGGGGAGGACGAACTCCATCTCTTCTTCCCCGACGCCCCACTCCACCCGACTGTGATCGGTGCTGCCGATATCGAGCGCGAGCATCCCGTGGGTCTCGTGAGCAGGCTCGCCAACCGGCTCGGAGATCTTGAAGAGCGGCTAACCGACGACGTACGGGAACTTGGCTCCGCCACAGCAAACGCCGAGCAGGCCAGCGCGATGATCGGCCGCCCATTCGACCAGATGCCCCGACTTGTAGCCCTGCGGAACCGGCAAGCCGAGATCACCGAAGCCTTGACGCCGAAGCCGGCTCCGGAAACGGAGCCAGGGTCGGCGAGCGCTTCCATTTCCGAGGAAGAACGCCGAGCCCAAGGACCCGATTGTATTGACCATGAGGTGGCCAACTCGCGGGTCACTGCGTTTCCGACTTCAATCGGGGATGCCCTTGTCATGGCGCGGGCTAGCGATACCTCTTTGACACGCCACCACGGCCGATCTCCGTCCTTGTCTCCGTCCGATCTCGGCCGGTAGCCCGGATCCATGCCGTTCGTCGCACAGCAAATGAAGTGCTGGCCCGCATGAGCGGGAGCCAATGGACTACTTGCCACGCGCATGCATCTCGCGAAGTCCCAGCCATTGGTCGCAATCGAGAAATGGCTGATCTGCAGTTCGGTCGCACGGATCATTGCGATTGGTCTGGTGGTCACGTCGGTGGGACTACCGTCGGAACGTGGACAACACTGACTACGCTGGATTTAACTGGCATCGCTGGTGGTATCCAGCCGAGCAGGTGGTGCCCCTTCTGGATGGCCTTCTCGCCGAGCCGAACTCGGTCGAACGATTCGTTGTTGGTCCCGCAATCGATGACCTGAGCCACATTGCAATTGGACCGAACGATCTAAAGGCGAGTGCTCGGCACGGGGGCGGCGGAGCAGGACTGCTTGCGAGCCCAGGAGAGACAGGGACAAGGTAGCGTCTACCCAATGCAATTCACCGTATTGCCAGTTCGCGGGAGTCCCCCTTCAGGGTCTCGCGCGCAGGCGTTTCTCCAAACAGACAACTGGGATGATTACACCTACAAGACCCAATTCGCTCTGACCTACGTTGACCAGGAGGGTGAGCGGCACTACATCGGTCAGGTCAAAATCGCATCAGTCGACATGGGTTCCGGCCACGCACGGACAGAACTGCCGCCGACGTTCGAACGCCTTTCTCCAGAATATTTTGCGCTTGGCCAAAGTGATGCTTATTACGTCAGGCTAAGGGAACTTGGCTCTCTCGGAGACGAGATTCTGAGGGATCTCCGAGACATCGCACTCGACCTCGAATTGTTCGATCGCGCATTGGAAGAGAACGTTACGGGCACGTCACTTCTCAGGAATGTCACGACAGCCAGCGTCCGAGGGCAGCTGAACCGCCTCGCGAATGGTGGTGTTCGTCTCACCCAGTATTCCTTTGAGTACGCCTTGGCATCTAGTCGTAAGGATGTGAAGCAGCCTCGACTCTCATTTGAAGTGCACCCCAATTCTCAGCCCCCCACCAACATCCACGTACTTATTGGACGAAACGGGGTCGGCAAGACCCACTTGCTTCACGACATGATCGGCTCCTTAGCCGACGAGTCTGGTACTGAGGAGTTCGGGGTATTTGAGTCCGAATCCGATGACACCGCTGATGAGCTGTTTGCGAATCTAGTCTCGGTTTCGTTCAGCGCTTTCGATCGATTTGAACCATTACCGGACAGGCACAATAAGGCCGACGGCCTCAGATATTCATACGTAGGGCTAAAGAGAGTTCGCAGGCCGAAAGACGAAGAGCCTCCTCCACCGAAGTCGCCCGAGGAGTTGGCAGGAGAGTTCGTCAAGAGCGTTCGACTCTGCCGTCAGGGACCCCGCTCCAATCGGTGGCTGCACGCACTCAAGTCGCTTGAAGCCGACCCCATCTTCCGGGATGCAGATATTGCATCACTCGCTACCGAGAACGAAACCGACACCAAGGTGTCAAGACATTTCGAAGCCCGAGCTCGCAATCTCTTCGTTAGGCTCAGTTCCGGCCACAAGATCGTTCTTCTGACCATAACAAGACTGGTTGAGACCGTTGAGGAGCGTTCACTGGTCTTGCTCGACGAGCCTGAAGCCCACCTTCATCCTCCCCTGCTAGCAGCCTTCGTGAGATCCCTTTCCGATCTGATGACAGATCGAAATGGCGTAGCGATCATTGCGACACATTCGCCAGTGATACTCCAAGAGGTGCCTCAACATTGCGTTTGGAAGATCCGCCGCACGGGGGCCGTAACTAATGTCGACCGACCGGATATCGAGACGTTTGGTGAGAACGTGGGAACTCTCACCCGAGAAGTGTTCGGACTTGAAGTCACCGATTCAGGCTTTCATCGGCTCTTACAAAAGTCAGTCGATGAACACACATCTTATGAACGGGTCGTCAATGAGTTTGGCGGCCAGCTCGGAGGGGAGGCGCTCGCACTCCTACGGTCGATGCTCGCGGGTCAGCTCCCAGACACACGAAACTTCTGATGCGGACGGTAGATCGCCCAGAGACAGGCGCCGGTGCTGCTTTCTCACTCTGCATTCAAAGAGTTAAGAGCGCAGAACTCAAGGCACGTCTGACAGCCATCAAGCCTGATGTCGAGGCAGCCGCTGAAGATTACGCACTTCATGCGGAGAGCGAAAGCCTCCAACTGTGCTCGGCTCACACGTCGGTCGGCTCTGTTAGCGCAGCTGAACTCAGCAACGTCTACACCGGTCGCATGGCGAAACTCGGCGCACCAGGACGGATTCTGTACGACGAGCTACTTGCTTCGCCCAAGGGCGGTATCTGCCCCTTGTGTGGACACAGACAGGTTGGCACCCTGGACCACTTCCTACCCAAAGAGTCCTTTCCTTCGCTCGTGGTTGCGCCCGACAACCTGATTCCAGCCTGCTCTGACTGCAACAAGACGAAGCACAATCACGTGCCGACACTTCCGAGCGAAGTGACAATCCACCCGTATTTCGATGACCTTTCGGACGATACGTGGCTTGAGGCAAGGGTGATTCAAACGAAGCCAGCCGCAGTTTCGTTTCACGTTGCTGAGCCTCTGGGCTGGAGCAGCCTCATGGCCACGCGAGCGCGGTATCACTTTGATCTGTTCAAGTTGCCCTCGCTTTACTCGGCTCAAGCTGCCAGCGAATTGTCAGGAATCCGGTTTGCACTGGCCACTGTCAACGGTTCCGATGGAGCGGACGGCGTGAAGAGGCATCTGACACTTCAAGCCAAAAGCAGAAGACGAGCGAGTAGGAACTCCTGGCAGACAGCTACTTATCAAGCTCTTGCCGATTCTCCGTGGTTCTGCGCTGGAGGATTCACTTAGATCCACCCTCGATCGATGCGCCAGATCTCGGCCGCTTGTCGCCCCAGAAGCGGCCGTCGGACAGGGCACTCAATCTCCGTTGTCCTGGGCGACCGCCAAAGTCTCGAGTCAGACGTTGCCGGTTCACCTATGGCGACCTCGGTGGTGAGGAGATCGTGACCTGCCCCCGAGCTGGCCATCCGACAGATCCCGAAGCTCTGTGAGTAAGTCGCAGAATGCGGTAGGTCGGACCATCAGGATCAGACGTTCGCACGTCCTCACGCCTGTGTCATTCGAGAGCCCAACCGCTTGGGCCGGCAAGACCTAGGCGCTGGCACGCGCTCCAAGGCAATTGGCCGAGAATTGGGCGCCCCCTGACGGCTCAGAGCCCCCGGATCGCAGCCAAGACTGCATCAACTGAGCCACTTGACTTCAGCAGTTCACGTGAAATGCGCACTGGTGCTATCGTTCGACACATGGCACTCATTGATCTTCCCGAAGAATTCGAAGCCCTCAGCCAAGCGACGGTGGGAGCGATCCGGCGAGCCTACGAGGTCAACGCAGAACGGCATGACCCCTCGATTGGCGACGATGCCGTGGTGTTCGGCATCGGCATCTACCGAAATTCCTGGTTCATGTTGGAGGAGGAGATCGAATCGCTTGAGCATTGGGCCAGCGCCCGTCCCTTGGGTTCACTTGTCATTACCGGAGCCGGTCTGCGCGTTCACGTCTATCGCCACGGACAGAACGCCGACGTGGATCTTGACAGCTTCAGACTCGACGACGAACGAGCGAGCGAGACCCAGCGTTTGATCGCCGTGTCCAACACATTGCAGATGACGTTGCCGGGCTTGGAGCCACCAGTTGAGGAAACGGGGTCAATCGATCACGACCTACCCGAGTTGGTGGTAGTGCACGCCGGGAACGCAGAGGACGGCTGTTGCGGCATCTGGATCGGGACGCCAATCGCATCGGAAGAGGGAACCGGCTCACCCTGGGGATGGGTCGAACCTCTCTGGCTGGCTGAGCCTGGTGAATCGGGGCTGTCCACAACCGGGCCGAAGGCACCACGCACTCCACGGCACTACGAGCTTCCCGAGCCAGCCATCGCACTGGAGCACGTTGTAGAAGTTGGGACGGAGACTAAGTGAACGAGCGGCATCTGGAAACCGCGTCTGACCTCTTCGATCCAACTCGTCTCCGCATCGCCCGACAGGCTGCCATGCTGCAGAAGAAGGACCTCGCGGAACGCGTAGGTGTCTCGGCGGGAGCCGTCTCGCAATACGAGAGCGGGAGTTCCTCGCCCAGTCCTAAGACCGTCGCTGCCCTGTCTCTCGCGTTGGGCGTTCCGAGTGGATTTTTCACCAGCGATAGGCCACTCGGCACAGCACCGAATGCCACAGCACACTTCCGTAGCCTTCGGTCCACGAGCAAGCAGGAGCGAGACCGAGCCTTCGCCCACGCGTTATTGACGTGGGAACTTGCCCGGGTGATAGAGCGCTACGTACGCCTGCCTGAGTTCCGACTTCCGATGGATTTGAGCATGAGGCCCGATGACCCACCATCGATCGCCGAGGAGGCGGCACTACATGCCCGGGCCGAATTGGGCCTAGGTACAGGTCCGTTGCCGAATGTGGTTCGCCTACTTGAGTCTCGGGGGGCCATCTGCACCCGACTGCCAGCTCGCACTCGGCGAGTCTTTGCATTCTCCTGTGACTTTCCCACTCGAGCCGTAGTCGTACTTTCTACGGAGCGATCGCACAGGGCAGCTGGCCGATTCGATGCGGCACACGAACTTGGACACTTGCTGCTACACCATGATGAAGAACCCGGAACGCATGCCGTAGAGCGTCAGGCCAACATGTTTGCATCAGAGTTCTTGGCACCTGCAAGTGAGATTGCCGACCTACTTCCGATGACAGTCGACTGGAAGCGACTCATGGGCCTGAAGGAAACATGGGGAATCTCCATGCAGGCACTTCTCTACCGCGCACGGTCTCTGAAGATCATGCCTGAGCACACCTACCGTCGAGCCGTCACTGAGCTCAATCGGCGGGGATGGCGAAGGGCTGAGCCTGGCGACGATGGCCAAGCAGAAGAGCCGATCATCCTGAGGAAAGCCATCGAGATGATGGCCGAGAAGGGTCGTACCTTGAACGACCTCTCCACCGAGAGTCGGCTCTCGATCGGCACCATCGAGATGATCGCTCCCCCAGACGAGCGACCCACGGTCGATCTGAATTCATTCTGAAATGGCAGCGCGTACACGTCACTCCGATGCCACCTTCAGCCATGCAGCGGGAATCCAGCGAGAGGCTGGCGCTAATTGGTTCAACCCAACGCTGCACACCGATACCGAATTCTTCATCGACCCCTTCCTCATGTTCGATGCAAGCGGTCCGCCGTGGAACGGCATCCATGACCGATTGATCGACTTTTTCAACTGCGCCATGGAGCATGTCGTGGCGTCAGACGGAAACCGGTTGTCGGTGGAATGGGAGCGAGCAGCAGCAATGTTCAGCTTCCCCGAGCCACCGCAGTTCTGCCTCGGCTACGGAGCGAAGACAATATTTGGCTCTGGCTCGGGAAGGAGCCTCGGGACCGGGATGCTGGAAGCAGCGCTCCGGGCGATCCGCGCTGGAATCCATTCGATTGATGATTTTGGGGAGCTCATGCTCTTTGGCGAGCATTTCGGCCATGATCGAATCAGCGACATGGTGTGCAACATCGCCAAGGACGACTTTGCGACGTACACGCAAGGGATAGCCGAGCGGTACGACCTCGAATTGACCGAAGTCCGGATTCCTCACCTCGGATACGACTTCCAACACGACCGATGGCGACGCGGCAAGGTATTGCTCCCAGCCAATCCGTGCTGGACCCCGAATCCTGGCGTGCTTCTCGTCCCGGAAGAGTTTCTGGACGAACTGCCAAAGATGGATGACGCATCGTTCTGGGACTGGGTCTACTCAAATGAGAACGAGCAGCTGCGAAAGGATCTTGGGTACGAGATCACCAGGGGCCTGGACAAAAAGGCAATTCTCTCCATGGCCCGGCATCGCCCGAGTCTTGCCCAGAAGTACGGCGTTCGCTACGCCACTCACTACCGGGACGCACCGCCGCGGCCATACAACTTCGGCCGAGATCCGAGTTTCAAACTGACTCCGTTTGCCGCTGGCGAACAGTTCGCGGATATCGCCACACTCGCCGTTCCAAGCGAAGAGGGAGAGTTCTGCGATTTTGTCAGCAGTCTCATTGATGAGTTCAAGTGGGCGGTCGAGGAACGCGGAATCTGGAAGAGCTTCTGGTCAAAGGACCTCCCCCGCCAAGAGCCCGATGCTCAGCGATTGTTTCAGATGTGCGTACTTCGAGCCTGCAAGGCCGCAGACATTGACATCAGTCCAGAGACGAACGCTGGCAGTGGCGCCGTCGATTTCAAGTTCTCCGCGGGCTGGAAGCGCCGAGCCCTGGTCGAGTTGAAGTTTGCCAAGAGCACTTCGTACTGGGACAACCTCACGGAGCAAACCCCGACCTACATGAAGGCGGAAGACATCTCCTGCGGTTACATCATCGTGATCCAACACGCTGATGAGCACTGTGCCTCGGAATTTATCGATCGGTCCACAGCAGTCGTGGAGCGGGTGGCCAAGGAAGCACACCGCAGCTATCGGATCGTCTTTGTTGACGTTCGGGAGAAGCCCTCTGCATCCAAGCGCAAGGCCAACGACTAGCCAGGCTGCTCGGATGCCTCCGCTGGCCCGGCTGACGCCATGATGTGGGTGGCCGACTCAGGCATGCTCCTCGCGTAGCTGAGCACTGCCCACTCTCTCGGCGTCGGGCAGAACGCGGTGGCCGAAAGGCCGGAGCATCCCAGCCGTTAGTGAACCAAGGATGACCCGACCATCGGGCGACCTGCCAGGGTTGCGGCGTAGTGCTCGACGGACGGAAGCGCACTTGGTGCGGCGAAGCATGCCGGTCACGAGGAAGGTTGACGGCTCCGCAATCTGAGGACTGAATTCGGTCATGCAGAGCTTCGACATCCACCCCGGCCAGGAGTACGGCTATCGGGACTCACCCAAGCGCCGAGAC
>Ga0208079_1000308_pt1 | contig 27198 bp, 22 predicted proteins | sample NGESurdeep092012_5_FD_184474 | JGI IMG/M metagenome (GOLD analysis project Ga0208079, IMG submission 184474) | Arctic peat soil microbial communities from Barrow, Alaska - NGEE Surface sample 210-2 deep-092012 (SPAdes) | ecosystem: Environmental > Terrestrial > Soil > Wetlands > Peat ... | reverse complement strand
CCCCGGGTAAACGAGGAAAGCAACTGGGCTGCGTCATCTCCGCAGTAGCGGTCGGGCTCGAAGGATCCCACAAACGAAGCGATGGTCTCGATGGCCCGGATAAGAGCAGCACTGGTGGGCACTGCGTGGGTGGGCACTGCGTGGGTGGAGGCTCTCGTGGTGGGTTCTCTGTGGGTGGCCAACGCCATGCACCCCATGATGACAGGAGGGTGTATTGCTCGGTCAGAAGGGGAAGGGCCGGGCAGGGGAAGTGCAAGGGCCGGGCCCAAAAGGACGTGCCGCGCGATACTTCGACGGTGAGTGATTGGGGCGAGAACCTGTACGGAGATCCGTGCCATGAGTGCGGTTTTGACTGGGCCATCTCCCACGACGAAGCGATCAAGTCGGTAGTGAACACGCCTCGTTCGTGTGCCCAGGTGCTTGCCGATGCCGATGCTGATGGGTCTGAGAGGGATCCGGAACTGACATGGTCAGTTGGTGCCTACATCTGCCATGTGGGCGACAACATGCGGATTTGGGCGGAGCGATTGGCAGGTGTCTGTCGGGGGGCTTCTTCCGTGGTCGCTTCCTACGATGAGGGACTTCTGGCCGTGGCGAGGGCATACGAAGGGATAGCGATCGAAGCGGCGATGTGGTCACTCGAACGGGCAGTCGAAGAGTGGAAACGGGCGGTCGAGGAGGCTTCTGTAACCGATATTGTCCTTGTCCACCCTGACAGGGGTCAGCAGAGCCTTGTCGATGTGGTCCGATCCAACGCCCACGACGCCTTTCACCACCAATGGGATATACAGCGATCGATTCGGGCTGGGTCTCGATCGTGACTCACGAAGGGCGATTGACGGATGTGTCGAAGGTCTGCCCCGAGCTCAGGACAGCCTCTCGGTGGGTAGCCGCTCAGCGGGCTGTCGTCGGAGTGACAGGGGGGACCAGCGGCGCCTGGGGTGCATAGGTGGCGTCGTTCACCGGACCGGGCACTTGTGCCCCTCCCGCCGTGGGCACCTCGACGGAGGTGCCGGCGATTTCGAAGATGACACCGGTAATGCCTGGCTGAGCCATGGCGGTGAATACCACTTGGGAGATAGCCAGAATTTGATTGGGCCCCACCACCTGCACCGGGCTGGTGGTGAAGTTGATGGTGGCAATCCCATTGACTTCCGTCGCAACAACATCATTGGGTTTGCCGGTTAGAAAGCTCTGGAGACCGGTCGCTGACTCTGCGGAGGTGGGACCTTCGAGAAGAGCACCAAGTATCTGAGTGAGGTTTGCCGGGGGTGCGACATTCCGCAAAACTGGAGAGACATGCTGGGTCGGAGCTACCAGGTAGATCGGTTCGGAAACGGATGCGACCGGAGGGGCCGTGACCATGGTTGTGGTGGGGGAGCTGGGGTTGAGGAGATCAAAAGGCACTGCTCTGGTCGGGATCGTTGAGGGGACGGCTTCGGTCGGAATACCGCACGAGGCCGTCACAATCGCCGTGAACAGGATCAACCCCACGACTCCGAATCCGACCCGACGACGAAGGTGACTCACCGTAGGATCCCTCGTGCACTGCCACTGCCACTGCCACTGCCACTACCACTACCACTACCACTACCACTGCCACTGCCACTGCCACTGCCACTGCCACTGCCACTGCCACTGCCACTGCCACTGCCACTGCCACTGCCATCGCCACTTCCATCGCCACTGCCACTGCCACTGCCACTGCCACTGCCATCGCCACTGCCACTTCCATCGCCAGCGGTAAGAGGCAGTTCGACGACGAAACGCGCCCCACCCGAGGCCGCGTCTTCTATTCGGACAGAGCCGCCGTGAAGGCGCACATGTTCGGCCACCAATGACAGGCCAAGCCCGGTACCATCGCCCGACGCTCGTTGACCCGAGCGAGTGCCGCGATAGAAACGTTCGAAAAGGTCTGCTCGGTCGGCGAGTGGAACCCCGGGACCATGGTCCTCGACGATCACGCGGATGGAGTTGGCGCCTTGGCCGGTTCCTGGTGGGTCGCGATCAACGATGACCCGGGTCACCCCACCGGCATAAAGCGTTGCATTGTCGACAAGGTTGGCCATGATCCGCTCGAATCGACGCTTGTCGACTCGAAGCCGTAAGCCATCGACGCCGGGGGCTACCTCCACCGGATATACCGGTTCAATTCGCCTCCCGTCCTCTCCGATCGGCGACGTGGCTGTCACCGCTTGACGCACCAGTTCGCCCGGATCCACTTCGTCGAGTGAAAGTTCCGCCGATCCGGCATCGAATCTCGAAATCTCCAAAAGATCGTCCACCATCCGCTTGAAACGCTGAAGATCCCCGTCGAGTAGCGAGAGCGCCCGCTGAGCCCGGGGATCGAGTTCATCCCGGTGGCCTTCAAGTACCCCGACCGACGCTGACAGGGTGGTAAGAGGAGAACGGAGTTCGTGACTGACGTCAGAAGTGAAGCGGGCCTCGCGCTCGATCCTGGCTTGCAGATTGCCGGCCATTCGATTGAATGCCGATGCCAGTTTCAGAAGATCGGCATCCTCGCCGGCTTCGACCCGGGTATCGAGTTGGCCGCCGGCAATGGCCACGGCGGCATCGGTGATGCCCACCAGCGGGCGCAGGGCGCGGCCACTGGCCCAGCGTCCGACGGCGGCGCCGGCCACGGTGGTCACCAGCGCTGCCGCCCCAAGGGCGAATGCCAGCGCCCGCAGCGTCCCCGCCAGCTCCTGAAGGGAAAAGACCTCGAAGTAGTCGGCGTGGACAGCGGGAAGTGGCACGCCCACCACCAGCTCGACTGAGCCGTTGAGCGAGAACCGTTGGGACGCCGGCTGGCCCCCGAGGACCAATGCCCGTTCCTCGGCGGGGATGGTGTTCTGGCCCACCGAAATCGACGTTGCGTACCACTGACCCTGCCAACGAAGGACCGACCTCGAACCGGGAAGTGTGTCGACAGATTCGAGCAACTGATTTACCTGGGTGCCCGGCGATCGTAATGAGTTCTGGACCAGCGAGGCGTTCACGAATGCTTGGCGTTGTACGGCCGTCTGGCGTTCATTGAGAAAGCTCTGCCGGGCAGTGAAATAGGTGATTCCGGCCAATACCGCGGACAGGGCGAAGGCTCCGACGGCGAAGGCGGCGGTGACCCGCGCCCGCAGGCCGAGCCGATTCAACAGGTGGGTACGACTCTGCGCCCCCAACGCTCAGACCGCCAATTTGTAGCCCATACCCCGGACCGTGAGGATGAACTGAGGATTTCCCGGGTCGGGCTCCACCTTGATGCGCAGGCGTCGCACATGTACATCGACCAGCCGCCCATCACCGAAGTAGTCGTAACCCCACACGCGCTCGAGGAGCTGTTCGCGACTGAGCACTTTCCCGGTATTGAAGGCAAGCTCGCAAAGCAGCCGGAATTCGGTACGGGTGCAGTGGACCTCTTCACCACCCCGCCTGACCACGCCCGCATCCGGCTCGATTTCGACATCCCCAAAGGTGAGGACTGAGGCACCCGTTTCGGTTGGTCGGCTTCGCCTGAGCAGGGCTCGGATACGGGCGGCCAGTTCCTTGGCCACGAACGGCTTGGTGACGTAGTCGTCGGCTCCGGCTTCGAGACCGGCCACCACGTCATGGGTATCCGACCGGGCAGTGACCATGATCACCGGGACCGTGCTCTGTTTGCGAAGGGCGCGACAGGTTTCAAAACCGTCCATGCCCGGCAGCATGAGATCGACGAGGACCAACTCGGAGGGGTCGTTGGCGAAATGGGCGACAGCGTCTTCACCGCTGGCCACGTCATCAACCGTGTACCCCTCGTCTTCGAGGGCAAGACGCATGGACAGTCGGATCCGTTCGTCATCCTCGACGACCAGGATGCGGCTCATCCGATGATCATGGCACGACAGACCAGCCTCGGTGGACCGGTCGGTCGTCTCCGGTCAGCTACCGATCCAGACCTGGGTCGGCCAGATCACCCCACTGATCATCCCGAAGGCTTTTCCGCCCCCTGGCAATGTCGGATTGTCGAAGTTCTGAACCTTGGGTTGGGCGCCGACCGACCACACGGCTCGATCGGTCCAGATGTAGGGGATGTCCTTCCCCATCAAGGAGGCCACCTCTTGATATGCGGCGGAACGCGCCGCCGGATCGGCGGTCTGGCGTCCCTTCTGCAGGGCAGTCTCGATAGCCGGGTCGGTGTTACGTGCCATATTGATGGAGAAGACCGGGTTGATCTGGGTCGGGCTCCAGAAGATGTAGTTGAGGTCGGGGTCGATGGCCCCGAACTGGCGCCACACCTGGGCCTCAAACCCGCCGAGCAGCGCGGAGTTGATGATCTGTGCCTGCTGAACCGGATTCAGGGTGGTGGTCAATCCCACACCGTTCAGCTGTTGCTGCAGGTATTGGGCAATTTTGGTGGTGAACGGATCGGGCACGTGGTTGAGGTTCACCGTTACCGGCGAACCGGTGGACTGCTGCACCTGCTGGACCAGTTGCTTGGCCTTGGTCACGTTGTAGGCCGGATATCCGTCCGGCGCATAGAAGGGTGAGCCGGGTACGAAGGGACCGTTGGAGGTCGGGTTGACGCCCGAGTCGATTACCTGGGAGTACTGTTTCGAGTCGATTGCCATGGCCGCGGCCTGGCGCACCAGCGGGTTGTTGAACGGTGGCTTGGACAGATTGAGAAGCAGGCAGGCCATGTCGGGCTCACCGGCCACGTGGGTCGAGTCGTCGATATACCCCAGCGATGAATTGGAACGCAGGCCTTTGGTCACCACCGATGCGGATGAGTGGATGATGTCGACACTCCCGGACATCAGGCTGTTGAGCAGCTGGTCACTGTCGGGAATGGGCTTGTACTGGATGGTGTCGAGGTAGGGGTATCCCGGCCGCCAGTAGTGGGGGTTCTTGGTACCGGTGAAGTGGTCATTGGGGACCCATTCGCCAAAGACGAACGGCCCGGTACCGACCGGGTTCATGGTGCCATTCTTGTTCTTCAACATGCTGGGGGCGGCGATGAATGCGATCTGACCGCCTATCCCGCCGCACAGGTAGTAGTTGAACGGTACCCACGGGGTGTGCATCGTGACGGTCACCGTCATCGGATCGGCGACGGCGATGGTGGCTATGTTTGTCACCGCCGGTCCGGTCAGAATCGATGCCTTGTGGGCGTTGAAGTTGTAGGCGACGGCGGCAGCATCGCAAGGGGTGCCGTCATGGAAGACGATATTGGGACGCATGACGATGGTCCACACCGTGTAGTCGGCGTTCGGGGTGATGGACTTGGCCAGATAGGGCTGCACGCTCCCGTCGGCAGCGATGGCCGCCAGTGGGTCGAAGACGGTGCGGGCGTAGAGGATCCCGGTGCTGTCGTAGGTGGCGGTGGTGGGATCGAACCCCTTCTCTTCGGCTTCGACCCCGAAGATCAGTTTCCCACCGGGCTTGGGAGTGGCGGTCGAGACTCCGTTGGAGTGAGAACCGGAACCGGTGGATGTTTTGGTGCTGGACCCGGAGCTACATGCCTCCAGAAGCCCACCGGAGGCGCCGATGGCGACGATCCCCGCTCCGGTAACAGCCCCACGGGCCAAAAACGAGCGTCGGTCAATGCGCTCAGCCATGTTTTCCCCCTGAAATCGTGGTGATGACAATGTGACGTCGAATGTCCTATCACCTTCGGGTACGAGAACGGGGATAACCAGGGTTTGGCGTCGGGGTACGGGTACTGTTGGTCGTATGTCGTGGGAACTCGATGCCTTCCATCTTTCGCTGGAAGGAATGTCCCCGGCATCGGTGAAGGCCTACCGCGCCGACGTGGACGGATTCGTCCAATGGGCCGGTCGGGGTGGAGCTAGCGGACCAAGCGACGTGAGTCGGCTGGTGTTGCGCCGCTACCTCGCCTACCTGGCCACCCGCCGTTACGCCAAAGCATCCATCGCCCGGAAGGCGGCATCGCTCCGCTCGTATTTCCAGTGGTGCCTTCGCCGGGAGTTGATCACCACCGATCCTTCTGCCCGGCTCTCGGCTCCGGCGCCGGACTCCCGGCTTCCCCGGATTCTCGGTCAGTCTGAGATCGGTCAGCTGCTCGATCCGGGCGTGAACCCGTCTCAGACCGCCAATCCGAAGGTGGCGCCGACCCGCACGATGCCTCCCGAGATCAATCGTCGCGACGATGCCGTCCTGGAATTGCTCTATGGCAGCGGACTGAGAGTGGCTGAACTGTGCGGCCTCGACCTCGATGATATTGATCTCCACCGCCGGGTGGTCACCGTGATCGGAAAGGGCTCGAAGCAGCGTCAGGTATTAATGCACGAACGGTGCGCGGTGGCGGTGCAGCGATGGATCAAAGACGCGCGAGCACTCATGTCCCGTCCAACCAGTCCCCGGGATGCACTCTTCTTTAATGCCCGCGGAAATCGGCTGGGCCCACGAGACGTTCGGCGATTGCTTGACCGGCGATCGCCAGTTCCCACCCACCCCCACGCCCTGCGTCACACCTTTGCCACCCATCTGCTCGATGGAGGGGCGGATCTCCGAGTTGTCCAGGAACTGTTGGGTCACGCAAATCTCCAGACCACGCAGGTCTACACTCATGTCAGCAAGGACCGGTTGCTTGCTGTCTATGGAGGAACGCACCCGCGAGCGTAGGGGGAGTATTGGCCTCGCTCACTGAGACGAATGACCACGGTGTCGAAGGTCATGGTGTCGCGGGCCAATGGACGGCGTACAAAAAATCGGGGACTCGTGAGCTTCGCGACCAGTTGATCGTGCATTACGCACCGTTGGTGAAGTTCGTGGCCGGGCGAATATCGGCCGGGCTTCCGCGTTATGTCGATGGGGCTGATTTGGCCAGCTACGGCATCATCGGATTGATCGATGCCATCGAACGTTTCGACCCCGGTCATAAGGTGAAATTTGAGACGTACGCCATGCCCCGCATCAGAGGGGCCATTATCGACGAACTCCGGTCGATTGATTGGGTTCCACGCTCGGTGCGAACCATGGCCCGGGCTGTCGAGAAGTCATACGCAACGCTGCAAGCCACCCTTCACCGGACCCCCACTGACGCCGAGGTCGCTGCCGACCTGGAGATGACCGATAGCCAGTTTCGGAATGTATTGCAGCAGGTCTCACTCACCGGGATGGCGGCACTCGACCAGGTCTTTAGGGGTGGCGACCGGTCAGATCACCGTCCGTTGGGTGAAACTCTCCCCGACATTGGTGCTGGGCCCATGGCGATATTCGAGGTCAAAGAGAACAAAGAGGTGCTGATCTATGCCATCAACGAGATGGGCGATCGCGAGAAGACGGTCATCACGCTCTACTACTACGAGGGCTTGACCCTGGCCGAGATCGGGGAGATCCTCGGAGTCACCGAGAGCCGAGTAAGTCAGATCCACACCAAATCCGTGCTCCAGCTACGGTCCAAACTGGCCGACCGGCCAGAGGGGGTAGGACCCAACAGGGGTGGATCCAGTGATGGTGGTGCTGATGGCGACGGCCGGATTGTGCCTCCAGCCGTCGACGTCGAAGCCAGCTGAAGTCGCCCCTGTCACCCGGCAGATCCATGGGATCTCCCTCCCATTCGGGTCGCGAGTGGAGAAGGCACCTCCCCGGGCACTAACATTGTGCCGCCTTACCGTTCGGTAGGCACACGCGAGAAATCATCACGCACCCGGCCGCGTCTACGGTCGCCCTCTAGGGGGTGTTGTCGCCGGGGAGGACTAACCGTCAGAGGAGCAAGAACATGGCTGTCGTCACGATGAAGCAACTATTGAGTGCTGGCGTCCACTTTGGCCACCAGACCCGCCGTTGGAACCCCAAGATGCGCCGGTTCATCCTCGGCGAGCGCAATGGGATCTACCTGGTTGATCTCCGACAGACGATGAAGGGCATCGAGGAGGCGTACGCCTATACCCGTGACCTGGTCGCCGGGGGTGGAAGCATCCTCTTTGTGGGCACCAAAAAGCAGACACAGGGCCCAATCGCTGCGTATGCCGATGCCTGTGGAATGCCGTATGTGAACGAGCGCTGGTTGGGCGGCATGCTGACCAACTTCCAGACCGTCTCGACTCGGGTGAAGCGCATGAAGGAATTCGAAGCCATGGAGAAGGCTGGCGACTTCGAGGCGATGCCCAAGAAAGAAGCGCTGCGCCACAGCCGGGAACTTGAGAAGTTGCAGCGCAACTTGGGCGGCATCCGCGGCCTCAGCAAACTCCCCGATGCGATTTTTGTCATTGATACAAACAAAGAACACATTGCCGTAACCGAAGCGAACAAGCTGGGGCTACCGATTGTGGCGGTGGTCGACACGAATTGTGACCCTGATGTGATCACGCACGTGATTCCGGGTAACGACGATGCAATTCGCTCTGGAGCACTGCTCTGCCGGGTCGTCGCCGATGCCGTTGTCGAGGGTCGGTTCATCGCTGAACAGCGTCCAGCCCCCAAAGCCCCGACCCCAGCTGCTCCCGCCCCGGCGCCCGCCGCCACCTCGGCTGCTCCCAAGGCACCAACCGCAGCGCCGATACCGCCGCCGCCGTCTGCTCCTGTCGCCAGTGCGCCCGCCGCCGCTGCTGCGCCCGCGCCCGCCGCCGCTGCTCCCAAGGCACCAACCGCAGCGCCGATACCGCCGCCGCCGTCTGCTCCTGTCGCCAGTGCTCCCGCCGCCGCTGCGCCAGCCCCAGCCGCAGCCCCAGCCAGCGATGAGACTCCCGCGCCCGCCGCAGCCGCTGCGCCCGCGCCAGCCGAAGCCCCAGCCAGCGATGAGACTCCCGCGCCCGCCGCAGCCGAGGAGGCCTGATCGTGCCCGCCTTCACCGCTAAGGACGTCCAGACATTGCGCCAGTCCACTGGCGTCGGAATGCTCGATGCCAAGAAGGCCCTCGTAGAGAACCAAGGCGACTACGACAAGTCAGTGGTGTGGCTCCGCGAACAGGGCCTGGCCGGTCAGGCCAAACGGTCCGATCGCGAGGCGACCGAAGGCGCAGTGGCCATCGGTCGCTCCGGCAACGTCGCTTCAATCGTGCAGTTGCGGTCCGAAACCGACTTCGTGGCCAAGTCAGACGAGTTCAAGAACGTGGTGTCGGAACTGGCCGATCTGGTGGCGGCCAAGGGCGAGTCGGCCCTGGATGAACGAGCCTCCGACCTCGAGGATATGAGGACGCGACTGAAAGAGAACATCTCGATCGGAAAAGTCGTTCGTATCGAGGCTCCGGCCGATGGTGCAGTTAACAGCTACCTCCACCTGCAGGCAGGCCGTGGTGTCAACGCAGTGGTGGTGGCGGTATCGGGCGGATCCGAAGAACTCGCCCACGACGTTGCCGCTCACATCGCCTTCGCCCGACCGGTGTACGTGCGCCGTGACGAAGTTCCGGAGTCGGACGTGGCCGCTGAGCGCGAGACGGTGGAAAAGATTGCCCGCAAAGAGGGAAAGCCCGATGCGGCGCTTCCCAAAATCATTGAAGGCCGGCTCAACGGTTGGTACAAGGAACGGGTCCTACTCGACCAGGCCTACATCAAAGATGAGAAGCAAACAGTCGCAAAATTCCTCGGAACGGCATCAGTGACACAGTTCGCCCAGGTTGTCATCGGCGACTGAGGCCACCGTGGGAGAACGACGGCGGATCGTACTGAAGATGTCGGGGGAGGCGTTGGCCTCCTCTGCATCCGACGAGACCATTGATGCTTCCATGGTCGAACGCATTGCTGTCGAAATCGCCAGGGCCCGGGATGAGCTCGATCTCGAGCTGGCGGTGATGGTCGGTGGGGGAAACATCTGGCGCGGGACGACCGGCGCCGGCGCCGGCATGGATCGGGCCACCTCGGACACCATGGGCATGTTGGGGACGGTCATCAATGCCCTGGCTCTCCAGGATGCACTCGAGCACCAAGGACAGGTGACCCGGGTCCTCTCGGCGGTCCAGATGGCTGAAGTGGCAGAGCCGTATATCCGCCGTCGAGCCATCCGCCACCTCCAAAAGGGTCGCGTGGTGGTCTTTGCTGCCGGGATGGGGAATCCCTACTTCACCACCGATACGTCGGCGGCGCTGCGGGCGGCGGAGATCGAAGCCGAGCTCCTCTGCAAAGGGACCCACGGGGGTGTGGACGGTGTGTACACCGCCGATCCGCGGCTCGATTCCTCGGCGACCAAGTATGACGAAGTGTCGTTCATGGAAGTGGTGTCCAAGGATCTTCGGGTCATGGACCTCACCGCCATCACCTTTTGTAAAGACAACGGGCTTCCGATCCGGGTATTTGACCTGATGGGCGCGGGCAACATCATGAAAGCACTGGGTGGCGAACCCATCGGGACGTTGGTCCGATGAACAGGGAGAACTTCCTGGTCACGGGGTTCACCCGGTGTAGGGTGGCAGCGATCGCTACGCTGGTAGGCTAATGGACGACGACCTGACCGCTTTAGTTGTCGTAGATGCACAGGAGCGTATGGAAAAGGCCGTTGAGCATGCTCAGGCCGAATTCGGCGCCATCCGCACCGGGAGAGCAACGCCTGCCCTGGTTGAGCATCTGAAGGTCGATTATTACGGCACAGAAACCGAGTTGAGAGCGATGGCCGGCTTCAGTGTTCCCGAGGCACGGCTTTTGGTCATCTCCCCCTACGACAAGAGTTCGTTGGGTGCGATTGAGAAGGCGATTCAGAATTCCGACCTCGGGATCAACCCCTCGAACGATGGAACCGTCATTCGCCTTTCGTTCCCGGTACCCACCGAGGAACGACGTAAAGAGCTGGTGAAAGTGGTGAAACAGAAGTCGGAAGACGGCAGGGTCACTGTCCGTAACCTGCGTCGGACCGCCCGACACGAACTGGACGCGCTGCAAAAGGACGGCGATCTGTCGAGCGACGAACTTAAGCGGGTGGGAGAAGATCTCGACAAGATCACCCAGGTTCAAGTGGCGGCTATCGACCGATTGCTGGCCCACAAAGAGCAAGAGCTCCTCGGAATCTGAGACATGGTCGGGCCTCTGATCGGCCTTGCTCATGGGAGGGAAAATCGACGTGCACGACGGTGATGACCGGCGAGAAGGCGAAGATGAGGACGAGGTCCCGCAGGGCTTCGTCGCGGAGCGGACTGGTCCGTCGACCGACCAGGTAAGGATCGTGGGGGCGGAGGTGGCCGGTGAGGCCACCGCCGTCGTACCGGTTGTGTCTCGGGCCGACGCTCCCCCCGAGCCCGCGGGTGACGACTCGACAGAGGTGGCAGTCCATCTGACCAATGAGCCGAGCGACCCCGAGACAATGGGTCATGCGGTGCAACCACTCCTTCCCGGGGAGACCGCGGTACCCGGAGGCACACATTCGCCGCCCAAGCTTCCGCACTGGACTGAAGCTCCGACCGGACAGGTCCCCGCCGTGCTGTCCCGCGAAACCGATGAGGGCGGGGGAGGATCACAAGCAGGGATCGCCGCGCCATCCTGGCGCGAGGGTCACAGCGATTGGGTCGCTCACGAGGAAGAATTCGAGGCGGCCATGTTCGGCGACGACGAAGCTGCCCTCGGATCGCTCGATGAAACTGACCGGACCGATGTGGATCGACGCCCGTGGGAGTTCGATCTTCCCTCCTCGGGAGCGCCTGTGGTGGGCGGTTCCCGAGGTGCCGGCGCCCCCAAGCGCGGCTCGTCCCGAGGGGCCGGTGCCGACCACGCCGCGGGCGACCAAGATCTGACCACCCAGATTCCTGTGGTGCCACCGCGTTCGTCCTGGCCCGATGAGTCGGCATCGTCTGAGGGCGCCGGTGGTTCTGGCGCCGGTGGCTCTGGCAGCGGCACCGGGTCACGCGATGAGGGGCGTGACAGGGGGTTTCCCTCAAGTCGTACGACCGAAGGGTTGGACGAGCCCGACCACGGAGACGAGCCCGATGAGGTCGTCGATGACCTCCCTGGTCTTCAGAGGACCCGCCCGACCGGGACCGCCAGGGTCGGTCGCGTCCGCAAGGGCGGTATGCGGTCCAGCCGGATCAGGGCAAAACGGCCCGAGGACATTGATGCGCTGACCGATACCCCGTTGGCGGCGGAGCCTCCCGGTGCGAGCGTGACCGCCGTACCGGGCGCTGGGCGCCGCCGGGGTGGCTTGGCGGGGTTGGCCGCCGCCGACAGCGCCTCGGATCGCTCTGCCGGCCGCGCTGACAAACGGCAGAGGGGCGGATCCGAAGCCGCCACTGCCACTGAGGCCGCCACTGCCACTGAGGCCGCCACCCGCCATGCCGGCGCCGGAAGCGGCACACAGTCATACGCACACGCCGACACCGCCGACACCTCCGACGCACACACCGACGCGGGCACCGATGCCGACACCGATGCCGACACCGACGCCGACACCGACACCGACGCGGGCGGTATCCACGACGGTGCCGACATGGACGCCGACCAGAACCAGACCGACGGGCTTCTGGGCGGCGGACCTCCGCCTCCCAGGCGTCTCCGGCTGCGTCCTCGAGCCGGTGGGAACGGGGACACCCAGGTTGAAAGGCACGAGGGTGAGAGCAGCATCAGGGTAAGGGTCGCCACCGGCATCGTTGTCGCTGCAGTCGGCCTGGCCGCCTTCAAATTGGGGACGGCACCGGCGTTGGCGTTGAGCATCGTGGTGGTCACGTTTGCCGCCGGTGAGTGTTTCGGGGTGCTGCGCCGAGCCGGCTACCACCCGGCCACCCTGCTTGGCCTGGTCGGCACCGTCTCCTTGATGGTGGCGGCCTATACCAAGGGCCCGTCGGCGATCCCGCTGGTGTTGGTGCTCATCGCCGTCTTCACCCTGCTGTGGTACCTGTTCGGCATCGAGCGGGGCTCACCGATTGCCGGGAGCGCGGCCACCCTGTTCACCATTGGGTGGATCTCCCTGCTCGGCTCCTACGCGGGGTTGTTGCTCTCGCCGTCGGAATTCCCGCATCGCGAGGGCATCGCCTTCTTGCTGGGAGCGGTCATCGCCACGGTGGCCAATGACGTCGGTGCTCTGGTCATCGGCGGATGGATCGGGCGCCATGCGCTGGCCCCCAACGTCAGCCCCCATAAGACGTGGGAGGGTTGGCTGGGAGGAGGCATCTTCTCCGTCGTCATCTCGGCTGCTCTGGTCGGAGCCATTCATCCTTGGACACCCGGCCATGCCGCCCTCCTCGGGTTGGTGGTGGCGGTGGTCGCCCCCATTGGGGATCTGTGCGAATCCCTCCTCAAGCGGGACTTCAGAATAAAGGACATGGGCTCCCTTCTGCCTGGCCATGGCGGGGTCCTCGATCGGGTCGACGCCCTCTTGTTTGTGCTTCCGGCCACCTATTATCTGGTGCGCGCCCTCAATATCGCGTGAAGTTCGGGCAGGCTTAGAGGGTGACCCCCACCACTGTCAGCCTCATCGGGTCGACCGGATCCATTGGGACCCAGGCAATCGAGGTCATCGAGTCGTGCCCTGAGCGGTTCACGGTGGCCGCTCTCGGAGCTCAACGGTCCATCGAGGCTCTGGCCGATCAGGCCCGGCGATTCCGCCCCCAGGTCGTGGCCATCGGAGATGAATCATTGGCATCGGAACTGGCCCGGCTGTTGCCCTCCGGCGTCGAGGTGGTGACAGGCAGCGACGGGCTCGCCCACCTCGCCACCCTGGCCGACGTGGCCGTCAACGGCGTGGTCGGTTTTGCCGGGTTGACAGTCACCCTGGCGGCGCTCGAGGCAGGCCGCCGTCTGTGTCTGGCCAACAAGGAGTCGATCATTGCCGGTGCGCCGGTGGTGCAGCGGGCCCGGAGGACGCCCGGTGCCGAGATCATCCCGGTGGACTCGGAGCACTGCGCCATTCACCAGTGCCTGCGGGCCGGTAGCGCCCCCGAGGTAGCTCGCCTGTTGCTCACCGCCTCGGGGGGTCCCTTCAGAGGTCGCACCCGCGACGAGTTGGCATCGGTGGAGGTTGCCGAGGCGCTCACCCATCCGACCTGGTCGATGGGGCCGAAGATCACGGTGGACTCTTCCACCTTGATGAACAAGGGCCTCGAGGTGATCGAGGCCCACGAGTTGTTCGGCATCCCTTTCGACGCCATCGACGTAGTGGTCCATCCCCAGTCGATCATCCACTCGATGGTGGAGTTCACCGACGGTGCGGTAGTGGCCCAGTTGTCGATGCCGGACATGCGCCTTCCCATTGGGTACGCGCTCATGTATCCGGATCGCCTGCCGGTGCCGTTCGGCGTTATCGACTGGAAAGAGTTGGCCCGACTCGATTTTGAGGAGCCGGATCGATCGGTGTTCACCTGTCTCGACCTGGCCTACCGCGCCGGGAGAGAGGGCGACCTGGCCCCTGCCTGGTTGAATGCGGCCAACGAGGTGGCGGTGGCCGCATTTCTGGATGGTCGGATCGGGTGGTGCGCCATCGGCGACGTGGTGACCGGGACCCTCGATAGCTATGAGGTATCCACCGGCTCACCGGTGGACGCAGACGGGATGTCGAATCGCTCGGTCGAGGATGTGCTCGAAGCAGATGCATCCGCCCGCCGCGCCGCCGAACGGGTGGTCGCCACTCGGGAGCTCGCGGCATGAGGACCTCCGAGATGGCCACCGGGAGGCTCGCCGCACCGGTTCCCCCGTCTCCGGCCGAGCCGCCGCTTTTCCCCGACCGGGTGAAGTCCCCGCGACGAGCGGCGCTGGAACTGGCACTGGTTGTCGCCACCATTGTGGCGCTGACGGTGGTCACCGGGACGACGGACGTGGCCATCATCGTGGCCTGCATCATCGTCATTGTGATGGTCCACGAACTCGGGCATCTGCTGGCGGCCAAGCGGGGAGGCATGAAGGTGACCGAGTACTTTCTCGGCTTCGGTCCCCGCCTCTGGTCCTTCCGGCGGGGGGAGACCGAGTACGGGATCAAGGCGTTCCCCTTAGGGGGATACGTGAAGATCCCGGGGATGACCAACCTCGAGCAGGTCAATCCCGCCGACGAGTCCCGCACCTATCGCCAGCAGCCGTTCCATGCCCGTCTGCTGGTAGCGATGGCCGGATCGGCCATGCATTTTCTCATGGCGTTCGCGCTGCTCTGGGCACTACTCACCTTCGTGGGGGTGGCCAGTGCCAACCAGATACAGATTCAAGGGGTGTCCACCCTTGCCGGGAAGACCAGCCCGGCTGCAGCCGCCGGATTGAAGGCCGGGGACATTGTGGTGTCGGTCAACGGTAAGCCGGTCAACGGCGATGTCAACACCCTCACCAACACCATCCAGAACCATGTCGACCAAGCGGTGACAGTGGTGGTGAATCGAGGTGGCCACAAACTGAGTGTGCCGGTGACCCCGGTCAACGGTCGCTCTGCGCACCAACCGGGCGCGGACGGACCGGCCGGATCCGCGCCCTACGGGGTGATCGGTGTCCAACTCGGTTCGCCCATCGTGCGAGCCAACCCGTTCCATGCAGTGGGTTCGACGGTCGTCGATCTGGGCCACTTCACCTGGGCGACGGTGGCCGGCGTTGCCGGTCTCTTTTCCCCGTCAGGGGTCTCCGCCCGGTTCCATCAGGTGGCCAGCGCCAAAGCGGCCGGCCAGGCATCGGCCAACGGCACCCGGGTCGAATCGATCATCGGCGCGGTGGGTATCGGCGGGCAGGCCGTGAAGGCGGGCATCGGGGACACGTTGATCTTCCTCGTCTCGATCAACCTGTTCCTCGGCGTCTTCAACCTCTTCCCCATGCTGCCGCTCGATGGTGGCCACGTCGTTATCGCCGTCTACGAGAAGGTCCGGACCCGCAGCCGGAAGGTGCTCTACCACGCCGACGTGACCAAGTTGATGCCGTTCACCTGGTTGATGCTGGCCTTTCTGGGCGTACTCTTCGCCACCACCCTCTTGAACGACCTGCTGCATCCGCTGGCCAACCCCTTCAATTGATAGCTCGGATGACCCTGGCCGCAGCGTCGTTCCCATCGGTGCCTACCTGATACCAGGGCGGCACCCCTAGCATGGGGGCATGGGACAAACGGCTTGGACCACCACCGAACGGCGCCCGACCAACCAAATTCACGTAGGGGGAGTGGCCGTCGGCGGTGGTGCCCCGGTCACCGTGCAGTCCATGACCACCACCAAAACGGCTGATGCTGAAGGCACGTTGTCTCAGATCTATGCCCTGGCCGCCGCCGGTGCTGATCTGGTGCGATGCACCTGCAACGAGGAGGCGGCGGCCGAGGGCCTGGCCCGGATCGTCCCGCGCTCACCAGTGCCGATCATCGCTGATATCCATTTCCATCACGAGATGGCGCTGGCCGCGTTGGAGGCCGGCGTCCAGGGGTTGCGACTCAACCCGGGCAACCTGCGCAAGGAAGCCGAAATCAAACAGGTGGCGGCCGAAGCCAAGGACCGTGGGGTTCCCATCCGGATAGGGGTGAATGCCGGTTCGCTTCACCCGGACCTCTATAAGCGGTTTGGCGGCGCCACCCCCGAGGCACTGGTGGAGTCGGCCCGGATGGAACTGGCGTACTTCGCCGAGGTGGGCTTCGACGACGTGAAGATCTCGGTCAAGGCTTCGTCGGTCCCCCTGATGATCGAGGCGTACCGCCTGGCGTCGGAGACCTTCGACCACCCGCTCCACCTCGGGGTGACCGAGGCGGGCCCGCCCCCGGCCGGACTGTTGAAGGGCACGGCCGGCATCGCCACCCTCTTGGCCGAGGGGATCGGTGACACCATCCGCTACTCGCTGACCGCTGACCCGGTGGAAGAGGCCCGGGCCGGTCGTCAGCTGTTGGAAGCGCTCGGGCTGCGGGAGCGAAAGGGCCTGGACCTCATCGCCTGCCCGAGCTGTGGTCGGGCCGAGATCGACGTCATCGCGGTGGCCAACGCCGCTCAGGCGGCGCTCGAGAATCGCAACCTGCCCATCCAGGTGGCGGTGATGGGCTGCGTGGTCAACGGACCGGGCGAGGCCCGGGAGGCCGATCTGGGCATCGCCGCCGGCCGTAAGCGGGGCCACCTGTTCATCAAGGGAAAGATCGTCCGGGTGGTACCCGAAGACGAGATGGTCGAGGCACTGGTGGCCGAAGCCGAGAAGCTGGTCACTGAAGGCGTGGAGGCTCGACTGGCGGCCGCGGACGCCGGGGCCGAAGCCGCAGCCGAAGCTGACCGCCGGGAACTGCTCGATGCGAAAGGGGCCGACGCCAACGCCTCGGAGACCAAGGTGGAGTTGATCCGCAAAAAATACGGGGACGGCCACCAACCTTCATAAGGCCGCAGTTCGCCGGAGGGTATCGGCGTGGCCCGGTAGGATCGCCGACCATGCGCATGTCCCGGCTTCTTGTCCGCACCCTTCGAGAAGCGCCGGCCGATGCCGAGGTGGCCGGTCACCAGCTGCTGGTCCGAGCCGGGTACATCCGCCGTCTGGCATCCGGGGTGTACACGTTTTTACCCCTGGGCGTGCGGGTGTTGCACAACATCGAGCGGGTGATACGCCAGGAGCTGGATGCGGCGGGATGCCAGGAGTTGCTGCTTCCTGCCCTCCACCCCATTGAATTGTGGGAACAGAGTGGCCGTGCCGACCTGTTCGGGACCGAGGCAATGCCGGCGATGGTGGTCCACGGTCGGGGAGGAGACTTTGTCCTCGGCCCCACCCACGAGGAGGTCGCCACCGTGACGGTCGGCGCCGAGATCGAATCGTACCGACAGCTTCCGGTCACCGTGTACCAGGTTCAAGTGAAGTTCCGCGACGAGGCCCGCCCGCGATTCGGCCTCTTGCGCACCCGGGAGTTGGTGATGGCCGACGCCTACTCCTTCGACGTCGACAAAGAGGCGATGCAGCAGTCGTACGGCTCGGTCTTCGATGCCTACCTCCGGATCTTCGGACGTCTCGGTCTCGACGTCTTTCCGGTCGAGGCCCAGTCCGGCGCCATTGGTGGCGATGTGAACCACGAGTTCATGGTCCCCTCCGTGGTGGGTGAAGACCACTTCGTGCAGTGTGCCTCGTGTGGGTACGCGGCCAACGTCGAAGCGGCTGAGAGGCGGATGGAGCCGGACCTGCCTTCCGGTGGGGGTGCGGCCGCCACCGACGCAGCACCGGCGTTGGTTGACCACCACACTCGCGACCGTCCCGGCATCGCTCAGGTGGTCGCCTACTTCGCCGACCAGGGCGATCAGGGCGATCAGGGCGATCAGGAGGTTACGCCGGCCGATCTGATGAAGAGCCTGGCCATCATGGACAACGATGGCCGGGCCACCCTCCTGCTGGTGCCAGGCGACCGTGAAGCCCGGCTGCCCAACGGGTGGCGGCTCTTTGAGGACGAGGACTTCGCCAGTCATCCGTCCCTGGTCAAGGGGTACATCGGACCGGTGGGTCAACAGCAACACGGGATCCGGGTGGTGGCCGACCTCGGCATTCGCCGTGCGGGCATGTGGATGACCGGGGCAAACCAGAAGGATCACCACGTGAGCGGGGTCACCCTGGACCGCGACTTCACCGTCGACGAGTGGGGCTCCTTCGTCGAGGTGGAAACCGGCGACCTGTGTCCGAGGTGCGGGCAGACCATGGGCCTGGTGCGATCGGTGGAGGCCGCGCACACTTTCCAGCTCGGGTACCGGTACAGCGATGTGATGCCCGGCTCGACCTTTGTGGCCGAGGACGGGAGCGAGGGCCGGTTCTCCATGGGCTGCTACGGCATGGGTGTCAGTCGGCTCCTGGCGGTAGTGGCCGAGGAACATCACGACGACCGGGGATTGGTCTGGCCCGAGGAGGTGGCTCCCTACCAGGTACACCTGCTCTCACTGGGGGCCGGGCGGTCTCCGGAAGTGGCTACGGCTGCCGATGAGCTGTACGCGGGCTTGTTGGCCGGCGGGGTAGCCGTCCTCTACGACGACCGGGATGCCTCTCCCGGGGTGAAGTTCAAGGACGCCGACCTGCTGGGCCTCCCCACCCGGGTTGTGGTGGGACAAAAAGGACTGGACCGGCGGTTGGTGGAATGGCGGTCCCGAGCCACGGGCGAGGAACGGGAACTGGCAATGGCCGATGCGGTGGCGGAGCTCTCTGCCGATTGATATCGGGGTCACCCACCGGGTGTCGTGCCCCGATCCGGATCCGAACGGTATGGCTGGTGCTCGGATCCCTGTCCACAGGGCCAGAGGGGCCAAAATGGAGGGTCAGGGCCGCCTCCAATTGAGGCTGGCGCTGCTATACTTCATTTTCTGCCGTTTGGTTGGGGTGTAGTGACGCTGGTAAGGCGTGGGCGGACAGCCCACGCTTTTGTTTTGGTCAGGGACACTTCGACCCGGACGGCAGATGATGGGTGACAGATGCATGACGAGCACACGGATTAGCGACACGGCACCGAGCGAGAGAGGAGACAGTGAGTATGACCGAAGACCTGTTTCCCGTCCTCGAACCTGCGGTGGTTGGAGCCGGGCTGGAGCTGGTCGACGTTGAGTTGAAGTCGGGCGTGGTGGTGGTCACCGTGGACCGAGTCGGAGGCGTGGACCTCGAGGCACTCACCGATGCCAATCGAGTGGTGTCGGAGGTGCTCGATGAGCGTGATCCTATTTCTGGTCCCTACACGCTTGAGGTATCGAGCCCCGGAGTCGAGCGGACCCTGAGGATACCGGCCCACTTCGTCAAAGCGGTGGGGGAGACGGTGACCGTCAAGACACGCCCGCAGGTAGCCGGCCCTCGCCGGTTGAAAGGCACGCTGTCTGCCGCTGACGCCGACGGTATCGAGTTGACCACCGAAGACGTACCCGAGGGTCGAATCCGATTGTCCTATTCGGACATGGATCGAGCTCGTACGGTCTTCGCGTGGGGGCCGACACCTCCCTCTGGCGGAGGCAAGTCCGGTGCGGCCAGGACAACTACAAAGACGACCGAGAAGAGGAAGCAGGTCACCACGCCATGAGCAAGCCGAACTTCGAGTTCCTCGATGCGCTCGGTCAGATCGCCCGCGATAAGGGGATTGCGGTCGAGACGCTTCTCGACGCCCTGGCGAATGCGCTGGTAGCGGCATACAAGCGCCGACCTGACGCCGCCGAGGAAGCGGTGGTCACCATTGATCCGGAGTCGGGAGAAATCCGCGTCTACGGTCAAGAACTGGACGAAGACAGCAACGTCATCCGCGAGTGGGATGACACTCCTAAAGACTTTGGGCGGATCGCGGCCCAAACCGCCAAGCAGGTCATTCTGCAGCGCATCCGGGAAGTGGAGCGCGACCTCAAATATGTGGAGTACGCCGGTCGGGAAGGCGACATTGTCACCGGAATTGTGCAGCAGACCGACAACCGGTACACGCTCCTCGACCTGGGCAAGGTGGAGGCGTTGTTGCCCCAGGCCGAGCAGGTCTCCTATGAGCGCTATGAGCATGGTGCCCGGCTGAAGGCGTACATCGTCGAAGTCCGCAAAACCACCAAGGGACCTCAGATCGTGGTGAGCCGCAGCCATCCCGGTCTCATCAAGCGCCTGTTCGAGCTCGAAGTACCAGAGATCTCCTCGGGTGCGGTCGAAATCAAAGCCGCGGCTCGTGAGCCGGGGCACCGGACGAAGATCGCGGTGTGGTCCAACGACCCTAACGTCGACCCGGTCGGCGCCTGCGTTGGCGCCAGAGGATCGCGGGTCCGGATGGTCACCAACGAACTACGAGGTGAACGAGTCGATGTGGTTCCGTTTTCCGACGATCCGGTCGAACTGATCCAATCGGCACTGGCTCCGGCCCGGGTTCGCGAAGTACGACTCAATGACGACACGGGTACGGCCACGGTAATTGTGAGCGATTACCAGTTGTCCCTGGCCATCGGCAAGGAAGGTCAGAACGCTCGTCTGGCGGCGCGCCTGACCGGCTGGCGTATCGACATCAAGAGCGAGACCCAACTGGCCGAAGAGGAAGCGGGATACGGCGGCGAAGAGTGGGCCGAGGGCGAATGGGTGCAGAACGAGGCGGGGGAGATGGTCTGGCAGCCGGCCGAGGGTGGAGATGCAGTTTCGGCCTCCCAATGGTCAGAGGGTGCAGGCGCCACCGAGGGAGCCGACGAAGCTCCAGCCACGGCCGACGAAGCTCCAGCCACGGCCGACGCAGCTCCAGCCACGGCCGACGCAGCTCCAGCCACGGCCGACGCAGCTCCAGCCACGGCCGACGCAGCTCCAGCCAGTGCCGACGAAGCTCCAGCCGGCGAGGGCGCGGCATAGCCCCCATTCGCACCTGCATCGGTTGCCGGCGGACAGGTGTTGTGGACGAGATGGTGCGGGTTGTGCGACTTTCAGATGGATCCCTGGAGGTAGGCCGGTCAGTCCCGGGTCGAGGGGCGTGGTTGTGCCGGACTTCCTCCGACTGTGTTGACCTGGCGGTAAGCCGTAAATCGTTCGAACGGGCCCTTCGTGGCCCGGTGAGTACGGTGCAGATGGAAAAGGTCCGAATGGCCCTGAAGCTGGGGTCCGGACCGGCGCCTGGGTAGGGCTCGGAGGCCCTGGCGTTGCGATGTGCGAGAATAGGGGTCGTATGTGCGTATCGGCGCATACGACGTGAATGAAGGGCAGTAACAGAGGTTGTCGAAGAAGATCCGCGTCTACGAGCTGGCTCATGAGCTCGGGCTGACCAACAAAGAGGCGCTTGACCTGTGCCTATCCCTTGGGATGGGCGTGAAGAGTCACTCATCGTCCATCGAGGACGCGCAGGCGGACCGCGCCCGTCGTAAGGCTGATCGTGAAGGGCTCCGTCGAGAGGTGCAGCCCGAAGAGCCGGCACCCCCGGCGAAGAAGGCCGCGGCCACGAAGAAGGCCGCGGCCAAAAAAGCAGCGGCAACCACTCGGCTGACCAGCACGAATGAGGGCGATGACGATGACGGCAAGGGTACTTCGTCGGGGTCGACTGCCGTCGATGGATCGCCGGGCACCGATGATGTGGATGGTCCGGCCCCGGCTCCTCCCACTCCGATCAAGAGGACCGGAGCAAGGCTCGTCACCAGTCGTCCAGCCGCCGAAAAACCGGCAGCTACCCCCGCAAGTCGGCCGGTTATCGCACCGGCGGCTTCCGTCTCGCCCATTACCCCAATTGTACCTGCTGCCCCCGCACCTGCCGCAACCCCCGCCGCAGCCCCCGCGGCTGCACCTTTTCCAGCGGCCGCAGCCGCCCCCACCCCCGCCGCCGCGGCGGTAGTAGCCCCCGCACCTGCCGCCGCAGTGCCTCCCGCTCGTACCCCCGATGAATCAGTGGTGGCCCCGGCTGCCGCTACGCCAGCCGCTCTGGATAAGCCCGTTGCCCCCGCTGCCCCCGCCGCCGCGGCCGCAGCGCCCTCTACAACTTCGCCGGTCCCTTCGACGACTCCGATGGCTCCGGCGGCTTCGGTCGCACCGGCGGCTTCGGTCGCACCCGCCGCACCTCCGTCTGCACCTTCGCACCCGCCCACCGGCTCGTCCGGGAAGGCCATTCCTCCTCCCCCTGGTGGTCCGCCTCGCTCAGTTACCGGCAAGCCCATTCCGCCGCCGCCTGGTTCGGGAGGCCGTCGGCCTCCTGCGGGCAGTCCGCGACCTGGGGGCGGAGGGTTCTCAGGTCGACCAGGTCCAGGTGGGCCCGGTCGGCCCAGCGGACCGGGTGGTGCTCGTCCGGGCGGTGGACCCGGAGCCGGTGGGGGCTTCGGCGCGCGTCCGGGCGGTGGTCCTGGAGGCGGAGGCGGCCCCGGAGGTTTCAGTGGGCGACCAGGTGGCGGCCCAGGTGGCGGCCCAGGTGGCGGCCCCGGAGGTCCAGGTGGAGGCCCGGGAGGACGCGGTGGACCCGGCATGGGTCGTGGCCGTCCCAACCAGCGCCGCCCACGCCGTCGTCGCCGCAATCTCGAAGAGCTCGAGCCGACCCAACTCACCGCCTATACGCCGTCAACCGCACCGGTGCCCGACTCTGAGGTCATTATTGAGCGCGGATCTACGGCACGTGATCTCGGCCCCAAACTGAATCGTTCCGCCGGTGACGTGATCCGCTTCCTCCTGTTGCAGGGGGAGATGGTGACGGCAACCCAGTCTCTGACGGACGACATGATCGATCTGTTCGCTGCCGAGCTCGGAGCCGAGATTCGACTGGTTGACCCAGGAGAGGAACGAGAGGCCGAGCTGTTGGCCAAGTTCTTCGACGACGATGAAGACGACGTGGACGAGGCCGATCTGCGCCCGCGCCCACCGGTCGTGACCGTGATGGGTCACGTCGACCATGGCAAGACACTGCTCCTCGACCGCATCCGGTCGACCAACGTCGTGTCCGGCGAAGCCGGAGGCATCACCCAGCACATCGGTGCGTATCAGGTGGTCTGGAACGACAATCCGATCACCTTCATCGACACCCCGGGTCACGAGGCGTTCACCGCCATGCGAGCCCGAGGAGCCGAGGTCACCGATATCGTGGTGTTGGTAGTGGCGGCTGATGATGGCGTCATGCCCCAGACGATCGAGGCCATCGACCACGCCAAGGCGGCCGACGTGCCGATCATCGTGGCCGTGAACAAAATTGATCGGGAAGAAGCTGATCCGACCCGGGTACTGCAACAGCTTTCCGAGCACGGCTTGGTTCCTGAGGCCTGGGGCGGCGACACCATCGCCGTGGAGACCTCGGCTCTCCAGAACCTCGGCATCGAAGACCTCCTCGAACAGATCGTGCTGGTCGCCGAAGTCGAAGAGTTGGTTGCCAGTCCTGAGGGACGGGCACGGGGCGTAGTTATCGAGGCCGAACTCGAGGTTGGCCGGGGCCCGGTGGCCTCGGTCATTGTTGAGCAGGGCACCCTTCGGATCGGCGATCCGATCGTGGCCGGAGCGGCGTGGGGCAAGGTGAAGGCCTTAGTCGACGAGCACGGCGACCAGATCAAAGAAGCTCCCCCCTCCACTCCGGTGCAGGTCCTGGGTTTCTCTGAACCACCGGAACCGGGTGACGACTTCCGGGTGGCTCCCGAGCAGGCCCAGGCCCGTACCATTGGCGAGGCACGCGCCCACCGTTACCGGGTGGCGGGCCATGTCCCAGCCGCTGGTTCGGCATTGGGCGGCGCCAAGCTCGAGGACCTCTTCGAACAGATTCAGCGCGGAGAGACAGCCACGCTCAATCTGATCCTCAAAGCTGACGTGCGCGGGTCGTTGGAGGCTGTGACCGAGAGCCTTCGCAAGCTTGAGCGCGACGACGTCAAGCTCCGTTTTGTGCACAAGGGAGTGGGCGGCATCTCTGAGTACGACGTGCAGTTGGCGCAGGCTTCGAGTGCCACCATCATCGGCTTCAATGTGCGTCCTGACCGCCGGTCACGCGAATTGGCGGTGAAGTCCGGTGTCGAGATCCGCATGTACGAGATCATCTACAAGCTGCTGGAAGATATCGAGGCCGCCATGCTCGGTTTGCTGGCTCCGGTGTACGAAGAAGTGGTCACCGGCGAAGCCGAAGTGCGGCAGATCTTCCGGGTTCCGAAGCTCGGGGCCATTGCCGGGTGTCATGTCCGTGAGGGTGTAATTACCCGTGGCTCCAAGGTCCGATTCCTTCGCGAGGGCGTCGTCATCTGGAAGGGGAGCATCACCTCCCTCCGGCGCTTCAAGGACGACGCCCGGGAAGTACAGGCCGGATTCGAGTGCGGAATCGGACTGTCCGACTACCAGGATCTCAAGGATGGCGACATCATCGAGACCTACGACGAGCGGGAGATCCCTCGCACCTGAGAGGTAGTTCAGCCGCCTCTTCACGCAGCAGGACCAAAGGTTCGAACGGAGCGGAAGCTATGTCAGGTCGCCGTCATGACAACCGGGGTGCGTCACCCTATCCGCGGTCGCTGCGCGTCAATCAGGTCCTGCGTGAGGTGTTGGCCGAAGAACTCGAGCGTCTGGCCGATGCCGACGAACGACTCCGGTTGGTCACCGTCACTTCGGTGGACACGGCTCCTGATCTCCGCCATGCCACAGTATTTCTGAGCTCACTTTCCGATGATGGCGCTGATGCCCTGGCTGAGCGGCGACCCCAACTCCAGCACTCACTGAGCCGACAGCTCCGGATGAAGCGCACCCCACTCCTCGCCTTCGAGGTCGATCCGGCGGTGATCTCCGGAAGTCGGGTCGAAGACGTCTTACGTCGCATCCGCACCGCCTCCCCAGACGCAGTCGGTGACATCGACTCGCCCAACGATCTGGCGGATCCGACCACTCCAGCCAACTCGGCCGAATCCACGAATCCAAGTCAACCCGCCCAGTCGGCCGAACCCGCCCAGTCGGCCGAACCCGCCCAGGCCGCCGAACCCGCGCAGTCGGCCCAACCCGCGCAGTCGGCCCAACCCGCGCAGTCGGCCCAACCCGCGCAGTCGGCCCAACCCGCCCAGGCCGCCGAACCCAGCGGAATCCGGCCAGCCGACCAATGACCCTCCCGGCAAACGAGGCAGTCACCGGTTTGGTGGTGGTGGACAAAGAGGCCGAGTGGACCTCCCACGACGTGGTGGCTCGCTGTCGTCGCATCTTTGGTCAACGCCGGGTCGGCCACGCCGGCACCCTCGACCCCGATGCCACCGGCGTACTCCTGGTGGGGCTGGGTCGCGCCACTCGACTACTGCGGTTTCTCACCGCCCTTCCCAAAACCTACGAAGGCGAAGTGGTATTGGGGACGGCCACCACCACGCTCGATGCCAGTGGCGAGGTGATCGGCACCTGGGACATGAGTAAGGTAACCCTGGCCGAGGTGCGGGTGGCGGCAGCGGCGTTGACCGGTGCCATCGAACAGATCCCGCCGATGGTCTCGGCCGTCAAGGTAGGTGGGCGTCGGCTGCACGCGCTGGCCCGCGAGGGTATCGAGGTGGAACGGGCACCCCGTCCGGTCACCGTGTATCGGTACGACGTTTCCCCTTCGACCACCCCCGGTGTGTTCCGGATCGACGTCGAGTGCTCTTCGGGGACCTACGTCCGAGTATTGGCAGCCGACCTCGGTGCTGCCCTGGGTGGGGGCGCCCATCTCCGGAACCTCCGACGGACCCGCATCGGATCGTTCACCGCCGAAGATGCCCGTCTGGTCGATGAGCTGAGCCCGGCGGTCGTCCTCACCCCGGCCCAGGGCATGCGTGATCTCGAACAGGTGGTGGTGCCTGTCGACGTCGAGAAGCTGGTGAGCCGGGGGTTGGCCCTCGATCGGGTGTCCTTGGGTGTCTCTGGAGATGGACCCTGGGGGCTTGTCGACAGCGGTCACAATCTGCTGGCTGTGTACGAGGCCACCGAGACCGACCGGATACGTCCGGCCGTGGTCCTGACCGGCGCAAGTTAACCTCCCCGGTAATGGAGATCATCACCGATCCAGCGAGATGTCAGCCCCCACCGGGGGGCTCGGCGGTGACCATCGGTGCGTATGACGGGGTGCATCTTGGTCATCAGGCATTGCTCGGACAGTTGCACACACGGGCGAAGGCCGACGGTTTGACCACCGTGGTGGTGACGTTCGACCGACATCCGGCCGTGGTGGTGCGCCCGGAATCGGCACCGCTGCTGCTGTGTGACCTCGACCAAAAACTCAAACTACTGGCCGCGGCCGGCGTTGACCGCACGGTGGTGGTTCCCTTCGACACGGAGCGGGCCAACGAAACGGCCGAGGAGTTCGTCCAAGAGATCCTTGTACGTGGGCTCGACACCCGGGTGGTGGTGGTGGGCGAGGACTTCCACTTCGGCCACGGCCGAAAGGGCAACGTTGCTCTGTTGCGGGAGATGGGAGCGGAGACTGGGTTTACCGTCGAGGGAGTGTCGCTGAAGGCGGCTGCCGACGGATCTCTCGAAACCGGCCGGCCTATCTCGTCCACCCGGATCCGGGGTCTGCTCGCCGACGGGCGGGTGGAAGATGCTGCCGAACTACTGGGACGGCCGCATCAGCTGCGGGGCCCGGTGGTCCACGGTGACAACCGGGGTGGCACCGAGCTGGGGTTCCCGACGGCGAACCTCGAAATCCCTTCGACCATTGCCATTCCGGCTACCAGCATCTACGCCGGGTGGTATGAGCGGCCCGACGGCACCCGCTGGGCCGCGGCGATTTCGGTGGGGACGCGCCCCACCTTTTACGCCAAGGATGGGGACCTTCTGGTCGAGGCCTACCTCCTCGACTTTTCGGGAGATCTCTACGGGGAAGAGGGTCGTTTGTCGTTTGTCGGCCGTCTCCGAGACGAGCTGGCCTTCGACTCGGTGGAGGAGTTGGTGGAGCAGATGGGTAGAGACACCGACGCCACCCGCACTTTGCTGGCTCTTCGGAAATGAGTGGGGTGTAGGGGTCCCTGGCGCGTAGCAGGGGCCCTGCCAGTCTGTCGGTGTCTAACGCCTACAGAACGGAAGAGCCCCT